>Ga0208879_1004363_pt1 | contig 11052 bp, 9 predicted proteins | sample Knorr_S15_td_Bot_FD_185605 | JGI IMG/M metagenome (GOLD analysis project Ga0208879, IMG submission 185605) | Marine microbial communities from Southern Atlantic Ocean transect - Knorr_S15_td_Bottom_ad_5009_LV_A (SPAdes) (version 2) | ecosystem: Environmental > Aquatic > Marine > Oceanic | place...
CGGTTCGGCAACTGGGACCGGGAGTGATTCCAATCCCAACTACGTGATCGCTATTCTGGTAGTCGCTCTCCTGGTGTTCGCCGGAATCTGGTTGTTCATCGCTCGCCGTTCTAAACTGCCGAAACGGAAATCTTCCGGTTAATTTATTATCCCGTGGTGAGGAGGAGTCAACCAATTTTAGAAATGCGTAACTCCGACCAACAACCTCCGCCAAAAGTCGCGTTCGTCTACACCGACGAGCTGTCCCGCTACCGGTTATCGCCAGAACACCCGCTTCGCCCAGTTCGTCTGCGTCACATGCACGATCTGATGCACTTGAGCGGGTTGTTTGACCTCTCGAATGTTTCGGTTGCCGTCCCGAGGCGGGCGACTCGGGCTGAGATAGAATCGGCCCACGACCCCGAGTATGTGTCGATAGTTGAGGCCATCTCGAACGGTGCAATCGCGCCGGGCATGGGCGAGTTCGGGCTCGGCACTCCCGATAATCCCACACGACCGGGGATGTATGACACGACGGCCCTGTGCGTGGGGACGACGCTCGTTGCTGGCGAGCTTGTGCTGTCAGGTGAAGCCGACATCGGGTTTGCTCCCGCTGGCGGGGTTCATCACCACGCGATGCGACGGAATGCATCGGGGTTCGGTGTGTTCAACGATGCTGTGATTGCCATGAATGCGATGGTCAATGCGGGCCTTCGGGTGGCCTATGTCGATATCGATTGCCACCACGGCGATGGTGTTCAGGCGGGCCACTACGACTCAGATCGGGTGCTCACGATTTCGATTCATGAGTCCGGGCAGTGGTTGTTTCCGGGTACGGGGTTTGTGCAGGAGATTGGTTCGGGCGGTGGCACAGGATATTCGGTCAACGTCCCGCTCGCACCGTATACGCAGGATGCCGACTGGCACGTTGCGTTCGATGCGGTGGTTCCAGATCTGATCCGTGCGTTCAAGCCCGACGTTTTGTTCACCCAGCTTGGAATCGACACCCATTTTCAGGATCCGCTCACCCACCTGTCCCTGACCACTCAGGGGTTTAATCTTGCAGTCCAAAAGCTGGGGCGGCTCGGTGCGGAAATCGGGAAGTGGGTCGCGGTTGGCGGCGGCGGATATGACCTATCGGCAGTTGCGAGGGCGTGGACGATGGCGCTGGCAACGATGGCGAATTACGAATTGCCCGACGACGTCCCCGGGACGTTTACTTCACTTGCCGACGATTCGACTATCGAATCAGAAGGTGATGTGCCGACGAAGTTCGCCGACACGCCACCGCCGCCCGATGAGCACAGCTCTCTCGACGAAATTCAACAGCACAACGCCCACACACTGGACGAGATCAGGTCGCTGATTTTCCCTAAATTCGGTCTTTAGTCCGCTCTTTCCGCCGGGCGTATATTTGCCGCCCGGAGACTAAACGCTCTTTTCAAACGTGTCCCTGAGCGCCGGATACAGTGCTCGATATCGCTCGTAGGCCACGGCGTACGCGTCCTTTACGCCATGCACACTTGCGACTGGTTCGAGTGAATCCAGATCAGTGAGCCAGGCGCCACCGACCTCAACGGCACTCGTAAACGCGCCGGCACCCACAGCAGCCAGCATCGCGGCGCCCAACGGCGCGCCCTCTGAGGGTCCGACTGTTCGGATTGGCAGCTCCAACACATCACTCAGCATCTGTAGCCATGTCGGGCTGCCGGCACCACCACCCACCGCCACGGCACCAATCGAGTTGACGCCGAGTGCAGTTATGAGTGAGAGTGAATCTTTCAGCGCAAAGGAAACGCCTTCCATCACCGCTCGGGTCATATGTGCGCGCCCCACTCCGCCGTGCATGCCAAAGAACACTCCCCGGGCGTTTGCGTCGGCGTGTGGTGTGCGCTCACCGGTCAGGTAGGGCAGGAACGTCACTCCCTCGGAGCCGGGCGGCACCTTTGCCGCCTCTTGTACGAGGTCGTCGAAATCGGCACCACCTGAAGTTCGCCGCCACCAGTCAAGAGCTGCTCCAGCAGAAAGCACAACGCCCATCAAATACCAGGTGTTGGGCACCGCATGGCGCATTGAGTGAATCCGCATTTCGGGATCGGTTACCGGTGTTTGAACCGGTGATACGACAGCTCCTGACGTCCCAACGGTCACCAGGGTGTCTCCAGGTGACACGACGCCCGCGCCGGTGGCTGCACAGGCGTTGTCTGCGCCTCCTCCAACAACTGGCACACCCAATGCCAGACCGGTTTCGGCGGCGGCCGCACTGGTTATCGAACCGGCGATCTCCGACGATCCACCGATCGGCGGCAGTAATCCAGCATCGATGCCGAGTAAGGAGCACATCTCGCTCGACCAACTGCCATCGACGACATTGAACAACAGTGTTCCAGAGGCGTCTGAGGGCTCGGTCGACATTGTGCCAGTGAGCCGGAATCTGATGTAGTCCTTGGCAAGCAGCACGTGCACCAGGCGATCAAACTGCTTCGGTTCATTTTCACGCATCCACAGCAGTTTTGTCGCGGTAAACCCCTCAAGTGCAGGATTACCGGTGAGTCGACGCAGGGTCTGATTTCCGACCGTGTCGCGAATAAACGCGGCTTCCGCGCTCGTCCTGACATCGTTCCACAGAATCGCCGGACGAATCACCCGATTTGCCCGGTCGAGTGCCACCAATGAGTGCATTTGCCCTGAAAGGCCGACGCCAAGCACTACAGGCGACTCGATACTTGCCAGCACTGTTTGAACTGCGGAGCAAGTGCCGTTCCACCAATCCTCGGGATTCTGTTCGCTCCAACCGGGCCTTGGCACTGACACAGTCATCGGGCTGTCGGCGGATGCGAGGAGTCGCCCCTCGGGACTGACGGAGATGGCTTTGATCGATGAAGTCCCAGTATCGATCCCGAGGAACATTGGTTGGGTCATGGTGGCGGGACTGTATCAAGCCGCAAGCGGGATGACCACGTGCGGCATGGGTTATACCAGAAGGCCCGTCAATCAAACGCCATGTTTTTGACGGGCCACATCAGGTTCTACTCAAGCCCTGAAAACGCCGCGCGACCACCCGATCTCCCTGGTGGTGCTCATCAGTCCGGCTACTGATTGCATCGCCAGGGGGACCACCTGGCTAAACATCGCGAAATTCACCTTCGACAGTGTCGTCTTCGTCGCTGTCCGAATCCTCGCCGGAGTCGTCATCGTCGGCATCGCCAGCGCTATCTTCGGCATCCGCATCGACTCCGGCAGCCTGGTTGGCCTCGTACACAGCCTGACCCACCGCCTGCAGTGCAGTCTGCAGTTCTTCTGTTGCAGAGGCGATAACCGAAGTCTCGGCGCCTTCATCGGCGAGCAGGTCCTTCACAATGTCGATTTTCGTCTCGACATCGCCCTTAATTTCATCGGGAATTTTTTCGCCCTCATCCTTGACGATTTTTTCTGCCTGGAACACCGCACTTTCAGCGGCGTTTCGGATCTCGACGGTCTCGCGCTTTAGCTTGTCGGCCTCGGCATTTTCCTCGGCTTCCTTCAGCAGGCGCTCGACTTCGTCGTCGGAAATGCCCGATCGACCGGTAATAGTTATGTGCTGTTCCTTGCCCGTGCCGTTGTCCTTGGCAGAAACCTTCAAAATTCCATCGGCGTCGATGTCGAATGTGACAGCGATCTGTGGGATCCCGCGTGGAGCTGGAAGTATGCCTGTGAGATCGAACTGACCGATCATCGTGTTGTCGGCTGCCATGTCCCGCTCGCCCTGGACGACTCGAATTCCCACGGTCGGCTGGTTGTCAGCCGCAGTCGTGAAGGTCTCGGTCTTCGACGTCGGGATCGTCGTGTTCCGCTCGATCAAGGCCGTCCGGACGCCACCAAGTGTCTCGATGCCGACCGAGAGCGGGGTCACGTCCAAAAGAAGAACGTCTTTGACTTCGCCCTGTAGTACACCTGCCTGGATAGCTGCTCCGACAGCAACAACTTCGTCCGGGTTAATGGTGCGGTTAGGCTCTTTTCCGAAGAGCCCTGTGACTTTTTCGATGACTGCGGGCATTCGTGTCATTCCGCCAACGAGGATCACCTCGTCGATCTCCCCCGGCTTTACCCCGGCATCTTTGAGGGCTGCCCTGGTGGGGGCCACTGTTCTCTCTATCAGCTCCGCAGTCAATTCTTCGATCTTGGCCCGCGTAAGGGTTGACTGAAGATGTTTTGGGCCGGACGAGTCGGCGGAGATGAACGGCAGGTTGACCTCGGTAGACGCGACAGACGAAAGCTCGATCTTGGCGCGCTCGGCCTCTACCCGCAATCGCTGGTGGGCCGATACGTCGTCTCGCAGATCGATCAGGTTTTCCTGCTTGAATTCATCGGCGAGATAATCGACCAACCGAAGATCGAAGTCATCACCACCCAGGTGGGTGTCGCCGTTGGTGCTCTTGACCTCGAACACGCCCTCACCAAGAGCGAGTATCGTGACATCGAAGGTGCCGCCACCGAGGTCGTAAACCGCGATGGTCCGCTCACCCTCCTTGTCGAGGCCGTAGGCGAGTGCGGCTGCGGTCGGCTCATTGATTATTCGGAGCACCTCAAGGCCCGCCACCTGCCCTGCGACTTTGGTCGCTTCGCGCTGGCTGTCATTGAAGTAGGCAGGGACTGTGATAACGGCCTGCTCGACCTTCTCACCCAGCTTTGCTTCGGCGTCTTCCTTCAGCTTGCGAAGCACCATGGCCGAGATTTCCGCCGGCGCGCTTGTCTTGCCGTTGAGGACAATCCCGACATCACCGCCGTCCAGCGCCCCGAGTTTGAACGAAACGTGCTTGAAATCGTTTTTAACCGAGGCGTCATCAAACCGGCGGCCTATGAACCGTTTGGCCGAATAGATCGTGTTTTCGGGGTTCGTAATCGCCTGGCGACGTGCGAGTTCTCCGACAAAACGTTCGTCGGTCTTTGCGTTGAAGGCCACGACCGACGGGGTGGTGCGTCGACCCTCTGCGTTTTCGATGATCTGGGGTTCGCCCGCTTCCATGACCGCCATTGCGGAGTTCGTAGTTCCCAGGTCGATTCCAATAACCTTTGCCATTGCTGTTTCAGATTTCCTTTTCAGATTCCGTAATTCCGAAATCTGTCTGTTTTCGGTGTTCTTTATAAACCAGGTCCGTTGCTACCTGTTTCGTGTTTCAAACTTCGTTCAGTCTCGGTTTTGTCTTTGTCTATCCCGATTCGTCGTCAGGTTCTACAGTAGGAGCGATTGCGATCTCTACCTGTGCCGGTCGCACCACCTCATCATGTTGCGTGTAGCCAGGCCGGTGCTCGGCGATCACGGTATTCGGCTCATGATCGGCCGACGGGCTCGATATCACCGCCTCATGCCTCCGGGGGTCGAACTCTTCACCAACCGAACTGAATCGAGCAAAACCTTCAGCGGCGATAGCGTTTACAAAATTCTTCTGGATGACCATGATTCCCTCGAGCCAACCCGAATCCGCGTTCTCCAGAGCGTCGGACTTCAGTGCCGTCTCGAGTTGATCGATCACATCGGCGAAGCGCAAAACGATTCGTTGCTGGTTTCGTAGTCGCGACGACTCCTGTTCCGACTCGACCCGCCTCCGGTAGTTAACGAGGTCGGCCTGCGCCCGTTGCGCCAGTCTTTTGAACTGTTCCTTTTCACGTAACGCTTCCGCAAGCTCGCTATCGGGCGAAGGTTCGGCATCGTCACCGGAATCCGTCGCCTGTCGAGGCTCGGTGGGGTCTCCCTCGTGCTGATCTTCTTCTGGCCGCTGTGAATCTGGTTCTGGCAATTTCTATTTTTTACCTGTCGAAAGTATCAAATGGCTTGTTTGGCCGGTCTAGAAGTATCGGTTCGAGCGCAACTAATCGGCACCAACATACGAGAGTATCTGTCGAAGCTCTTCTGCCGCTATCCTCGCGGTCTTGGTATCGGAAACTTCCGGACTGGATTCCAGCAAAGAAACGATATCCGTCAACGACCTCACCAGGTCCAAAACCAGGCTCACCCCATTGAGGTTCAACCTCAATTCATCTGCAAGACGACGAATTACGCGCAAACGCTCGACGTCAGAGTCCGAATACAGGCGCCGACTGCCCTCCGAGCGCTGCGGGCTTACGAGACCTTCCTTGTCGTACTTGCGCAGCGTTTGCGGGTGCATGTCGACCAGCCGGGCAGCCACGCTGATCACGTAAACCCCGGTGAGCCTGCCCGGCGCCCCGGGTGAGGGAGATCGAACGAATGGCTGATCCTGCGTACGCGCTCGACTCTCTTCACGCGGTTCACGGGGCCTCCGCTGGCCCCGCGGAACCGGATGACGGCTGTTTTCGTCACCCTCCAACGCAATCTCGTAAAGATCTGCGAGCATCCGGTTCAATGCTTCTGACCGCGACCACGCCAGATCCTGAGCCGTGAACAGTTCCTCGTCGCGTGATGCGCGACCGAACTCTTGTGTCAATACGAATCCTTCGTGAGGTCTGTGACGTACAGAAGTGTGTGAACGAACTCCGAATCGCAACTGAAATTAGAAACCGCATCAATCTTATTCATACGACGTATATTGTAATAGTTGATACGGTTCGTGTAAACTATGTGCCGGTCAATCGTTGTTCATCCGCACCGTGGACGGGCGATCTGCATCTAAACTTTACGAAATCAACGTCGGATACCTTGTAAACGAAGATAATCCGTAGTAACATCTGCGCCGGTTTGTTTTGCAGCGGAGCCTGTACTACAGGATTCGTAACCAGATCGAGACCACATTTTTTTGAACGCCCCGACCATAAATTGGCGGGGACGAAAGTAGAAGGAAACAAAGTGCTTTACTTGAAGGCTTGCCCGAAGTGCCACGGCGACATTGAGCTGGTGGTGTTCTCAGACAGCAAGACCCTGCAGTGCCTGCAGTGCGCATTCACCGTCGATTCCAAGGAATCGGCCCGCCGAGCGATGGGTGAGAAAATCCCGGCGACGACTGAAGCTGCGTAATAAAAGCCTGAATTCATCCATGAGTCACTCTAGAAGGCTCCGGTTCCCACCACCGGAGCCTTTTTTAATACTTGAAAATCACCTGGCGTGCTCCTAAGAAGGGCACGTAACGCGGCGTTGGGCAAGGGCCCATTATTTGCTCAGCGACGGTGTCATCCGCTTTCACCGCGATACCCGGTGACTAACGCTGGCGTTTGTGATACAAAGCACACACGCACTTGCGGGCCCTCTGGATTGGTACACCGCGCCCGATGTCATCGACCAACATCAGCAATAATTCAGGTTCTGCACCAAACGTCCCGGAGGTAGTTATCCAGAGACTACCCCTCTACGTCCGCGCACTGACCCAGTTTGCGGGCTCCGGGGATGACGTCATATCCTCAGAGCAGCTCGGGCAGCGGCTGCAAATGACCCCCGCCCAGATCCGCAAGGACCTGTCGTATTTCGGTCGGTTCGGCAAACAAGGGAGGGGTTACAGCGTTGCTTCGCTCGAACAGCGGCTGCGGTCGATCCTCGGCCTGGACCGTGCATGGAACACAATGGTGATTGGAATGGGTCGGCTCGGACGGGCCGTTGTTTCTTACCCTGGCTTCGCCCCCGAAGGGTTCAACATTGTCGCGGCGTTTGACGCCGACGACAGCATCGTCGGGGAGACTGTTTCAGGCCTCGATATCCAGTCGATTTCGGATCTTGCTAAGACGGTCAAAGAGAAGGACATCAAAATTGGCATTGTGACGGTCCCAATCGAGCGCGCACAGGAAGTAATCGATACTCTCGTCGACGCGGGCATTAAGTCGATACTGAACTACGCTCCACTGTCGCCCAAGGTGCCGGAAGGCGTGACGGTGAGAGGGATCGACCCGGTCCTGTCTCTACAGTCGATGACGTATTACATTAGCTAGGAATACCGATCTGCGGGCGGAGCACCTCTTCGTTAATTCGGATTTTCGCCATAAACACCAGGGCTTATCCAGTTCGTAACAGCCACGTGTTTTCTTACTTGGCAAAGGCAGCTTTGACCTGAACTCGGGCGCGTCCAGCATCCTTGAAACTAATCCTTAATAATTTTGGTGCCAGCCTCTATGTGAATAACCAATTTGTGCTAGTTGTCGGACGTTACCGAAACCGTCCCATTTTGCTGAAGTCCAACAAGTTGTTGCAACGGACGCTCTGGAATAGCCTGAGGCTGTGTGGGGCAGTTTCTAACGGCTTTCAGGACGAATACAACTGCGAGAATGGTGCAGTAGAGACAGCCAGAGGCAGGGTTGATTTAATTCCCAAGCAAAGGGTCGCGAGTTCGAGTTTGAGGTGAAGGACTGTGCCCGCGCTCGCCCGGCTAATCTCTACCGAAGCTCAGGCCAGATGCTCTCCATCTGCCACGCCTCGACGCCGGTGAAATTTGCCGTGCCGCCGCGGGCGAAAAACGATACACCCAGGCTGTCTTCTCGATCCGGATACACACGCAGCGTCAGGCACTGCCTCTCGTTCGCGAACACCTCGACGATACTGCGATCGACAAAAACCCGAAGCTCGACAGGCTGATCGCCCGCAATATCCAGCGGTCCGATCTCCGGCGGCCGAGGGATCAAATCGTTGCGCACCGAAGAAGATGTTCCGTCGATCTGAAGCAAAGGCGATCCAAAACGTGGGTGGCCCTTCGGGAAGAAGGAGATACGTGTGGACTCCTCACCATCGCCCGATCTGAGCACGCACAGGCCGACTTCGTGAGCGCTGCCCGGTTCGATCGTCACCTTCAACTCGATAGCATTCCCACTGACGCCAGTAAGCAACAGTTCTTCACCCGGTGCAACCTCGCAATCAGGCGCTGAACGGCGTTCACCCCGCAGCGACTGAATCTCGTCCACGGGTCGAATCACCAACGAATTATCACCTCGCAACGAAAAGTGAGTCGGTAGCGTCATGATGTCGCTCCAACCCTGTGGCGCCCGACTTTCCTTAACGTTGAAGATCGCCAGAAAACGCCCGCTGTCGTCCACGGTCGCCGATGGTGCGTGGAGACTTCCTACCGCCAGCGGGCCGTTGTTTAACCTGCCGTGATAATCGGCAGTGAACCGGTGAGTCGACCTGTTGTAATTACCGACGAAATACTGCCCTCCCCGCTTGTGGCTGAAGAACAGCAGCATGTGCCTGTCATTTCCGATTGGCCAGAAATTCGGCACCGCATAATCTTCGCCGGGCTCGGAGTTGAAGTCGCCCGCGATCAACTCGCCGACGTATTCCCAGTTCGTGAGGTCGGTCGACCTGAACAAGTGGTCGACGCCGACGCAGTCAACGCTACGTTCTCCGTTTTTGAATACGCCCGAAAGCGCGTAATAACCGTCGTCTTCTTTCCATATGCACGGATCGAAAACGCGGTACGGGCTCCCGTTACCGTCAATCGGCACGATGGCAATGACCGGGTTCAGGCTATGTTTCTGCCAGTCGATCAGCAGCGGGTCCGATGCCGTCGCGATGGCGTTCCCGGCCTGGGTGCCGTGATACGTGGCTATCACGCGGTCGCTCTCAACCAGTGTCTGACCGCTGAAGCAATCGTTCTCCTGGTCCGGGTACAGGGCGATCGGCAAATCCTTCCACCGCACCAGGTCTTCACTGACCGCGTGACCCCAGTGGACGTGCTCCTCACCATCGGCGCGGAACTGGTAGAAGAGATGGTACAGGCCCTGCCACTGACAGAGCCCGTTCGGATCGTTCATGAAGTTTTCGGGTGGTGAGAAGTGATACGTCGGCCGATGATTGTCGTCGGCCAACCGTTCTCTTGATTCACGCCACCGCAGCATCTGTTTGTTTGATTCGAGCTGATTCAACTGCTCTTCAAGGGTCGCCAATCGCCTGCTCCGAATCTTGTTCGCCCTGGCTTTGTAGTGCGACTCGCCAGTGTGCTCCACAAAGTTCACGGTATATTAGACCGATGCCAGTAACCGCGCTACAGCGCTGGATCTAAGCACTCGACAGTTCATGACGAGGATCAAGTAATCGATTCCTCTCTTGTTCAAGGCGGTTTCTCGTCGTGTGCTTTCCACTTATTCCAACCGGGGTAGCCAGTCTGTCCAGTACCTCCTCCCATAGACGCCTATTTCGTTGGCCGTCGGAACGCCGAACGGGTAGTAATCACGCAACTCAACATCGCGTAGATCCTGCGGCTGAAAATCGGAACGCCAAGTTTCGTCCAGGAGCGACCCTTCTCCTGCTGTAGTACAGCGCCCCTCCACAAACGGACCGAACGATAACGCTGGCAGCCGTCCGTCTCGCACTTCGTCTTTCACCCAAGACCAGACTGAGTTGCGCTCAACTGGGAAAGATACGTTGAACCGCCTGGACCTGCCGGGTTCGATGATCGGGGATTCGTTCGGGCACAACCCCGCCCCTGTCGTATTTACTTGCGACGTAAGTTCATTGCCATCGGGTCGAGAAACGAGAACGCCAGCAGGATGATCCATCAGGAGAAAAAAGGCGACAACCGGAACGGTGCCATCGTTCGATATGGTGCCGTCAATTATTACCAGCGGTTTCGATTGCGTTCGCGAGAAACTGCTCAGACGGATGTCAAAGCCGGGTTGGTATGTCACCCGATCCAACGAAATCGTGGTGGTACCCGACGTTACCCCGATGTCCACGTCAAAGAACTCGACTGTGACGTATTTCTTTGGCCCTGCGTAGTCTCGAATTACTATCACAGTTAGGACGACGATTCCGGCAATCAAGGCGACTGCAGCGACTCCGAAAAGGGGATTCTCAGTGGCCCAACTCAGGCAGTGACGTCTCCGGGGACGTGGGGGGTCACTCCAAGATCGGCTCATCCGTTCGGATCTCCTCCGCTACATCTAACTCTGCGGGAGTCTGCTCAGATTAATAAATAATGCTGTTGAACCCAAAAATAAATTGCGCCGTCTCGGGCAGTTAACCTGAGTTAAAGAAAATAATCAGGTCAAGTCTTCGATCCTACGATCGTCCTTGGTAATTCCAAATTTACGCTGAAACCAAGTTCGTGTCATCGATGGTTGATAATCGGTACGTCGCCATATCAGAACTCCCAGGAGTTCGTATTCGTTAACAGCAAATACAACCGGGTCACGTCCTACCAT
>Ga0208879_1004365_pt1 | contig 11051 bp, 8 predicted proteins | sample Knorr_S15_td_Bot_FD_185605 | JGI IMG/M metagenome (GOLD analysis project Ga0208879, IMG submission 185605) | Marine microbial communities from Southern Atlantic Ocean transect - Knorr_S15_td_Bottom_ad_5009_LV_A (SPAdes) (version 2) | ecosystem: Environmental > Aquatic > Marine > Oceanic | place...
TGCGAACAGCAACTACTATCTGTTCGGGGCTGGGGATGTAAAGGTTTTCAAGGGTCGTTGCAAATGGAACCGGTGTATGGGGTGCCGTTACCATCTCAATTTGTGCCTTGAGCGACTTGAAAGCCTGTTGAGCAACTTGTGCCGAAACATCTGTAGCAATACTACAGCGCGGATTTGCTTCATCAACGACAACTAAGCGTCCAGTATTTTCAACACTTTCGATAACAGTTTCCATATCTATTGGCGATAAAGTACGCAGATCAATCACTTCACATTCTACACCTTCTTTAGCTAAAATGGCTGCCGCAGCAATTGCTTTCCCGACCATCATGCCGTAAGTCACAATACTTACATCATCTCCATCCCTCAATACGCTTGCTTCGGCAAAAGGAATTACATAAGACTCCTCCGAAACTTCTCCCTCTATATCATAAAGAGATTTATGTTCACAAAAAATTACTGGATCATTGTCCCGGATAGACTGAATGAGCAATCCTTTGGCATCATACGGATTGGACGGACAAACGACCTTTAATCCCGGTATGTGAGTGAAAAGTGGTGTCAACATCTGTGAATGCTGTGCCGCTGCGTTAATTCCAGCTCCAACCATAGTTCGGATTACGACCGGAGTTTCTGCTTTGCCGCCGAACATATACTTGAATTTTGCTGCTTGATTATATATTTGATCGAAACAGACTCCCATGAAGTCAACAAACATCATTTCTGCCACCGGTCTCATTCCACAAGTAGCCGCACCGATTGCCGCACCGATATAAGCAGATTCCGATAGCGGGGTGTCCATGATCTGGTCTCCATGTTTTCCATATAATCCTTTAGTGACTCCCATAGGGCCACCCCAAGCGTCATCTTCACCAGGACTTCCGGTGCCGCCGATGCTATCTTCACCCATTACAATAACTAGCTTATCGCGTGTCATCTCCTGATCGAGTGCTTCGTTAATTGCTTCTTTGTATGAAATAGTTCTTGCCATTGTTCTTCTCAGTTTTATGGTAGTCCGTGTTAAATCGGAGCATTAATAGTTGACATAAACATCAGTGAGTAAATCAGCCTCAATCGGAAAGTCAGCTTCTCTGGCCTCTGAAACAGCTTCGTCAACTAAACTAACGATCTTAGAATCACATGCTTCTAAATCAACCTGGGAAAGCATTCCGGCCGATGTAACAGTTTTGCTGAAAGACTTAATGCAATCACGTTTAGCGCGAATCTCATCTACTTCTCCAACTGCACGGTAGGTTTGAGCATCGCCTTCAAAGTGTCCAAAAAACCGGATCATTTTGCATTCAAGTAGTGACGGGCCGCCGCCTTCTCTTGCACGGCGGATGACTTCTCCGGCGGCCTCATAAACGGCAAAAAAATCAGTGCCGTCCACTGTAACACCCGGCATTCCAAATCCGGAAGCACGATCCACATAACTGTCGCAAGCCACTGCCCAATCCACCGAAGTAGACTCGGCATAACCATTGTTTTCAACGACAAATACTACCGGCAAATTCCAGATGGACGCAAGATTCAGGCTTTCCAAAAAAGTCCCTTGATTTGAGGCTCCGTCACCAACGAAACTGATCGCAATATCGCCTTTATCTCGGTATTTAGCTGCTAATGCGGCTCCACAGGCTAAAGGTGCGCCTGCGCCAAGAATTCCGTTTGCGCCCATCATGCCTTTATCCAAATCAGCAATGTGCATCGAGCCGCCTTTTCCTCCGCAAACTCCGGTTTTTTTGCCAAAAATTTCTGCCATCATACCTTTCACGTCCACGCCTTTTGCAATGCAGTGGCCGTGTCCCCTGTGTGTGCTGGCGATACGGTCGTCCTTACGCAAGTGTGTCATAATACCAGTAGCAGAGGCTTCTTCTCCAGCATATAGGTGGACGAATCCTGGGATATCTCCACGAGAAAATTCAACATGTACCCGCTCCTCAAATTCTCGGATTGTGCGCATGGTTTGATAAATATTCAGGAGTTCATCTCTGCTCAATGGGAATGGGTTATCACTCATGATATCTCCATGACTTAGGTTGCTAACAATTCAAGGGGTGCCCCGACCAATAGTCGATGCTGCCCAGTGTGGCGCATACAAGCACCTACATTCACAGTCCGGAAGGCCTTTTCATGCAGTGTGACCTGCACAGTATCTTCAGGACCAAATTCAAGCTCACGCTCTCCATCCAAAGCAATTGTACCTGAGGATTGCCTTAAGGTAAAGGGTTTTTCTGGTTCAAGTTGTTTCCAAGACTGCACTCCAACAGTACTAATTAGTCCTGGAGCAATGGGAACTTGCAAAAGATTTTTTGTCACTTTAGGATCATCCAGCAAAACATGTAAACCTCCAAAATCATTTCGAAAAACTGGTTCCAGCAACCCGGCAATGGCCGACATTCCAATTACTTCCGGATCAGCGAAGGTCACAAAGATTTCACGCAAATTGTCTGTACGCCAAAGCGCACGCGCCCCAATATAGCGTTCCGTTGAAACCACAACGTCCACCAAAGCAATGTCGCTACGTTCTCCATCATTTATCTTAACGGACAACAATTTGTTCAACGTAAACGCAACACTTTCCGGAATACGCCCTGTGGCAGCCAATCCTACAGCCAGTCCAGTAATTGTCGGTTCGTGATGTTCCGGAAAGGCGTTGTTGGTGCCAGTAGAAATTCCTGCAATCGGCACTTGTCCACAAAATTTGGCAACAGCACGATGAGTGCCGTCGCCTCCGAGTACGACAATGGCTTTGACTCCGGAATCGACCATGGCTTTTGTTGCTGCAAAGGTATCCTCAACAGTTCCATTAATTTGAGTGTTTGTCATCTCCAGTTCTGGAAAGCGATTATTACCCATTTGTTGGTAACGTAGCAAGTCCCGATTGATCAAACTTATGATTCCTCCTTTTTCCGGCATCATCAGAACTTTCATTACTCCGCAAGCCCTTAGTCCTGACAACACCCGCATCACGATATGCGCACGATCCGAAACCTGTAAACTCGTAGCATTAGCAATCACGCGCCGGATGTCCCGCGCTGAAACCGGATTAGCCACGAGACCAACACTTATTGTAGAAGAATTGATACTCAAAGAGTACTGTTTGCTGCTGAGGTTTACAGGTGAAGGTTTACAGTTGATAGTCAGTGTGCACAGAGTCCAAACTGCAAATCGTCAACCTATTCGCGCCATCACGGTTTCAGGCTTTTGTAGGAAGAATGCTGTTGATTACACACCTGAATAAAGATATATACTACTGATATTATTAAATTATAACTATTATTAAGCGTCAACTACGTATTCTTTTCCCGCTTAAGGAATCGAAGAAAAATATTTTGGCTTTGTCTAGTTTGATCTTGACCGGGAGATCGAGGTTACTTTCAAAATCTTTGTCTTCATTGATGGTGACAAAATTGGAACCCATTTTTGAGGTAACAATGGTCTGATCACCAGTCAGTTCAATGGAATAGAGTGTGGCTTCGAGGTGGAAAGTCCCGTTTTTTACGATTTCCATGTCTTCAGGACGAATCCCAAGGATTACATCCTTTTTGGAATCTTTGTCAACATTATTAATAAGACATCCTTCGGCGAAAAAATTCCCGCTCTCGATTTCGCCATGGATCAAATTCATTGGAGGCGAACCGATGAATCCTGCCACAAAAAGATTATCAGGATCATTGTAGATGTTTTTGGGACTGTCAATTTGCTGAAGCACTCCCTCATTCATGATTGCCACCCGTGAGGCCAAAGTCATGGCCTCGATTTGATCATGAGTGACATAGATGGTGGTGGTGCCAAGTTGATGCTGCAAATGTTTCAACTCTGCACGCATCTGTCCGCGCAGTTTGGCATCCAGATTAGACAGCGGTTCATCCATCAAAAACACTCTGGGTCGTCGCACCAGAGCACGTGCCAGGGCCACACGCTGTCTTTGACCTCCAGAAAGCTGCTTTGGATATCGGTTCAGTAAATCATCTAGCTGTACCAGCTTGGCAGCTTTTAAAATAGCATCTTTTTTGTCCTGCCCTTTCACTCCTTTCATTTTCAGGGGATATCCGATGTTTTCCTCCACTTTCATATGGGGATATAGAGCATAACTTTGAAACACCATGGCAACATCCCTGTACTTAGGAAGCACTTCATTCATTAATTTACCCCCAATATAAAGTTCTCCTGTTTCGATAGTTTCCAAACCCGCAATCATTCTTAAAGCAGTGGTTTTTCCGCAACCCGAAGGTCCAAGCAGAACAAGAAATTCACCTTGTTCAATCTCAAGATTCATATTATTAATTACTGTTACTTTGCCGAAACTCTTCGCCAGACCCTTCAGTTCAACATCCATTTTTTCCTTTGTTTGATCAGTTATTATATAAGGAGGAGTCTTCATCATTATATATGTGCAAAAGATGATTTACGACAATTTCTGGATAATGAAGATAATTTACAGAAGGTTTAAACATCACGTCCAAGTTAAACTGCTCTATCAAACATTACAGTCTAATTCAGAGCACAATTATTATTCTAAATTAATTACAATGAGGTATAGAAAAATTTTCCGCCAATCTCTTTGAATTATCATTACATTCATCATTTGATAGCCCCTACCAACAACCCACGGATGATGAAGCGGTAGAGAAACAAGGCTATCAAGATCACGGGTACTATCATGAGGATAATGATCACAGACATGTACCACCATTGAGGACCACGTGTTGTATTCATAGATGCAATCATTAACGGAAGGGTCTGAGTATCTGTCATTGAAATGAAGAGTGACAACAAATATTCGTTCCAGCAGAGAATCAGCACCAGCATAAATGTTGCCGAAAGCCCAGGTTTGGCTAAAGGCAGAACAATGGTTGTGAAAATTCTGAAACGTGAAGCACCGTCAAGCGCTGCATTTTCCTCAAGATCGAGAGGGATTCCGAAAAAAAAATCCCGCATCAGCCAGACCACAATGGGAATGTTGATTGCCACGTAGGTAATAACCATCGCCAGATAGGTGTCCAAGATGCCAAGCTGCTGGTAAAATATATAGACCGGAATGACCACTACAACAGGAGGCAGAATCCTTTGGGAAATCATCCAGAAGCCGATATCGTTGTTACCCAGACTGGCTTTAAATCTTCGTGACAATGTAAAAATGAAGAGAAGAAAAATAGCTGTACCAGAAGTCAATACCATCCTCCAATCCAGTCCCATCCTGGTGATCAATAAAATTGCCAAGATCAAAATAAGGATGAAACATGCAATCGAGACAATCTTCGGACGGTAATGAATCCGGACCAGTGCATAACCTGCCATACTACCTATCAAAAGAGTTATAAATGCGCTGATCAGTGATATTATAACCGTATTGAAAAACGGACGAAGAGTATTCATTGATTCCTGCATGATGACAAAATCCCATGCATGAAGAGAGGGTTGAAAATCGACAAAAGGGATGTAGAAAGGTCCCTGGTTAACCACATGGGGTTCCTTGACCGAAGTAATCAGCACCCAATAAATGGGAAAAATGCAGATAAAGGCCCAGACTCCAAGGACGATGTAAGAAAGACCGCTCTCTAAAATAGAAGGTACTTCAAGGCTTCTTTTTTTTGTAATTAGTTTTAAAAGATTCACTGCTGTGCTATTTCTACTTGGTTTTTGACTAGACTTACAAAGGAAAGACAGACAAATACCGCAACCACCATCAAGAGGTATCCTACAGCTGCGGATCCACTGAGATCCATCGTACGCCAATTAAAGTAGGCATGAAGAGAAAGTGATTCGGTGGCAATCCCGGGACCTCCGTTAGTCATCACATTCGGCAGGTCAATGATCTTGAAAGCTTCAATCAATCGAATCAGGACAATGGTCACACTTACGGGTAAGAGAGTTGGCCAGGTGATATCCCTGAATATCTGCCAGGATCCAGCCCCATCTATGATCGCAGCTTCTTTCTGTTCAATTGAAAGGCTTTCCAGACCGGCCAGCAGGATAATGAACATGAAAGGAATCCACTGCCAGGCATCACCAATCATAACTGCAATTCGTGCCCCCCAGGGTATCACAGCCCATGAAGTTTCTTCCATCCCGAGTAACATCACAATAGGAGCAAAAGGTCCTTTCGTCATGTCTGTCAGCATCCTGAAAAGGTAGGCAATTCCTACAGGAGTGATCATCATAGGGACGAAAAAAACAATGCGGAAAAAATTTCGCCCTTTGATTTTCTGCACACATAACATAGCCAATCCAAGTCCTATCATGTACTGCAGAACTACTCCCAGCACCACATAGACCAATGTAACCACAAGGGTACCTGGAAGTCCTTTTGGAGTGGTCAGGTTAATTAAAGTCAGCATCAACAGAAAGAATAATCCTGTGGCAACCACAAGTCGTCCAAAAGTTCCTACAAGACTAAAGTTGTTGGACCTGAAATATCGGTAAAACCAGACAAGTATTAGAATCACGAAAACGCTCATGATTACATATCCTATAGCTGTCAACTGATCAAATTTACCCAAGAAATGATACTGTTGACTGCCAAACAGCAGTTTCTTAAAATTCAGAAATCCGATGTATTTTGCTTCTATTCCGCCTTTTACGAATTTAAGACGAGAAAGGGCGACAAACAATGAAACGATAAGGGGAAAGATGGAAAAACTCAGCACTATCAAGACCGCCGGCATAATGAACAAGGCGGGTGCCTGACGATCAAGGCGTTCTTCGAAGGTTTTGATGTTTAACATAAAGATGAACCCAACCCGATGAACCCAACCCGGAAAAACCGGATTGGGCTAAACGGTTTGATCAGTAACCCAGGGTTTTGCGGTAAGCATTCAGTTGCTCTTCACGTCCCATCTCTTCTGTTATTTCTTCCCAGCCCTCTTCAATACGCTGCATCGCCTCCTCTTTACTGATTTCACCGGAAAGGAAACGGTGAACTTCTGTGTCAAGAACGACCTGCTGGTAGCGCTGATTCTTGGGAACCCGCAAATCGAGAATCATGTTGGGGCTATTCAGACTCGCCTTGATGGCACCCAGATAGTTCTCTGCACTGGCTTTGCTGAATCCGGCATTGGTCCAGTTGCTCAGGGTCTCAAACTGGGAAATCCGGTAGGGGTTCATGCCGGTAATCCCGATGGTAACATCCACGTTGGATTGCTTGGGCTGTGCCATGTAGGAAAAGAAATCATACGCAGCATCTTTGACCTTGGCACTCGCAGCGGTATTGATCGCACCAGACCAGCCGCCATAGGCTGCAAAGGGAGCGTGGTTGACACCGTTGATCGCATAGGGACACCGGGCACGGTCACACGAAACCAGTTTCCCGCTTGAACGGTCCAGCACTTTCCGGGATCCCGGGAGGATGGCCGCACCGGTCTTTCCTTTCACTTTGGAACCTTTTTCAATGGCCAGGGTGCCAATGTCTCCCCAATCGAGGGTCAGGGCACAGCGCCCGGCCGTCCAGAGACCCCGGGTGTCACCCACGTCCAGATTGATCTCATCCGGTGGTGCGTACTTTGTGGTTTCCTTGTAGATATCCAGTGCACGGGAAAAGGCTTCGTTGTTAACCAACGGCTTCATGGTCTTCGTGTCGAAAAACATGCCCTCTCCTGTTCCCTTGGCCTGAATGAACCCACCTGCAACCGAGAGAATCATCCAGTAGGCCTGGGCATTCCGTTTTTTGGAGATGCAGGAGCCGTAGTCAGGAGTCCCGTCGCCGTTCATATCCTGGCCATGGAATCGGCTTGCGATATAGATGTATTCTTCCCATGTGGTGGGCGGTGAGATTCCAGCCGCATCGAGGAGGTCTGTTCGGTAATAGATCATGTGAAAATCACCGTCCAGAGGGATGGTGTAGATCTTCCCGCCATAAGTGGAACTGAACGAACGGAAGAAGTATCCGATGTCGTCCCATTCAATGGCTGAGTCGGCTTTCACCTTCGAGGTCAAATCCTCGAGATATCCTGGTTCGATGAAATCTACCATCCACTGTGGTGCAAACACAGCTCCGTCGACACTGTTGGTGCCAGTGGCAAAATCAGCTTCCATTTTCGGATAAATATCCGCAAAAGGAACACCGATGATGTTGATTGTTGCCCCGGTCAATTTCTTGAAATCCGGAGCACGTTTGACCATGGGGCCTTTGATCTGTGGGGCTTCCATGGTGATGATGTTGACAGTCACACCGTCATATTTCTTGGCATGTACTGCAGGCAAGGTAAAGAGCAGGGTCCCCATGGCGAGAACGATGCTTGTAATCAACTTGAAATTTAGTTGAGACATATTGTTCCTTTTTCTGGAAAGTTAATAAATTGCAATTGGATAAGTGAAAACTGGATTTTAACTCATAGGCTCTCCTTATATTTAGTTAAATAGTTTCAATTACCTCAGAAAGTTTTCCACTTTGTGCTACAATATGCTGTAACAAAGCCAATTTATTTTTTGGATGAAAGGACAAACTCTTGGATTTTCCAAATCCATTTACCTTTAATTTGAAAAGCAAATAATTAGCATGGTGTAGGGTGACACTAAATTAGTTCTATGTCAAGAACCAAATTTGGAACCTTTCATAGGCTCTCCTTTATTAGGGATTAAAACAAAGCATTTTCATTCCAAGTTTGCATGATTCAAAAAGATGCTTTCAGAGTCCATTCCTTTTTCATGCATTATCAACCCTACAAGAGAATCGAGAGTAAGAAGCAGGCTTTGTTCAAAAAGAGACCCCATAAGCTGAACTGATGTCAATGCCTGTTTATGAGCTAATTTTGGAGAAGGAGCTGGTATCTTCAGGCATTCCTGAGACAATTTACCGATACTTGAATTAGGATCAATACTGATAAGTAGGATATGAACGCCTAAATTGTTAGCCTTTTTAGCTATACTCAAAAGGCTGCCGGTCTCTCCAGAGCCTGATCCAATCAGTAAAAGATCATTCCGACTAACCGCAGTAGTTGTGATGTCTCCAAGAATCTGGACTTCAATGTCGAGGTGCATTAAGCGCATTGCAAAGCATCTCATAACCAACCCTGTTCTACCAACCCCTGCAACAAAAATCCTTGGTGCTTCAAGCATATAATTAGCAAAATTGGAAATAGTTGTTTCGTCGACTTGCCCTAAAGTATCTTCGATTTCCTTTAAAACAGTTGGATAATAATCATTAAATTTCATGCTCAAACCATCGCTTGGTGTAATTCAGTCAACGCCTCACGGTGATTGTTGGCATCGGCAATGTAACTGCCAACCACGACAATTTCAGGTTGAAAGCATTTAATTTCCCGCATCATGTCTGGCTTGATTCCTCCTGCAACGGCTATATTGCCTCCACCATGAAGATTGTAAAAAAGTTCTAAGTCATTCAAGGGTGTTCTTCCGTCTTGGACATCATCATGTGCTGTATGAAGGCAACAGTAATCCATTCCCATCTTCATAAGATCATACCATTTTTTTTCAGGATTCGGGTGGTTGATCATATCAACCATGACTTTCCCTCCATTTTGATCTGCGGTCTGTTTTACACTAGTCAATGTTTTTTTAGAAGCAAGGCCCAGCACAGAAACGATGTCAGCTCCAGCATCAAAACCCATCTGTGCTTCTAATAATCCGGCATCCATGATTTTTAGGTCGGCAAGGATTGTTTGATTTGGATATTCTTTTTTGATTCTACGTACACTTTTGAGGCCTTCTTTCATGATCAGTGGGGTACCGATTTCTACAATGTCAATCAAATCCCCATTAATTCCCACTAAATTAAGCACCTCATCAGAATTCTGAATATCAAATGCTACTTGCAGTTTCATTTCACCTTTCCTTACCATAGGCCATGTTTAGCGTATCTGTTCAGCGAAAATTACATGGGGTTGAATCAAAATCTGATCCATTGGTTTCCCCTCCCTGAGAACTCCGTGAATGATCTCAAAGATTTTATGGCAATTTCTTCAGCATTCTGACGAACGGACTGAATAGTGCCTGGAACATAATCAAGCATTGGATGATCGTCATAAGATGCAATTTGGGTTTTATTCAAAGCCTCAGGATTATGTTCTTTACAATATTGGAACAGTCCTTCAAGCAATGTTAGAGCACTGGTGAAAATGCCTGCGGAAACCTTGTGTTTTCTTTGAAGAGTTTATGTGTCATTTCATAACCATCTCTAATGTCATAACCCGTTTCCTGTATTTTTGAATTGTAATCCGACAATCCGTGAACCTTAAGGGCTTCCTTAAAGCCTTTCAGGCGATCAATACTGGTGGTAATGGTTTTACTCCTCCAAGGAAATGGATATCTGTAACCCCTTGATCACATAAATGGGTCATCACTTCAAAAGTTCCCTTCCGGTCATCACTAAACACCCATCAAATATTGTCTCATTTAAGCCGTCTTTTCCAGAACTTGAGCAATCTGTACAAAATGCCAGTTAAGATAGGGGGCAATTAAACCTAATGTCTGGGTTCCCTTTAACCTCACGCCTCTTGCAAGAGGATTAGAAACAAAATTGTGATCGCGTGCAAGATTCAGAACCCTTTTTTCTGTGGACTTGCTGATTCGATAATCTCCTGCACGACCGTTGATAACCAAACTGACTGTCGTTATAGAGACCTTTGCACTCTTTGCTAATTCTTTAATGTGAATGGGCACTTATATTCTAGATGTTTGAAAATTATAGTATCCAGATAAAGCATGAAAATTGTGATGCTAAAAGTTTTAGTAAAATATAAATGATGCAGTCGTAAAAAGATTATTAACTTAACTTACTGATATTTCGAAATATAATGCATATTAAGCTTGATTATTTCAGCGTAATATATCATAATATGTCTGTATTATCAATCAGATAAGAAGGATTATTTATGTTTAACGTAAAAGACAACAAACAGGGCTACATTTTCGATCCATTCGAATATTTAGGTCCAAAACGTCTCGCCGATCTTAAAATTTCATGGACGGAAATATTTCGTCAAGAGATACTTCCAGCATTGCCTGTTGAGTCTCTTCGCAAATATTACCACGACAAGAATGGTCGTCCAAGCAAGGAAATGTATGCGATGCTGGGCTTAATGATTCTTCAG
>Ga0208879_1004366_pt1 | contig 11051 bp, 12 predicted proteins | sample Knorr_S15_td_Bot_FD_185605 | JGI IMG/M metagenome (GOLD analysis project Ga0208879, IMG submission 185605) | Marine microbial communities from Southern Atlantic Ocean transect - Knorr_S15_td_Bottom_ad_5009_LV_A (SPAdes) (version 2) | ecosystem: Environmental > Aquatic > Marine > Oceanic | place...
TTTAAAGTAGCTGGTTCCATTGCTGAATCAGGATCTTCTCTGGAAGAAACGTTTAATATTGCTTCTTTAACTAATGAAAATATTAGAACCCTTGGTGTAGCTGTATCGCCATGTATTTTACCTGAATCTGGTAAACCGACTTTTGAAATTAATGATGATGAAATTGAAATTGGTATGGGAATCCATGGAGAACCAGGTATTAAAAGAGAAAAATTAAGAAAAGCAGATCCTTTGACTGATGATTTGTGTAAAAGAATTTTAAATGATTTTAAATTAAATGATAAAGATCAAGTATGTATTATGATTAACAGTTTAGGAGCTACACCATTAGAAGAACTATATATTATTTCAAAACGTGTTCATGAAAACTTTTCAAAATTAAAAATTGAAATAACAAAAACTTATGTAGGTAGATATGCAACCTCAATGGAAATGGCTGGTATGTCTATAACAACTTTAAAACTAAATGATAACTTAAAAAAATATCTTTTTTCTAAAAGTGAATGTCCGTTTTGGAATAATTAATTTTTTTTAAATTTTTACGGTTTTGGATCTCCTTTACGTTCACCGCCGCCTTCGCCCATCATGCCGCCGCCTTCGCCGCCACCCATGCCGCCCATAGCACCGCCTAAAGCACCGCCACCTGGATCGCCTGCGCCGCCAAGTGCACCACCAAGAGCTTCTCCTACGCCGCCCATAGCACCGCCCATCGCGCCGCCCATGGCTCCGCCTTCACCCATGCCACCCATAGCGCCGCCTTCCATGCCGCCCATCATGCCGCCGCCTTCCATGCCGCCTGCTCCTCCGGCCATTGCTCCAGCCATAGCACCACCCATAGCACCGCCCATGGCTTCACCCATAGCGCCGTCCATAGCTTTACCCATGCCGCCTTCGCCCATGCCGCCAACTCCCATTGCTGCTCCTATCGCACCAGAACCCATTGCTGATGCTGCAGCTCCTTGAGATGACATTGCTGATCCCATTGCAGCTCCTGCTAAACCACCGCCAGCTTCATCAGATGCCATTTTAGCACCTGCTACGGAGGTCATTGCTGCATCCGCAGAAATACCTGTTCCCATTGCAGCAGATACATCTCCTAAATTCATTCCGGTTGCCATTCCCATTGCCATTCCGCCTTCACCTTCAGCTCCACCCATAATATCTCCTAGTTTAGCACCTTCAGGTCCTCCTGTTATTCCCATGCTTGCTGCCATATCAGGATCCATTGAAGCATTCATATCCATTTCTCCCATTCCAACCATGCCACCACTCATTGCTGCTAAGCCCATATCGCCACCTTCCATACCCATAGCGCCACTTAAACCTTTCATACCTGTAGCTCCCATCGCAGCCATTGTGCCTTGGTTGACTAATCCAGTTTGCATCATGTCTCCCATCATTCCGGCTGACATATCTCCTGAAGCTGCCAATGCAGCCATACCTTGAATTGCCTTACTACCTAATCCTGCAACGTTACTGGACATAATAGAGCTTATATCCATACCTGACATTCCAGCCGCACCCATGCTTGCTACCATTCCTGGAGTTAAACCTGTTTGGGCTGCCATTTCACTCATTCCTAAAGCATCCATTTTTCCTACATCCATTCCTGTCATTCCAGCCATAGCCTGGCCCATTTCAGCAGCACCCATACCTTGCATAACACCTGTCATACCACCGGCTTCACCACTAGCTAATCCTAAAGCTGTCATCCCTTTAGGAGGTGCCATTGCACCAGGTAATCCTCCTGCTAATGAAGGTTTTGCCATAATCATTGCGCCCATCATCATTCCTGACTCAGATATATTTTCTGGCATTTCAAGTGCCTCAGGTCCAGCATCAGCCATTTTACTTGCGAAAGAACCTTCTAATTCTGCTCCTTGAGTAGCTGCAGATTTTTCTGTAGAAGCTTTTCCTGAAATAGCGCCACTAATCATTCCTACTGTTCCCGACATTGAGGTAGTTATACCTACTCCTGGATTCTCAAAAGCTGAAGCTAAACTTTTTGCCATACCTTCCATGCCCATTCCAGCCATAGCTTTACCCATTTCTTCCATTCCAGTCATTCCAGCCATACCTTCTGCCATTCCAGCCATACCTTCCATTCCTATAGAGGCTCCCATGCTTGACATCATTTCTTCACCCATTCCTTTTGCGCTCATGGTAGCAGCTATTGCTCCAGTCATCATGCTTCCCATGTCGCCCATCGCGTCTGGATTTGCGGCCATAGTTTCTAATGCTGCAGTTGCTGCTCCAACTGGAAGAGCATCTAAAGCTCCCACCATCATTGATGCGGACATTCCCATTTCCGCAACATTCATAGATGCAAAACTTCCTGTATCAAAATTTGCCATATCAAAAGTTTCACCGCCAGCAATAGATGCCATGTCAACCATACCAGCTTCTGCTAAGCCTGTCATTGCAGTGCCTATTCCCATACCTTGTGAATCTAAAGATCCCATCATTCCTTTTGCGTCAAAACCTGCTTCGCTCACCGCACTCATTTGTCCAGCCATTTTTTGCATTGCTATAACTTTACCTACACCCATTTGACCAGCCATACTTGATAAGGCTGCCATTTCTGTAGGAGAAAAATCTTCTGAAAAATCTATACCTTCCATATCAAGCGCTGTAGGATTTGGAATGGCAGCCAATGCCATATCAGCTACACCTTCGACTAATGACATTGCTTGAACAGCGGCTGTTATATCTCCTTTTGCTAAACTTTCTTGAGCAAATGCCATTGCTGATTCAGCTTGAGCAATTGATGTATCTAATGCTTTACCGATATCTGATTTTGCTTCGCCTAATGCTTCTGTAGCACCTGCTATATTTGCAGATACTTTACCTGCATCCGAAGCTAACTGATCAGCTGCAGCTTGAGCTGAACTTCCTGCTGCATCAGAAATACCTGCCATTCCAGCAATATCATCACCTGCATAAAGTAAAGAATTAAAAAATATAAAAAACATTAATGCAGTTTTAATTATAATTTTTTTTATCATTTTTTATTTCTCTATCTGCTTTTGTGCTTCAATTGTTGCTGCTCTTTGCGCATTTACTCTTGCTACTGCTAACTGTTTTTTCATATTAGCGAGTACTGCTGCCCGTTCTGCAATTTCTGGGTCAATTTTTGCTTTCTTTTTTTTCTTTTTTTTATTTAATTTCCATGCCTTCTTTAGCATTTTTCCTGTTGCCCAAAATTTTACTACGGCTTCTGAGGCTTTTGCTTTTGGAGATATTTGAAGACTCATTCTCATGGCTTCTCTACCTTTTTTTAAACCTTCTAATGTTTCAACACTTGCCTTTTTGTCATTTAACATTTCATTAAATAAAGCTTCAAAGTAAGCCATGTCTCTTATCATTAAATGTTGATACTTATTTAAAGTCCCTTTTCCTTTAACGAATCTTTTATAAACTTTTCCTCCAGCTTCTCCTTGTCTCGCTTTGCTAGTTACAGATGTTGGGAGAAACATTCCTTCAGGATAATCTATTTCCTCATAGATAAATGCTTCAGGTCTTTCTTTTAAAGGCCAATCTTTTAATTTTTCATACTTATTACAGTAAGCGCAGTCTTTTTTTTCTTCTTTCTTGGCTAATGCTGAATATGTGGTTGTTAAAAGAAAAACTATCAACACCACGAAAAAATTTTTTAAAAAATTTATCATTTTTCGTTAATTGATAATGCAATTGTAATTCTTTATACACAAGCCATCAAATCAATATATCATTCAAAATACTGATATTTTGCAAGTATAACGCGAAAATAAACTTCTAGTTGTATAAGCTTTTTTTAATTATTAGGTTAAAATTAAACTTTAAAAATAAATTGTGAACCATTTAAAAATTAAAAAATTAGTTAAAAGTATTTTTAAAAATTTTAATTTAAGTAATAATCACGCAAAAATTAGTACAGAATATTTAATGAAAGCTGAACTAGTTGGCGCTCCATCACATGGACTTGCAAGATTAATGATGTATTGCAAAAGGATTAATAAAAAATTAATTAATCCAAAACCAAAATTTAAAATAAAAAAAATATCTCCATCTATTACCCATATTGATGCGAATAATAGCATCGGTTTTGTTGCTGCTGATATTGGAATTAAAGTTGCAATTAAAAATGCAAAAAAAACTGGAATTGGTTTAGTTGCTATAAAAAATAGTGGACATTATGGATTATCTAGTTTTTATGCAGAACAAGCTGTCAAAAAAAATTTAATGGTTTGGTGTTTTACTAATGCACCACCTGCAATTGCTCCTCATGGTGCTAAAAAAACTTTATTTGGAACTAATCCGATTTGTTTTGGCACACCATCGGGTAGTAAAGTTCCTTTTATATTAGATACATCTGTTTCAATGATTAATAGAGGAAAAATAAGAGTAGCTGCAAAATTAGGACACAAAATTCCCTTAGGTGTAGCGTTAGATAAATTTGGCAAGCCAACTACTGATGCAAAAAAAGCTTTGAAAGGAGTTCAGTTGCCCATTGCTAGTTTTAAAGGTTCTGGACTAGCTTGGATGGTGGACATTATGTGTGGTGTTTTAACAGGAGCAAATCATGGTGGAAAAGTAAAAGATCCTTTTGATGATTTTACAGGACCACAAAATGCAGGTCATTTATTTTTAGTTTTGAAACCAGGTTTATTTGTAGGAAAAAATTATATTAAAAGAATTAAAGAAAATATTAAAATTATTAAAAGGCTTCCAAAAATTAAAGGTGTTAAGGAAATCCTATACCCTGGTCAAGGAATGAACTTTAGATATAAACAAAATTTAAAAAAAGATATTGTTGTACCAAAAAATATATTAGAAGATTTAAAAAAACTAAATGCTATCAAATAAAGAAATTGTTTGTCCAGAAAATCTGCTTAGAGTTGCTAAGAATAAAAAAGATGTTACTGCTGGAATTGTAAATGCAGGAAAACTTTTACCGATGCATTCCGTAATGGAGGCTGTTAAAGAAAATTTAATAACACCAATTTTTATAGGTGATAAAAAAGAAATTCAAAAATGTGCTGAACAACTAAAATGGGATATTTCAAAATTTGAAATTGTTGATGAAATTGTTGAAAATAATACAGCTGCTATTGCAGCAAAACTAGCAAGTGAAGGAAAAATTAAAATTATAGTTAAAGGTCACATTCATACGGATGTTTTAATGAAAGAAGTTCTAAAAAGAAAATATAATTTACTTGGTAAAAAAAGATTAAGTCATATCTGGCATATGACTGTAGATAAAACCAGTGCTCCTCTTATAATTACAGATGGTGCTTTAAATGTTTTACCTAACATTAAAACAAAAATGCATATCTTGAAAAATGTAGTAGATTTTTCTAATCGAATTGGAATTAAAAGACCAAAAGTATCTGTGTTATCTGCTACTGAAGAAGTTTTAGAAAGTGTACCAAGTTCTATGGATGCAAATAAAATTACAAAACTTGCAAAAGAAGAAAATATTAATGCTGATGTTTTTGGACCTCTTGCTTTTGATAATAGTATATCTAAAAAATCAGCTGCCATTAAAGGTATTAAAAATGCAGTTGCGGGTGAAGCAGATATCTTATTGGTGCCAGGTGTTGAAACGGGGAATGGTCTGGTGAAAATGATGATTTATTTTATGGGTGCTTGTGCCGCTGGTGTTGTAATTGGAGGGAAAGTTCCAGTTGTAATCACAAGTCGATCTGATGAAGCTCAAGCAAGATTAGCTTCTATTGCAGCAGCTGTAGTTGCTTTAGATTAAATTTTTTTATTTTTGACTAAAAACAGTCTTCTAGGAAATTTTCCTTCTTCAAATTTTTCAATATCTAAAACTTTAAAACCCTTTGATAGTTGATTTACTTTATCTTTGGAAAAAAAATGGATAATAAAACCATCGTTTTCATAAAGATTTTCGCCTCTGTGAATTCCATTTTTATAATCGCCATCATCGGTATGACGAACAGTATAAATATTTATTGCTCCAGGTTTTAAAATTCTACAAATTTCATTATTTAGATTTTCAAGATCAGAATTAGACAAAGCCATACAATAAAGCATATGAGAAAAACACCCATCGATAGTATTATTTTCAAAAGGTAGTTTCTTCCTTACATCGAAAAATTTTGGTTTAATAAATTCAGCAAGATTTAATTTTTTTGCTTTGTTATTAATACTTTCAATTGCTGTCCTGCTGTAATCTAAAGCTTGTACGTTAATAGAATTTTGTGCAAAATATATGCTATCTCTTCCAAGTCCTGCTCCGAACTCAACAATATTTTTAATATTTTGTTCTTTAAAAGATATAAGCGCTTTAACAGCTGCTATGCTTGGTTCTAAACCAAACATCTCAGGCTTACTTGAGAAACTTGCTTCCCAATATTGAGATTGCTGGTCTAATTTTTTTTGATCCAAAAACTTATTTTGATGGATCTGGAACTTTACGCAAATAAGGTTTTAAAGCTTTCCATCCATTTGGATACAGCTTTTTAGCCTCATCATCTTTAACAGCAGGAACAATAATCACATCTTCACCTTTGTTCCAATTTGCTGGTGTAGCAACTTTATGTTTTACTGTTAATTGCATGGAATCGATAGCTCTTAATATCTCATTAAAGTTTCTACCTGTTGCCATTGGGTAAGTTAAAAATAACCCAATTCTTTTATCTGGCCTAATAATAAAAACAGTTCTAACTGTTTGATTATCTACTGCCGTACGTCCCATGGATTCAACTCCCGCATCACCCTCTAACATATTATAAAGTTTTGCAACTTCTAACTTTTCATCAGCAATGATCGGATAATTTGGCTTAGTTCCTGTGACGTCTTTGATGTCGTCTAACCATTTTATATGATCATCAACTTTATCAATACTCAACCCAATAACTTTTACATTCCGTTTATCAAACTCAGCTTTCATTTTTGCTAAAGAACCTAATTCAGTTGTGCAAACTGGCGTAAAATCTTTTGGATGTGAAAATAAAACGCCCCAACTATCTCCTAACCATTCGTGAAAAGATATATCTCCTTCAGAAGTTTTCGCTTTAAAGTCTGGAGCAACGCTGTTTATTTTTAAAGTCATATTTTATTACTCTCCTTCAAATTGTTATTTGAAATTATTATAAGCAAGATTGATTTGCTATGCAATTTTTTATAGTGTCTATCATTGTCTATGATATTTAAGCAATTATTCGACACCACATCTTCAACCTACACTTACATTATATCGAGCGGCAAAGGTAGAGAAGCTTTAATTATTGACCCTGTTATCGAAAATACTGACGAATACATAAGAGTATTAAAAAATTTAGATTTAAAATTAGTTAAAGTAATAGATACGCACATACATGCAGATCATATTTCTGGTTTAAATGAACTAAGCAAAAGAACAAGGTGTTCAAAAATTATGGGCGAACACTCTTCTTCTGAAATTATAGATATTCATGTCAAAGATAATGAAAAAATTAAAATTGATAATATAGAATTAATATCAATCTATACACCTGGACATACTGATTGTTCTTATAGTTTTTTAATGAATGATAGAGTTTTTACTGGTGATACACTATTGATAAATAGCACTGGAAGAACAGATTTTCAAAATGGTAGTTCGTATGATGCTTATGACTCTCTTTTCAATAAATTACTAAAATTGCCAGAAAAAACTTTAGTGTATCCAGCTCATGATTATAATGGAACAAAATACTCAACTATTGAAAATGAAAAAAATAACAATCCACGACTTAAAGTTAGTTCTCCTGAAGAATATGCTGCAATAATGGATAATTTAAACATAGAAATTCCCACTATGATTAATATTGCTGTACCAGCTAATAAAAAAGGAATTACTTTAGACCAACTTTAGTCTAATTGGCTGTCAATTTTAAAAATAACGCTTATATAAGTCTTATAAATTATGAATGATTTTTTACAGTCAGTTATTGATCGAGATCCTGCTGCAAAATCCAAGTTAAGTGTAATATTGACTTATCCTGGAGTAAAAGCAGTTTTATTACATCAACTTGCACATTTTTTTTCTGTAGCTAAGTTTGATCTGATCGGGAGAATAATTTCTCAATTTTCAAGATTTTTAACTGGAATTGAAATTCATCCGAAAGCTAAAATTGGAAAAAATTTATTTATTGATCATGGTATGGGTGTTGTTATTGGTGAAACTTCAGAGATTGGTAACAACGTCACCATCTATCACGGAGTTACATTAGGTGGTATCTCTCCAAGTATAGATTCTGATAAACAAAGAGATGTTAAAAGGCATCCTACGTTAAAAAATAATGTTGTTGTTGGTTCTGGAGCTCAAATTTTAGGTCCAGTAACCGTTGGAGAAAATGCAAAAATTGGTGCTAATGCAGTTGTTACAAAAGATGTTTCTGACAATGCGGTAATGGTAGGTATACCAGCTAAGAATGTCGGTACCGTATCCCCTTCTGATAAAACTTTTACTCCTTATGGAATTGCAAAAGAAGATAGTAAGAAAACTGATTAATGAAAAACTCTCAAGAAACTTTCATTGAAGGTATTGGTAATACACCTCTTATAAAACTAAAAGCTGCTTCTGAAATAACAAGTTGCAATATTTATGGTAAAGCTGAATATTTAAATCCAGGTGGATCTGTAAAAGATCGTGCAGCTTTAGCCTTATTAAAAGATGCTGAAGAAAAAAAACTCGTTTCAAAAGGTGGTATAATTGTTGAGGGAACTGCTGGTAATACTGGAATAGGACTTTGCCTTTTAGGAAATTCTCTAGGTTATAAAACTATAATTGTCATGAATAATAATCAAACCCTGGAAAAAAAAGATACTCTAAAAAATATGGGTGCAGACTTAAGGTTAGTACCACCTAAACCTTATAAAGATGACGGAAATTACGTAAAAGTGGCGGGTCGACTCGCTGAAGAATTAAAGAGTACTAATAACAAAGGTGTTGTATGGGCAAATCAGTTTGACAATGTTGCAAATTCTAAAGGACATTATGAAACTACAGGACCTGAAATTTGGGAACAAACAGACGGTAAAGTTGATGGTTTTGTTTGCTCCTCTGGTACTGGAGGAACAATAGCTGGCGTCAGTAATGCTTTAAAAGAAAAAAATAAAGATATTAAAATTTATCTATCTGATCCAAAAGGATCAGCTTTATACAATTATATTGTTAATGGTGAATTAAAAAGCGAAGGTGGATCCATTACAGAAGGAATTGGTTCTAGCAGGATTACTAAAAATTTTGCAACAGCAAAAATTGATGGAGCGTTTTCAATAGATGATAAAGAGTCTTTACCTATTATATTTGATTTAATTCAAAATGAAGGTTTAAGCTTAGGCACAAGTTGTGGAATTAATATAGCAGGAGCCATAAAATTAGGCAAAGAACTTGGACCTGGCAAAACAATTGTTACAATTCTTTGCGACAAATCTGATAGATACAATAGCAAGTTGTTTAACAAAAAATTTCTTCAGGAAAAAGGCTTGCCTTATCCGAACTGGCTCTAGTAGATTAGTATATATTATATTAATTATGAAAGATGAGTATATGAAAAAGTTGCAAGATTTTTCCGATAATATGAAAGGAACTGATGGATTAATCTCTATGAAACAAATCCAAACAGCACCTAACAATATGTGCATTGTGGGAGAATGGAAAGATGAAGACTCAATTGCAAAAGCAAGAGATAAAATGATTGCTGGATTAGATACCGTTAGACCTTTACTTGAAGAAATTTCACCAGAATTAGGTGTGACCGATTCTGTATCTGGTTCCGTAATTATGGAAATATAATTAATGAGCACAATCACTTCTTATTTATTTTTAGTTTTAGCTGTAGCGTTAGGTACTGCATCAAATGGTTTTGCAAAAAGTGCTGCAGGATTTACGCTATGGATACCTAGTATTATTACTGCAATTACAATTGTTCTATGTATGTATGCCCTATCTCATGTCATGAAAGTTATACCTGTTGGTGTTGCTTATGCTTCTTTTGCTGGACTAACAATTGTAGCAACAACAGCTGTTGGAGTTTTTAAATTTAATCAAATACCCAATCTTTATACAATGATAGGCATGAGTTTAATTATTGCTGGTGTGTTGTTGGTTAATTTAATGGGTAAAACTAATATTTAAAATAATTTAATTTATGCAATCGGTTAATGAGTGTTTTTACAAAGTAAAAACTGATTGCTTTAAATATATTTCCTCACAAGAAACAAAGAGAGAAAAATTTAAAAATAAAGATCAAATGATAAGATTTTTTTTAATTCCAGTATGTTTTTGGATTTCACAAAAAGCTAAAAAGAAAGATCCTTTAATTGTTGGTTTGGCTGGAGGACAAGGTACGGGTAAAACTACCATCTCATCAATTATATCTTTAATATTAAAAAAATATTTTAAATTAAATGTTTTTAAAATTTCAATAGACGATTTTTATAAAACAAGAGTTGAAAGAAAATTGCTATCTAAGAATAAACATCCACTATTAATGACTAGAGGCGTTCCAGGAACCCATGATATAAATATGATGCTTAATTTTTTTAAAAAAATTAAAGTTAAAAAATTTAAAAGTTTAAAATTACCTAAATTTAATAAAGCAATTGATGATCGCTGTAAAAAAAGATTATGGTATAAAATAAAATCTAAACCAGATGTGGTTATTTTAGAAGGTTGGTGCGTTGGTGCAAAACCCCAAAAAATTAGCCAATTAAAGAAGTCCATTAACTCACTTGAAAGAGTTCATGATCAAAATTTTATATGGAGAAAGTTTGTAAACTTTCAACTTAAAACAAAATACAAAAAATTATTTAGACAATTAGATGGTGTTTTGTATTTAAAAGCAAAAAATTTTGACTTATTAAAAAAATGGCGATTGAAGCAAGAAAAAAAACTTTGGTTAAAAGCTAAATCTAAAAAAAATTTAAAAATTATGAGCCAAGAAGAAGTGATAAATTTTATGCAAACTTATCAAAGAATTACTCAGCAAATGTTTAAAGATATGGCAAAATATTCCTCAATAATTATGGATATAAATAACAACCATCAAATTCAAAGAATACAGTTTAAATAATAA
>Ga0208879_1004368_pt1 | contig 11043 bp, 10 predicted proteins | sample Knorr_S15_td_Bot_FD_185605 | JGI IMG/M metagenome (GOLD analysis project Ga0208879, IMG submission 185605) | Marine microbial communities from Southern Atlantic Ocean transect - Knorr_S15_td_Bottom_ad_5009_LV_A (SPAdes) (version 2) | ecosystem: Environmental > Aquatic > Marine > Oceanic | place...
GGACCCGCACACATGGCTGCACATCTTGGTAAAAAGGGAACCGTTCTTTTTGGTCACCATACATCAGCGAAAAAAGTTTCAATTGAAACTGATAAATTTAAAGCTATTACCGCCGAAAAATTAACAGATCTTACAGCTGAAAAAGTTTATTTGGAAATTAAAGAAAAACTTGAATCAATTAATTAGTTTTAAATAATTTTTTACAACTTTATCCCAATGAAATTTTTTTGAAAACTCTTGTGCATTTTTTCCAAATTTTACAAAATTCTTATTTCTAAAAAAACTAACAACGGAATCATAAATTGAATTTAAATCACTGCCATCACAAATTAAACCAGTTTTATTATGAACTATAGCGTCCGAAGCGCCACCGTCTTTGCCGCCAATTGAACCAACTCCACATGATGCAGCTTCAATGAACGAAATTCCAAAACCCTCAACAGATTTTTTTTCAATGCGCGAGGGCATTAAAAATAAATTAGCTTGAGCAATTAATGCTATTTTAAGATTATAATCAATATTTTTTAAAAAAGTGACCTCTTTTTCCACACCTAATCCCTTAGTTAGTTTTAATAAATTATCTTCTTCTTTACCAAAGCCAATGGATACATATTTAATTTTTGGAAATATAGGTTTTAAATTTTTTATTAGCATTAAAATTTTGTCATGACTTTTTCTTTTATCCAGCCTTGAAACAGTAATTATTTTTGGGAAGGAATCTCCAAAAATTTTTTCTGCTTTACCTTTTAATATATTTTCAATATCTTTTGGTTTTTCTATTCCAGGAAAAATTATATTTATTTTTGATTTATTAATTCCTACTTTTATAGCTAATTCTTTTGTAAAATTTGAATTTGCAATAATATAATCTGCGTTATTTGTACTTTTAATCAATCTTTTATTTAATGATGAACCTACTTCGTGATTAATTTCCTTTGAATGAAGTAGACAAAATGTTTTAATTTTTTTGAAATATTCTGTTTTTATTAATTCTAAACTCTTCCAATGATCAGCAATTAAAGCCCTGATGTTAGGGTTTGCGCTTATAAAATTGTTAACTAAATTAGCTTTCCTATATTTTCTAAAAAGTTTGATTCCACTTATTCTCTCGATATTTATTGATGATTTACTATCGTAAGTATTTGAATTTGGATATTCATAGGTAATTACTTTTACTGGCCCATGGTTTAGTAAACTTTCTGATAGACCACCCATCAATGTTTGTATTCCTCCTATATCTGGAGGAAAGTTTCTCGTTATTATAAGAAACATTACTTAAACCATTTTATATTACATCCCATACTTGGTATTTGATTTTTTGGGCCTTTTTCGGATTTTGCAACCAGTTTCATAGCAGTTCTAAGATCGCTATCACCTTTAGAGACAGGCTTTAAATCTTTCAGTTCTCTTATTCTACCTCTGTATTGGAGTTCAAGATTTTTGTTATAACCAAAAAAATCAGGTGTACATACAGCATCGTAATCTTTTGCTATTTGTTGTGTGTCATCAATTAGATAAGGAAAAGAAAAATTATGTAGTTTGGAAAAAGATGTCATGTTTTCAAAAGAGTCTTCAGGGTAATTTTTTACATCATTAGACATTATAGCAACTGATTTTATACCCAAGTCTTCTAGAAATTTTACATCTTCGACAATATCTTTAATGACGGCCTTTACGTATGGGCAGTGATTACAAATAAACATTACTAAAGTTCCATTATCACCTTTAACCATATCCAAAGACATTTTTTTTTTCTCAGTAGATAACAGATTAAAATCTTTAGCTTTTTCTCCAAAATTGCAAATTGGTGTTTTGGTAAGTGTCATTTAAATATACTAATAAACTAAGATTTAGGATTTTGAAAACAAAAGTTTATTTTTTTCTGAATCTTCTAATTAAACTAGAGGTATCCCATCTATTGCCGCCCATTTTTTGGATCTCTTCGTAATAGCCATCTACTATTTTGGTAACAGGTAGAGGCGAATTGTTTTTTTTAGATTCATCAAGAGCTATTTTCAAATCCTTTCTCATCCAATCAACCGCAAATCCAAAATCAAATTTATCATCAATCATTGTTTTATGTCTATTATCCATTTGCCATGATTGCGCTGCACCTTTAGAAATTACTTCAATTACCTTTTCCATATTTAATCCAGCATTTAAACCAAAATTTGTCGCTTCAGATAATCCTTGGACGAGTCCAGCTATACATATTTGGTTGACCATTTTTGCTAATTGACCACTTCCAGATGGTCCTAACAATTGAACCTTCTTGCTATAACAGTCAATAACATGCTTGGCTTTATTAAAATCATCTTTATCTCCACCAACCATTACTGTAAGTGCACCTTTTTCTGCTCCAGCTTGTCCTCCCGAAACAGGTGCGTCTAAAAAACCAAAACCATGGGCTTTAGCATTTTTATGAAGTTCTCTAGCAACTTTGGCTGATGCTGTAGTATTATCTATATATATAGAATCTTTTTTTATTGTATTAAAAATTCCTTTTTTTCCAATAGCAACTTCTTTTAAATCGTCATCATTACCTACACAGGTAAATACAAAATCAGAATTTTCAGCAGCCTCCTCTGGCGTTTCAGCAATTTTGCCTTTGTATTCCTTAATCCATTTTTCAGCTTTGTGCTTTGTTCTATTATAAACAGTTACATTATGTCCTGCTTTTGATATATATCCTGCCATGGGGTAACCCATTACACCAAGACCAATAAAAGAAATTTTACAACTCATAATATGATTATAGATATTGTTAGATCTAATTTCAAAATAATAATTTTTGGTTTTGTTTTGACTTTTTTCTCCTCCATAGGGCAGAGTTTTTTTATAGGACTATTTAATTACAATATTAGGGATGAATTAAATATTACCCACGGAGAGTTTGGAGCTATCTATGGAATTGCTACTTTATGTAGCAGTTTAACATTAATATGGTTAGGAAAAAAAATTGATGATTTAAAGTTAGTTAATTATTCTTTTCTAGTCGTTATTTTTTTAAGTCTTGCAGCTCTGTTTTTTTCATTTGTTAATGGGCTATTTTTTTTGGCTATAGGTATATTTTTTTTAAGATTATCAGGTCAAGGGTTAATGGCTCATACCGCATCTGTTGCGATTAGTAGATTTTTTGATCGAAACAGGGGAAAAGCATTAAGTTATGTTTGGGTTGGAATGTCTTTTGGAGAGTTTTTACTACCTGTAATTATAGTTTATTTTTTGACGTTTATATATTGGAGGAATTTATGGCAAGGATTTGCTATTATAATTATATTACTGTTACCAATATTTACTTATCTTACAATTAAAAAGATCAGTATATTTTCTAGGGAAAACAAAAATGGAGATAATGTTAATAAAAATATTGATACAATTAAAAGTTGGACCCGAAAAGAAGTATTAAAAGATTTAAAGTTTTATTCAATTTTACCAGCTATGCTTGCGTCATCATTTATAATTACTGGTATAGTTATTAATCAAACATTTATTATCGAATCTAAAGATTGGGGAAAATTTGCAATTGCAAAATCATTTATGATTTATTCTATACTTACCGTGGCTACTTTATTTTTTTCAGGATTTCTGGTTGATAAATTTACCAGCAGAAAAATTTTTCCACTGCTTAATGTTCCGCTATTATTAAGTTTAATTGTATTGGCGATTTTTGATCACCCTTATTCAGCCTTCGTTTTTATGGGATTTATGGGTATTTCAAACGGAATGACAAATGTTTTAATGTCTTCATTCTGGGCGGAAATTTATGGAGTCAATTATTTGGGATCTATTAAAGCTTTAACAGGCTCACTCATGGTCTTTTCAACAGCATTGGCTACTGCAGTTTTCGGTGTATTAATTGATTTGGGGTATTCAATAGAAAATATTGCTGCCTTATGTTCAATTTATGTCGCAATATCAATTATTATTGTCATTATCTTTCAAAAAACTTATAGACCTGTTTTACAAAATAAAACTTGATTTTGTTCAATCTTTTCATTAATTATTGCACATCTTATGGCACGAATTACCGTTGAAGATTGCTTAGAAAAAATTGATAGTCAGTATGATTTGGTTTTACTGGCTAAGGAAAGAACATCACAACTTAATGCAGGTGAAAAAGCATTAGTACCACGAAACAATGATAAAAATACAGTATTAGCATTAAGAGAAATTGGAGACGGGAAAATTTCACTGAAAACATTAGAGGATGCTGCTATTAACAAATTAAGAAAAATAAAAAGTCCAATCACAGAATCAGAAGATTTGGAAATTGACCAGGAAGATGATTTTGACAAAATATATAAGGGAGAAATTTCAAAAAGTGGAGCAGCAATTTTACCTTCTAAGAGAGTACGAAGAATACCAGAAAATATCATTACAGCTGAAGATAACGAAGCAAATAAAAAAACTGATCAACCGGCTGAAAATGATTCCAAATCATCTGATAATAAAACAGAATAATAATATAATTAATTTTAAAATTCACATAAAATTAAAAAGTTCTTTATGAAAAGAACAATCTCTGTAGCACCTATGATGGATTGTACAGATAGGCATGATCGTTTTTTTCTAAGACTAATAAGTAAAAATGTGATGTTGTATTCCGAAATGGTTGCAACAAAATCTGCTATTCACGGCGACCGGAAAAAAATTTTGGCATTTAGTCCAGAAGAAAAACCTTTGGCACTTCAAGTCGGCGGTTCAGATAAAAAAGAACTCTCAGAAGTTGCAAAAATAGCTGAAGACATAGGTTACGATGAAATTAATATTAATCTTGGTTGTCCAAGTAAAAAAGTTCAAAAAAATATGTTTGGTGCATGTTTAATGAAAGAGCCAAACTTAGTTTTTGAATGCATTAATGAAATGGTAAATTCTTGCAATATCCCAGTTACAGCAAAAACAAGAATTGGTTTTGATGATACGGAAGATTTTGATTATTTAAACAAATTTATAATAAAAATGAAAGAAGCTGGATGCACAACTTTTATTATACACGCGCGTAAAGCAATACTTAAAGGTTTAACTCCAAAACAAAATTTAAATATTCCAAAATTAAATTATGAAATGGTATATAAAATTAAAAAAGAAAATCCTGGCTTAGAAATTATTATAAACGGTGGAATTTCTAAAATTGAAGAAATAAAAAATCATTTAAAAATATGCAATGGTGTAATGATTGGTAGAGCGATATATCAAAATCCATACTTTTTAGTCGATATAGAAAGAGAAATATTTAGAATTAAGAATCATCCTACAAGAGAAGAGGTTACAGAGAAATTATTAAAATATTTGGAAAAAGAAGTTAAATTAGGAACTAAAGTTAATCATATAATGAGACATACTGTTGGTTTGTACCATGGACAAATTGGTTCTAAAAATTGGAGAAGATACTTAAGCGATAATATGATGGCAAGAGATTCAGATTTTCAAAAAGCAAAACATATAATGACAATTGTTCAAAATAACGAGAAAATTAATCAAACAATTGCATGATAGAAAATTTAGGTCAAAATCAAATAATATTTTTTGTTATTGTTATGGCTGTTGCAGCAATACCGGTAGGTTTTGTTGCTGGGTTATTCGGAGTTGGTGGAGGACTAATAACAGTACCTGTACTTTTTTATATTTTCAATTCTGCGGGATTGGATAGGTCGTTTATTATGCATTTAGCCGTGGGTACTTCATTTGCGATTATAATTCCCACCGCATTCGTTTCTACTATAACGCATATGAAATTCAAAGCAGTTGATTTTGATATTGTTAAAAGTTTTGGAGTTTTTGTTATGTTTGGAATTATTTTAGGAACTATTTTTGCAGTAAATTTAAAAACTGCTAACTTAGTTCTCTTTTTTTCGATTATTACAATGTTTTTTGCTTTTTATTTTTTGATCACAAAAGAAAAGATGAAACCAATGCAGAATAAAATGAATATGGTGCATAAAATTATTTTAGGCTCTTTGTCAGGTTTTTTTGCTGCTCCCATGGGAATAGGCGGCGGTTCAATTAATGTACCTATATTAAAAATGTTTGGATACCCAATAAATCAAGCTATTGGAAGTTCAGCGGCAATAGGCTTTCTAGTTTCTCTGATAGGAGCGCTAGGTTTTGTTATTTCAGGAACATATCTTGATACTGAGGCTCCACTAAGTTTTGGATTTGTTAATATTCCAGCATTCTTAATTTTTATACCTATTACTATGATAATGGCTAAAATTGGAGCTAAAGTAGTACATCAAATCAACAAACAGATTATTAATAGATTGTTTGGTATTTTTCTTTTTATTGTCTCTTGTAGATTATTTTTAGAATATCTTTCTTTTTAAATTTTTTGATCGTAGTCGCCAACTTTTCCAGTTTTTTGTAACATTCTATCAATAAATTCAAATATTTTCTTTTTTCTTTTATCGGATGTTGGGCTTTCAGTTACAATTACCAATGAGGGTTTATTTGAAGACGCTCTGATTAAACCCCAGGAACCATCTTCTAAAGAAAAACGAACACCATTTACTGTTAATATATCAGCAATTTTTTGATTGTCTATTTTGGTGTTATTGGCTTTTAAATTTTCTACTTCTTTAACCAAAGATTCAACAACTTGATATTTTTCTTCGTCTTTGCAAAAAGGTGCCATGGTAGGAGTTTGATATGTTTTAGGTAGTTCATTTATTATTTCTGATATTTTTTTATCTTTATTCTCTAATAAACGGCAAACTTGAATTGCAGAATTAATTCCGTCGTCATATCCAAAACCAAGAGGTTGGTTAAAAAAGAAGTGACCACTTTTTTCAAATCCAGCTAAGGCTTTAACTTCGTTGACTTTCCTTTTGATATGAGAATGACCCGTTTTCCAATAGATAGTTTTGCAATTATTTTCTAAAAGAATTTTATCTTTTGCAAATAAGCCAGTTGATTTTACATCAACAATGAATTTTTTATTTTTATAATTTGGAGCTAAGCTTCTCGCAATAAGTAAACCTACCTTGTCAGAGTAAATTTCTTTTCCATTGTTATCTATTATACCAATTCGATCCCCATCACCATCAAAGCCAAAACCAATGTCAGCCCTGTTCTTTTTAACAGCTTTGCTGATGGCATGAAGCATTTTTATATCTTCAGGATTTGGATTGTATTTGGGAAAGTTATAGTCAAGGTTACAATCTAGCTCTACAACTTCACAACCAATTTCTTTAAGAACTTTTGGAGCAAATACACCCGCTGTACCATTGCCACACGCTACTACAACTTTAAGCTTTTTTTCAATTTTATTTTTTATTAAATTATTAATATAAACTTCTTTAAATCCTTTAATTTCTTTGTACGAACCTTTACCTTTTATAAATTTTTTTTCCAAAACAATTTTTTTCAATTCATTCATTTCGTCTGGTGAGTGAGTTAATCCCCTTTCGATTCCCATTTTTATTCCTGTCCATCCGTTTTCATTATGGCTAGCAGTGACCATTGCTACTGCATCGGCATTAAGATTGAATTGTGCAAAATAAGCGGTTGGAGATAAAGCTAACCCTATATCTTCGACGTTACATCCGGTATCAATTAAGCCTTCTATAAGTTTTGTTTTTACTTCTTCACTATATGATCTGTAATCATGTCCTACTATTACTCTTGGAGATTTATTTGTTTTTGAAATAATTTGAGAACCGAAGCCTAGACCTATATTTTTGATCCCACTTTTATTTATGTCTTTCGGATACAACCACCGTGCATCGTATTCCCTAAATCCTAATGGGTTAATATGAACATCCTCAAATACAGGCATTATCCTTTATATCTAATATTTTTTGATTTTTAGCAGTATTTAAATTTTGTCCTTGCTATTATAACTATGTTCATATAATGTTCTATTGATTAGTTAAAACATGTAGTATATCAAGACTTTGTGCACACAACATATAGTTGTTTTTGTACAAAAAACTAATAAAACAAACGATTTATGAATAAAAATCTGTCATTAGCCATCGAAAAAGCTGTGGTAAAAATTAACCCTAAGGACAATTTTTCGGTTAACCAAAAAAATGTAGATAAAAAACCTGATCTTTTTTCATTAACATCTCAAACAGAACTTTTTCAAAATGAAAAAGGGATAACAATAAAAATCGATAGATCTAAAGATTCGAAATTAACCGAATTTGGTAAGGCAACTTTAAGCGATAGGTATTTAGGGCAAAATGAGTCTTATCAAGATTTATTCGCTCGTGTTGCAAGCGTATATGCTGATGATAATTTACATGCACAAAGAATTTACAATTACATAAGCAATTTATGGTTTATGCCAGCCACTCCGATTTTATCTAATGGGGGTAATGAGAGGGGATTACCAATTTCATGTTTTTTAAATGAAGCAGGAGATAGTTTAAATAGCATTTTAGATTTGTGGAGTGAAAATGTTTGGTTAGCGGCAAAAGGCGGTGGTATCGGTAGTTATTGGGGAAATCTTAGATCTATAGGAGAAAAAATAGGAAGAGTTGGAAAAACATCTGGGATAATCCCTTTTATTAAGGTGATGGATTCTTTAACAATGGCCATCAGTCAAGGCTCTCTACGCAGAGGTTCTGCTGCTTGCTATCTTCCTATAGATCATCCAGAAATTGAAGAATTTATTGAAATGAGGAGACCTACAGGTGGGGATCCAAATAGAAAAGCTTTAAACTTACATCATGGCATATTGGTTAGTGATGCCTTTATGAGAGCTGTTGAAACTAATTCTGAATGGGCCTTGAAAAGTCCAAAGGATGGAATAGTTCAATCTACTTTATCAGCAAGAAATTTATGGATAAGACTATTAACGGCAAGAGTAGAAACGGGTGAGCCATATATCATTTTTGTAGATACAGTAAATAGACAAATTCCGCAACATCATAAGCTAGCAGGGCTTAATGTAAAAACTTCAAATCTTTGCAGTGAAATTACTTTACCGACAGGAATAGATAAAGATGGCAATGATAGAACAGCTGTATGCTGCTTATCTTCTTTGAATCTTGAAACATATGAAGAATGGAAAGATCAACCAAATTTTATTGAAGATGTGATGAGATTTTTGGACAATGTTTTAACTGATTTTATTAATAGAGCTCCAGACTCTTTTAAAGATGCTAAATATTCAGCGATGAGAGAAAGAAGTGTAGGGTTGGGAGTAATGGGACTACACTCTTTTTTACAAAAAAACTCTATCCCGCTAGAGTCGGTTATGAGTAAAGTTTGGAATAGTAAAATTTTCAAACACATTCAAACGCATGTTGATAAATCTTCTAAAAAATTAGCTGATGAAAGAGGAGCTTGTCCTGATGCAGAAGAATATGGTTTTAAAGAAAGATTTTCTAACAAAACTGCAATTGCGCCAACAGCTTCTATTTCGATAATTTGCGGAGGATCATCTCCTGGAGTTGAGCCTGTTGCTGCTAATAGTTACACACACAAAACTCTTTCTGGATCATATAATGTTAGAAACAAATATTTAAAGAAAGTATTAGAAAAATATAACAAAAATGATGATGAAACTTGGTCAACTATTACAACTAATCAAGGGTCAGTTGAACACTTAGATTTTTTAACTCAAAATGAGAAAGACGTATTTAAAACTGCTTTTGAAATAGACCAAAAATGGATTATTGAACTAGGTGCGGAAAGAACTCCCTATGTTTCTCAGGCTCAATCTATAAATATTTTCTTACCAGCGGATGTTCATAAAAAAGAGTTGCATCAAATACATTTTCAAGCTTGGAAAAAGGGATTGAAAAGTTTGTATTATTGTAGATCCAAGTCAATTCAAAGAGCAGAAAATGTTAACAACGGACTCTCAACAGAAACAACAATTACTGGAACGCAAGAAGATCAAGATAGTGAAGAATGTTTGTCATGCCAGTAGTGAAATTAGAAAAAAGCAAAGATACTCAAAAAAAATCGGGTTTATTAGTTGGCAATCCGATTTATAAACCCTTTAGATATCCATGGTGCTATGATGCTTGGTTAACACAGCAGAGGATTCATTGGCTTCCGGAAGAAGTTCCTTTAGGTGATGATGTTAGAGATTGGCAGAAAAATTTAAATCCAGCAGAAAAAAATTTATTAACTCAAATATTTAGATTTTTTACTCAAGCAGATGTTGAGGTGAGTAACTGCTACATAAGACACTATATGAATGTATTTAAGCCGACAGAGACACTAATGATGATGTCAGCATTTGCTTCTATGGAAACCGTTCATATAGCAGCTTATTCTCATCTACTAGATACCGTAGGAATGCCTGAATCAGAATATTCAGCCTTTTTAAAGTATAAAGAAATGAAAGATAAGTATGATTACATGCAAGGTTTTGATGTAAAATCAAATCACGATATTGCAAAGACCATTGCTGTTTTTAGTGCTTTTACAGAAGGTTTACAATTATTTGCTAGCTTTGCAATTTTATTAAATTTTCCAAGGCACAATAAAATGAAAGGTATGGGCCAAATTGTAACTTGGTCTGTTAGAGATGAAACATTGCATTGCAATTCAATGATTAAATTATTTAGAACTTTTATTGATGAAAATCCTGACATTTGGACAAAGAAACTTAAAAAAGAAATTTATGAGGCGTGTAGAACAATTATTTCTCATGAAGATGCTTTTATTAATTTAGCATTTGAAATGGGACCGATAGAAGGCATTACAGCTGATCAAGTTAAACAATACATTCGTTGGATAGGAAACAGAAGATTAATTCAACTTGGGCTAGAACCAATTTACCAAGTAGATAAAAATCCTTTAACTTGGTTGGACACAATGTTGAATGCTGTCGAACACATGAATTTTTTTGAAGGTAGAGCCACAGAATATTCTAAAGCTGCAACCAAAGGAACTTGGTCAGAAGCTTTCTCTGAAAATTAATATTTAATTCACTTCCTTAAATACATAACAGTTAGTAAAATAATTAATTGAAAGGAGGTCTTTATGGCAAAATTTTATCTTATGGGAAATTATACTTCCAAAGCTTTTCAAGGTTTTATTGCAAATCCTGATACTGATAGAGGTGATGCAATCAAAGCA
>Ga0208879_1004369_pt1 | contig 11043 bp, 9 predicted proteins | sample Knorr_S15_td_Bot_FD_185605 | JGI IMG/M metagenome (GOLD analysis project Ga0208879, IMG submission 185605) | Marine microbial communities from Southern Atlantic Ocean transect - Knorr_S15_td_Bottom_ad_5009_LV_A (SPAdes) (version 2) | ecosystem: Environmental > Aquatic > Marine > Oceanic | place...
GTTTGAGGACGCTGACCGGTTCCTTGTCGCGCTCGAATACTACGAGCTCGGTCAGTGCGTCACCGACGATGTAGAACCGGAAGTAACCGGATACGTCGGTCGCAAGGACCTCGCCGTTTGCAGTGCGGCGCTCGAATCATCGGTACTGGGCAGGCCGGTCACGATCGACGAAATCGAAAATGAAGAAACGTCGAACTACGAGTCCAGCATCAACGCGCACTGGAAGATCTAATGATGGATATGTGCGATCACTAATCCTGGTGCTCGTCTGTCTACCCAACTGAGATATGTCCGTCGGTGCAGAGTCTTCCAAAAATCACCGACCATCGGAGAATAGCGAAACAAGTGAAAATTGAGAAAATAGAGACATTTTTCGTTGACCGCTATCTTGTGGTGCGCATCACCACGGACGATGGCACACAGGGCATCGGCGAGTCCTGTTACTGGTCATACCCGAAAGCTGCCGAACAGACGATTCTCGGATTTGCCGACGCGCTAATCGGAATGGACCCGGGCGATATCGAGCATATCTGGAGTTATCTCTGGCGATACAACTCGGCCTTCAGAAGTAACAGCATTGGCGGTGCAGTCAGTGCCATCGACATGGCACTGTGGGACATCAAGGGCAAGCGTTTGCAAGCTCCTGTGTGGGACTTACTCGGAGGCAAAGTGCGCCAGAAAATCCGGGGCATCGCCCAGGGAATAGGTGGCAACACACCTGAAGAATGTGCGGTAGGCGCAAAGAAGGCTCTCGACCAGGGATTTTCGGCCCTCAAATTCACCCCGATGCCGAATAATTGGGCCGAGTTGACATACACGAAGATGATCGGTCTTGCGGTCGAAATGGTTGGCGCGGTGCGCGAAACAGTCGGATGGGATTTCGATATCGGAATCGAAATCCACCGCAACATGCAACCTCACGAGGCGATCGCGTTCTGTGACGAAGTTGCCAGTTTGAGGCCGTATTTCATTGAGGACCCGATCGTTCCAGACTCAGTGGTCGCCATGGGCGATGTCGCTTCTAAGATGCGACTTCCACTTGCAGTGGGTGAGCGGAATATGGGGATTTGGGAATTCCGTGAATACGCACAGCTCGCAAAACCTGCGTTCTTCAAACCAGATATTGCGGTAGCTGGCGGGATTACGGGCGTGAAGAAAATCGCAACAATCGCCGAAGCTCACCACATCAAAATTTGCCCGCATAATTTCCAGGGTCCAATCGCCACTGCTGCATGTATTGCGATAGGAACGTCCTCGCCCTCGTGGGACGTTCAGGAATCGGTGGATGAGGAGCTCCCACCGCGCCGGGATATGACCGATGAAATCATCGAGTTGAAAAATGGCTGGTACACGCCGTCGGAGAAACCCGGATTGGGCATCATGTTCAACGAAAATGCTCCCCGGATGCACCCGTTCGACCCGGCCGCTTACCCTCCACCTCTTCGAGAGGACGGCAGCGTGGCGTTGAAATAGGTTCGGCTCACGAATGCGGGAATTTGGAACTGGGTTCCAAACCCTGAAAGTTGCTTGACGAAAGGACATTGTCAAATTGTTTGATGTGCTACTAAAAGGGGGCACGATCGTCGGCGGCACTGGTGCGTCGGCGTACCCCGCAGATATCGGAGTCTTTGGAGACAGAATTGAAGCGATGGGTCGCTTCGATGCGGCGTCGGCTGAGGTGACCGTTGACGCGTCAGGACAGATCGTCACTCCGGGATTCATAGACCTCCACACTCACAGATTTATACTCAACTCTTGGCCTTGGATTGCTCCGAAACGTAAACATAAAGAAGCTGGTGGACAGCATCCAGTGCAAAGCGTTTTTGTAATTGGAACCCCACGGAGTGGCGAAAATTGAGTGGGTCGTAATCTCGCGGATTAACTCTCTATACGGTGAAGCGCCATTCTTGATTTTTTCACCCGCGGTCAGTGCCATCCCGAACTGGACTCTTAGAAAAATGTTCTCAATGTCTTCTGAATCGTAATGACGCAGGTATGCAACTGGAACCTCATAGTTGCGAATAGCACGCTGTCTGTTCGTTCCCAAATCTTGAAATCTTGTGAAGGGATAGAGATCGATGTCAGCGGTTGGGCTGGTCCAACTATTTTCACCTCTGAAATAGTCGAATAAGGTTTCCAATCGTTGCTGCCCATCAACAACTGATTTTTTCAAAAAGATCGCCTTCCGGATCGGTTCCCGCTTTGACCTCTAGCATGATCACGCCAGGAGGGAATTTTTTCGCGCTCGATACCGCTCCAGAAGCTGTTCCGATTCGAATCTTCTCATTTTGCATCTAAACTTGTGAGTATCGAAGCTGATCGCCTGCTCGACAGGGCCACACCAGGAACATCTCCATTGCCACCCGATGAAAACACCTACCGCGGGGGAAACCACCCGCCTTACTGCACCTGTGCCGCGTGTACCGCGGACCGGCTCGGGCGCATATCGCAGCCTGGACCGACGGCAACTGCTAAGCGCATATTAAGGGCGGTACAGCGGGTGCTACGTCTGGGGCGCTGATCGGGTGAATCCGGGGCGGTTAAAGGCTGTTGGGCCCCATAAACCGGCTCCATAGCCCGCCAATGGCGAGTCCGATCAACACAGAAAATGGGAGACCAATCAGCAGGCTGGCTATCGCCACATCCTTAGCGTTGGTTTCTGTGTTGTCGAACTGCAGCAGTGCGATCACCGTGAAGGCGATGCCCATCACGAAACCGAGGCCCGCGCCCGTCAGGGCTGGCTTGCTGAATCTCAATATCATCCGGCCTTTCGTTCACCGCCACGGGGGGGGTGACTAGCCCATCAGGTATGTTTCGTATTCGTTCTCGCACGGATTCCCACCAGATACGTGCATTCGACGCTCGCCGGGTTCGAGAATGATGGATATCACGCTCCGCTGCCAACCTGTTGCGGGATCGTCGTTCGGGTGTCGGCATATCGATGTTGGGAAGCCATCGTGGTCGGAAAGAATCGCCCGGGCATCGTCGATCGACACCCGGCCGTTAACCGCACGTTCCTCCAGCAGATCACGTCCGCGGTCCCTGCGCTGGAACGACTGCCCGTATATCCGTTCCGGGAATCTATCGTTGTTTGCTACGAGTGACGCGCTAACGCAGTGGTTGGTGTGAACGAGCATGCCATCGCCGTCGGCTTCGATCGCCTGGACCTCGCCCGGGGTGATCTCGAGGTTCAGCGGCCCATCATCCGTAATCATTGCTGCGTTCGCCGTGATCGAGCGCGGGGTTGATTCGACCCTGCGTACCGCTTCTTCGACCGAGTTCGATTCGAGTATGGTCCGCACCAGAAAATACCAGGGCACTCCCCTGGGGTCGGTAGGACCGTTGAGTGCGTTCATGCAGATTCCGATGCCCACTGAGCTAAAACCCATATAAGCGACGAGGCCGGGCTGGCCCCAGGATGTGAAGTCTGCCTTGCCCGGGCTTTTTCGTGTGATAACTGCCGAGAGTGGGCGCATTGCGGGGTCATTGTCCCAGTTCTGACCGGCGAATCCGACTCCCGATTTGGACGAAGCCGCCGAAACCATGATCGAAGTACAGCCGTCCGGCACCTGAGGTGCGTGCAACGCTTCGGAAAGCATATTGCGTGCGTTCAACATCATCAGGCGCTCTACGGGCACACCTGCTGCCTCGGCGGTGCCCTGTAACTCATTGAGGGTGTCAGGGAAGTACTCGCCAACTTGGTCGAAGCTACCCCGTGCGACATTTTCGGCCTGTGCCCACGAGATCTTGCGCTCGGATCCTTTGTTGAATCGTTCGAGCACCAGTTCTGAAAGTTCGACTATCTGGTGCCGAAAGTGTTCGCCAATCAGCCGGCCCATCTGGTTCGGGCTACCTGAAACGGTCAGCTCGGGGAAGCGGGCTGAGACTTTGTCGGCAGGTGCTGACGATTCGCTGGGATTCATATCGGAACTCTGGTTCTGGTGATGGTCTGAATCATTAGAATTGCTGGCAAAATAATACCCGGTTGTTTGCTAGACTCGCCGCCTCTCCGGATTTCTTTCGCTATTTAAGGGGACTCATTTTGCTGGAAACAGATCGGACCGATGGCAGGATTCTTCGTTCGGCAGAGTGGTTTGGCTCAAGAGACCTTGAGGGGTTTTTGCACCGGGCGGGGTTGAAGAACCAGGGCTGGTCGGAGGAGTCGTTTTCCGGGCGACCCGTTATCGGCATCGCCAATTCGTGGTCGGAAGCCACACACTGCAATGCACATTTGAGAGATCTGGCTGAACACGTTAAGCGAGGGGTTCTCACCGCCGGTGGCTTCCCACTTGAATTCCCGACGATTTCGCTTGGAGAATTCTTTCTTTCGCCAACGTCGATGTTCTGCCGAAACCTGATGTCGATGGATGTCGAAGAGATGATCCGCGGGCTGCCTATCGACGGCGTTGTGCTGCTATCCGGTTGCGACAAGACGACACCGGCAATGCTGATGGGTGCGGCATCGGCCGACATCCCCACTATCATCGTTACCGGCGGTCCGCAATTGAAAGGCAACTGGAAGGGTGAGGAGCTGGGATCGTGCACCGACTGCCGTCGCTACTGGGCAGAGTTGCGCGCAGGCACGATCACGCAGTCCGAGTACGATTCGATGGAAGCGGCTATCTACCGGTCGCCGGGTCACTGCATGGTGATGGGTACGGCGTCGACGATGGGTGCGATTGTCGAAACGCTCGGAATGACGCTGCCCGGCGGCGCTGCTATTCCCGGTGCCGACTCCCGGCGCAAAGTCCATGCCGAAGAATCGGGACGCGCCGTTGTGGGGCTGGTCGAAAAAGGCATTCGTCCCTCCGACATCCTGACCCCAGAAGCCTTCGACAACGCGATTCGCATGCTTTTGGCCGCGGGTGGATCGACCAACGCAATTATTCACCTGATCGCCATTGCCGGTCGAGCCGGTGTCGAGTTACCCCTTGAACGGTTCAACGACCTTTCTGAATCGACGCCTGTGATAGTGAACCTCAAACCGGGCGGGAAATACTTGATGGAGGACCTGTACTACGCGGGTGGCGTCGAAGCGGTGCTGAAAAAAATGTCTGGCTTGTTGAACCTCGATTGCCTGACGGTGACCGGCGATTCGCTTGGCGACAACATCGCAGACGCCGAGTGCCACAACGACGATGTGGTGCTTTCAGTCGACGCCCCCCTCGCGAAAGAAGGTGGCCTGACGATTTTGAAGGGTTCACTTGCGCCTGACGGTGCAGTGATCAAGCACATTGCTGCGTCTCCAGAGTTGATGAAACACACCGGTCACGCCGTTGTGTTCGAAAACCCGCTCGATCTCAAAAACAGGATCGACGACCCCGACCTTGAAGTGACGAAAGACGATATTTTGGTGATGAAAGGTGCCGGCCCGGTCGGAGGGCCTGGAATGCCAGAGGCCGGCTTTTTACCGCTGCCAAAGAAACTGCTGGCGCAGGGTGTGCGCGACATGGTGCGTATTTCCGATGCCCGCATGAGTGGCACCGCTTTCGGCACCGTTGTGCTGCACGTTTCGCCCGAGTCGATGGTTGGCGGTCCGCTGGCCCTGGTTCAGACGGGCGACATGATTACGCTGGACGTTGAAGGTCACAGGCTCGACCTTAACGTCGATGCGGCCGAGCTGGACCGCCGTCGAGCGGATCTTATTGAGCCTGCTGTGGATGGAGGATTTGTTCGCGGTTACGGCAAGATGTACTCGCAGCACATCACCCAGGCTCAGGACGGCTGCGATTTCGACTTCCTGATCGGCAGGACACCGGTCGTGACGCATGTGGAGCCGGCGGCCCACGCGGCGGGATTTCACACCGGCTGACGGGTGTAGGGAGCTGTCTTAGTCCCTCCTCCCCCGGGGAGAAAGTCAGGTTGAGGGGGAACGCTGCCGGTGGCGATAGCGGTGTGGCAGAGTACTGCTACACCGGAGTCGGTGCCGCGTCGGGTATCAGCCCGGCGGACCTCATATCGCTCCACAGCCCGGCCGGAATCTCCTGTTGCACCAAGGCGATGTTTTGTTCGAGTTCAGCAACCGATTGGACACCCGGGATTGCGGTCGCGACTGCGGGGTGGGCCAGCACGAACTGCAGTGCTGCGGCCTTGAGGTCGACACCGTGTGCCACGCAGATTTCGGTGAGCTTGCGAGCCCGGTCCAATAGGATATCCGGGGCCTGTTCATAGTCGAACGTGACGGGTTTCGAAAGATCGCGGGCCAGTATTCCGGAATTGTAAGGACCGCCTACCGTGATCTTTACATTGCGTTCGACACACGCGGGCAGGAATTCGGAAAGACCTGAGTGGTCGAGCAATGTGTATCTACCTGCAAGCAGGATGATGTCCAGGTTGAATCGCTGGATGAACCTCAGTGGCATTTGCCATTCGTTCATGCCGCAGCCAATCGCCTTGATAACTCCCTGTTCACGGAGTTCGATCAGCGCCGGGAAGGCTTCGTTTACAGCCTGTCCTTCGCCGTAAAGTTCGACATCGGGATCGTGCACGTAAATGATGTCGATCCGGTCGAGCTTCAGGCGGACAAGGCTTTCTTCTATCGACCGGTGAACATTGTCTCGGGTCCAAGAGTTGACCGCGGCCAGCTCGCCGATGCCGTCGGGATCGTCTTCGGGTGTGACGCCGCCTGGAACAGCGTTGAGAACACGTCCGATTTTGGTCGAGATCACGAAGCTGTCTCTGTCCGCGGAAGAATAGGTTGACATTCCGACGCGGGCTTCGGCCCGACCGTTGCCATAAAGCGGGGCGGTATCCACGTAGGAGACGCCGACCTCCCTGGCCCGGTCGATAATCCTGACCGCTTCTTCGTGCGCTGTGCCGCCATAGAGGCCATCACCAAGCACCATGCCACTGAGAGGCGCGGTGCCGAGACCGAGCCGAGGGACTTCTACTCCCGTGTCGCCGATTGCTACTTTTTCGAATGGATTCATTGTCGAATTCTTAATAATTTTGTTGTTGCATCGCGATTATCTGGAGACAATCTCGGCGATCGCGTCGCCCACGCCCTCAGTTGTCGACGACCCGCCAAGATCTGGTGTGATCGTTTCCCCCTGCTCCAGCAACTGCAGAACCGCCGCATCTACGTCAGCTGCTGCTGCGTCTTCCCCTAGGTGCCGCAGCATCATGGCTCCGGTCAGTATTTGTGCCATCGGGTTGGCGATGCCCTGCCCCGCGATGTCGGGGGCCGATCCGTGAGTGGGCTCGAACATCGAGGGAACGGTTTTGTCGGGGTTGATGTTGGCACTGCAGGCCAGCCCCAGACTGCCGCTGATGATCGCCCCTACATCGGTAATGATGTCGCCAAACAGGTTGGGTGCGACCATCACGTCGAACATTTCCGGCCTTCGTACGAGGTCCATGCACGCGGCGTCGATCAACAGCGATGTGGTGTCGATATCAGGGTATTCCTCAGCCACATCTTCGAATGTGCGGTCCCAGATTGTCATGTAACCGAGCGCATTCGATTTGGTTACCGACGTCACATGGTTTTTCTTGCCGCGCTCGCGGGCCAGGTCGAAGGCATACCGAATGGCCCGCTCACAGCCTTTTCGCGTGAAGACTGCCGTCTGAATTGCGACTTCGTCTGGCGAGCCGTGATATGCGAACCCACCGATGTTCAGGTACTCACCCTCGGTGTTCTCGCGGACCACGGTGAGATCAATGTCGTACGGGTTTTTACCTGAAAGGGGCGAGGTGACACCGGGATACAGCACTGACGGCCTCAGACAGATGTACTGATCGAACCGTCGCCTGATGGGCAAGAGCAGGCCGTCGAGCGTGATGTTGTCCTGGATGTCAGGGTGACCTACGGCCCCGAGGAAGACCGCATTGAAATCGGCGAGAGTGTCCAGTGCATTCGCGGGCATCATTTCATCGTGCTCGAAGTAGTAGTCCGAGCCCCACGGAAACTCCGTGTAGTCCCAGGAGATTCCATATTTTGGGGCCAGGGCGTCGAGAACTTTCATGCCCTCGTTGACCACATCTACCCCGATTCCGTCGCCTTTGACGATCGCTATTTTATGAGTTGCCATTAGTGTGTTTTCCTGTGATTTGGTGCACGAGGTGCTTAATTTTTCGAGCGTTCTTCAATTATTTCGAGTACACCCGCGATGTCGTGCTCGGTGTTTCCCTGCTCGATCATGTGGTGGAACATTTCATAGGATTTCAGGGCCAGTTCGAGCGAGAGACCCTCGTCGCGGGCGAGGTCTTTGATGATCCCCATGTCTTTGTCGAGGTTGCGGACCGGGGCTGCTGAATTGGCGAAGTCCCGAGTGGCTGTAATGGGTGCGCTCCGCGCTGCCATGACGCTGTTGCCCCAGCTCACTGTGAGGAGGTCGGCTGCGGCCGTTATATCGATACCGGCCGAATTGGCCAGGGCGAACGCCTCGGCTGCGGCGACCGTGTTGATTCCCACAAGGAGCTGGTTGATCAGCTTCATCGCGGTGCCCGCACCGCTGGGCCCCATCAACTTGACGTTCGCTCCCATCTTGCCGAGGTATTCGTATGCGGTTTCGAATGCGTCCTCGTTTCCGCCGACCATGATCGCGAGCGTCCCCCCGGCGGCACCTCCCGGTCCGCCGGAGATGGGGGCATCGAGAAAGTGAACACCCTTCAACTCAGCGGCCTCGGCGCATGCCCTCGAGGTGGCGATGTCGACCGTGCTGTGGTCGACGACAATCTGCCCGGGCTTTGCGTTTGCGATGACTCCGTCTTCGCCAAGCAGCAGATCGCGCGAAGTACGGATGTCGGGGAGGCAGACAAGGACAACGTCGACGCCCCGGGCGAGATCGGCAACCGAGGTTGCGCCCTTTGCACCCCGGTCGATCATCGCTTCGATCTTCGACTGGGTACGGGTAAACACCGTTAGGTCGGCTCCTTTTTCAAGGAGGTTGTCGACCATTCCCTGTCCCATGTTGCCGAGGCCGATAAATCCGACTGTCATTGTCTGAACACTCCTGCGGGCTGCCTGGGTCCCGTGTGAATCAACTGATAACCACGCGCCGTATCGAAACTGCAGACAGATGGGGAATCGTGCGAATGCGAACGGCCGGGCGATTATATCGGCTGGGCAACCGATTTTTGCCGGTTGTTCAGTCGAAAAATGTCGCCCGAAGTTAGCGTTCCGGCAGAACGGGCATTAGTCGGAGGTGCAGAGACTGATGAAAACCGGGCGGAAACAAAAAAAGCGCCGGATACTACCAGCGCCTTTTGCGATGTGTACAAATCCGGTTCAGTCGAGCTGTCGCAGCCTCGGGTCGAGGCGGTCTCGCAGCCAGTCGCCGAAGAAGTTCAGCGACATTACAACCAGGAAGATTGCAAAGCCTGGGAAGAATGAAATCCACCATGCTTCTTCGATGAAGGCTCGGCCGTCGTTTACGCTCTTGCCCCAGGCCGGAATCGGGTCGGGAATCCCGGCACCGAGGAACGACAGTGTCGCTTCGGTCAAGATCAACTGGCCGACACGCAGAGAAGCGACGACAAGAATGGTGCTAAACGTGCCGGGAAGTATGTGCCTGAGAAGTACCCGGAGGCTGGAAGCCCCGGCCACTCTTGCTGCCATAACGTAGTCCTGGCTGCGAATTGTGAGGACGTCCGCCCTGACCTGCCGCACGAACGGCGTCCACGCGACAAGCGCGATTAAAAAGATAACCACCCCAACGGCGGCGCCACCCTGGTGCAGGAACAGTTGTGCAATGACGAGCGCGATCAGGATGAATGGCAGCGCCAGCCAGACATCGACGAGACGCATAAGAATCTCATCAGTCCAGCCTCCGAAGTATCCCGATATCAAACCTAGCATGGTTCCGACGATGATCCCCGAAGTGAGTGCCCAGCCGGTCACCTGCAGCGAAATTCGTGCGCCGAAAATCACTCGTGAAAGTACGTCGCGACCCAAGTTGTCGGCACCGAGAACGTACGTGGATCGGGAGAAATAGTTTTTCTTTGCGCGTGAAAAAGCCGACTTCCCTTTAGTAGTTGAACGATCGAAGTCGGCGGCATCAGGGAACGTATTGAATTCTGGGGTCGCACGCCCCCATGTCGGAGGGAAGTTACGGAACCCGAGAGACTGAACGATTGGATCTGTCGGGGCCACGACCGGAGCAAATATGCCTGCGATCAGAAGCAAAACCATGATGAATAGCGGCAGCAGGGGCCACCTACGGAGCAGATACCACGTCTGACTTACGAACCGCCGTTCTTCCGTGGCGCGCGTATCAGCGTCTCGCCCGACGTTTTCGGGGTCCAAGGTTGTTTCAATTTCAGCCTGTTCAGCCATATGCCTTCAGAGAGTACTAAAAATTTCTCGATAGATGGAATATCTAGTCGTAACGGATTCTTGGATCGATGAACGCGTACAGGAGGTCGGTGATGAATGTCATCGAAACGAACAGGATGGTGAAGAAGAACACCACGGCTTGCAATATCGGGAAGTCGTTGTTGTTCACAGCAGTGATGGCCATGTTTCCCATGCCTGGCCATGCGAATACAGTTTCAACGAGCACCGATCCGGTGAGGAAACCCGTAAGGCCGAGTGTCATTCCAGTCAGCGGCTGGATCAGTGCGTTCTTGAACGCGTGCTTCCAGATGACGACCCTGTTTGATACGCCCTTCGCACGGGCCAGCCTGATGTACTCCGAGTCGAGTACCTGGAGCATCGCATTACGCGTGATTCTCATGTAGAACGCGAATCCGCCTGCGGCCAATGTGATAGTTGGCAAAACCAGGTGCTTAACATCGAGCAGTCCATCGCCTTTCAATGCCGCGGGGAATATTTGCCAATGAACCGCGAATACGAGAATCAGAACAAGACCCAACCAGAACTGTGGAACCGCCTGTCCAAGAAGCGCGATGAACCTGCCGACATAATCCCAAATTGAGCCGCGCGTGACTGCCGAGAGGACTCCGAGTGGTATACCGATCAAGAACGAAAGCAAAAACGCAGTCGCGCCAAGGTGGATGGTAGACGGGAGCCTTTGCGTCACGATGCGGAAGACGGGCTTGCGGTCGAGAATCGTTTCACCCATGTCGCCTTTGAGTGTGCGA
>Ga0208879_1004371_pt1 | contig 11040 bp, 12 predicted proteins | sample Knorr_S15_td_Bot_FD_185605 | JGI IMG/M metagenome (GOLD analysis project Ga0208879, IMG submission 185605) | Marine microbial communities from Southern Atlantic Ocean transect - Knorr_S15_td_Bottom_ad_5009_LV_A (SPAdes) (version 2) | ecosystem: Environmental > Aquatic > Marine > Oceanic | place...
CCTACTGACGCAAAGCGATACCCTGTTGCTGAATTATTTTAAAGTGGGGCGTGCGGAGGTCGGATTGTACCATTTGGTCACAGGGCTCACAGTGGCAATGGCTTTCCTTCTCGCAGGAGTGGCCCCTATGGCATTATCGCTGTTTTCGGAAACCTACGCCAAAGAAGGAACTAAGAGCCTTGCAAACCTTTATTGTCAGATTGTCGGGTTTGCCGCTTATTTGACTATTCCCGTATATGTTTTTTGTGTTCTCAACGCCTCGCATGTGATCAATTTTATATATGGTTCTGCATTTTTAGAAGGAGCTGGAGCGTTGGGAGTTTATGCTACCTTTGCAGGGATTCAAACTGCTTTGGGAATAAATTTCACCGTATCCTCGTTATATGTTATCCGTCGGCAGGGTGTGGCTCTTCGTTCCACTGTTGAAGGGAGTGTTTTGAATATCGGGTTGAATCTGATACTGATTCCAGCTTTCGGAATGATAGGAGCAATAATAGCGACAGGGGTTGTGATGGTTTATATGGTTTTGCGGCAGTTAAAAACCATTACTGCTGAAATGGAAATTGCCTCCGTTTTTCCGGTCATTGGAAAGTGTTTTTTGTATTGCCTGATAGCCTCCATACCTTGCCTGATATTATCCTGGCTGAACTTAGGGCATTTGCTGATAAATCTAAGTTTATATTTAATAGCACTCGTTGCATTGTTTATTTGGGTGAAACCCTTTAACGATGAGCAAAGACAGCTTCTGGTCAATGTTTATCCAAGGCTTGACCCTTGGTCAAAGCTGTTTTTTCGTTCTTCAGGGAGCTGACTCAAATAATGCAAACTGTCGAGCATCATCAATATGTTTGCCGTATTTGCGATTTTTCAGATGATCATCCGATTTATACCGTTCGTGAAATGATGTTCGGGTTGAAGGAAGAATTCTCTTATTTTCAATGCGTAAAATGCCGATGTTTGCAGATATCAGAAATCCCTTCAGACATGTCTCAATACTACAGCCAAGATTATTTAAGTCTTTCTCGGAGCCCTGAAAATTTATATTTGAATCCTGTTGTGAGCTGGGCCAGAAGAGAAAGAGATAGTTATAGCGTTTTAAATAGGGGGATTTGGGGTAGGCTGATAAGGTTGTTTTATCCGGAGGACGATGACATGTCCAGTATGTCGCGTTTGAACTTGACCCGAAAAAAAAGAATTGTTGATGTGGGATGTGGAACGGGTTTTCTACTTTACTTTCTCAAAGAGGCGGGCTTTGAAAATGTGTTGGGAGTGGAACCCCATATCGATACAGATATTGAGTATGCCAATGGTCTAACCATTAAAAAGACATGGATACATGAACTGGATGAGAAACAGGACATAGTTATGTTTCACCATTCTTTTGAACATTTACCTGATCCGATAGAAGCGCTTGAGGCGGTTTATCGATTACTGTCCCCCAATGGAGAATGCATGATTAGAATTCCTTTGGTTTCGTCAGAAGCCTGGAAAAAATATGGCACCCATTGGGTGCAACTGGATGCGCCTCGACATTTCTTTTTATACTCCATTGAAAGTTTAAAAGTGCTTGCCAAGAAAACTAATTTTAAAATAAAGGAGATAGTTTATGACTCCAATGATTTTCAATTCTGGGGAAGCCAACAATATTTGAAGGACATACCATTGATGGCAGAAAATTCTTATGGGAAAAATCCTGCTAAGTCTATTTTTACTAAGACAGAGATTGAAAATTACAAGAAAATGGCCCGCAAACTTAATCTGGAGTCGCAAGGGGACCAGGCCGTTATTTATATGGTAAAAAATTAAGGAATAGATTGCATGAGTGATGAAGACAGTTTTAAATTTTGCGGCAAACTCCTGGGATCAGGGCATCCCGCTTTTCTCGTGGCGGAAATCGGCTTAAACCATAACGGGGATGTAGAACTGGCAAAACGCATGATTGAGTCCGCCGCTAAAAACGGTGCCGATGCGGTGAAACTGCAAACGTTTGTGGCCAGCGAGCTGATTTCCAAGTCCCTGCTGGCCGATGACCCGGACCATCCGGGAAACGAAATCGCCTTCTATGAATTTTTCCAACGCTACGAACTTTCGCGTGAGGATTACAAGGTTCTCATTGCCCATGCCCAGGCTCACCATATCCCGCTATTTTCTACTCCTTTTGATGATGCCTCGCTGGATATGCTGGTGGAACTTGAAATGCCGGCGCTAAAAATCGCTTCTCCGGATTTGACCTACACGCCTTTTCTGGAAAAGGTGGCCGAAACGGGTTTGCCGGTGGTGCTCTCGACGGGAATGGGTAGCGTGGAAGAAATCGGCGAGGCTCTGCATGCATTGCGCAAGGCAAATTCCGTGATCCTCCTTCATTGCGTGTCCAATTATCCCTCCCGGTATGAGGAGATGAACCTCGGGTGCTTGGCCGGATTGCAGAGTCGGTTCGAGTTGCCGGTGGGGTTATCCGATCATACTTTGGACAATTTGTCTGCCGTGGTCGCGGCATCCCTGGGTGCGGTGATGATCGAAAAACATTTTACCCTCGATCGTAATCTGCCCGGAGTGGACCAGTCGATTTCCATGCAACCGGAAGACCTCCGTCAGTTGAAATCGGAAATCCTCAATGTTACAACAATTATAGGTGAGGGAAAAAAGGAAATCCAGAAGTCGGAAATCCCGGTCAGGCAATCCGCCAGGCGCAGTCTGGTAGCCCGGGTCGATATCCCCGCTGGGACGCCGCTTAAACCGGCCATGCTGGCCTGCAAGCGTCCGGGAACCGGCATTTCCCCCAATGAGCTGGATCGAGTACTGGGGAAATCCTCTAAGGTGGCCATTCTCGCCGAACAGGTTCTCACCTGGGATATGTTTTGATAATGATAAAACACCAGCAAATCGCTAGAAAGGTTCCCCCTGCCAGCCGAGTTCTCGATGTCGGTTGCGGTCCTGGTGATTTGGGTCGCTCCTTGAATGGGAAACAATGCAATGTGACGGGATGGGACTTGAAGTTGGATAGGATTAATGCGAATCGGGAATTTTACCAATCGCTTGAAGAACTTGATATTGAGAAGCAGGGATTCGGAAATGAAAAATACGATGTGGTCGTTTTCTCAGATGTGCTGGAGCATTTGATTGATCCTGAAAAGGTGCTGACAAAAAGCCGTGAGTCATTAAGACCGGGAGGAATGGTTCTGATTTCGCTTCCCAATGTTGCGTACCTGGGAATCCGGCTCGGCCTGCTGAAAGGTAACTGGAACTACACCGACGAGGGGATTCTGGCTCGGTCGCATTTAAGATTTTTTACCTTATCAACTACCGAGCAACTTTTAATGTCTTCCGGTTTCAGGGTTCAGGATATGGAGCCGGAAATTCCCATCATCCATTCGGCATGGAAGCCCGTTGTTTATTCAATTCTCAGCAAGGCTTGGCCTAGTCTGTTTGCCATCGGCTGGGTTTTTCAGGGCTGTGATCCCCGAAACCTGTAGCCGATTAGATAATAATTGCGAGGTTTCTTAATGGACTTTGAAACAATAAAAAAGGAAGTAAAGCGTGAGTTCGAAGAGGAGTGGGAAAATACCTCTGTAGAAACTCTGCTTGAAACCAACGATTATCCTCGTGCTCGCGAGGAATTTGCCTGCCTTGAAAAGTTTCTTCCGCGAAACGAACTGATATTGGAGGCAGGTTGCGGTCTGGGCCCCAAGCTCCTGTATTTTGAAAAAAAGAATTACAATATTATTGGCGTTGATTATGTATTGCCCGCCTTAACAAGGGTCAAGGCTTATAAAGCTACAGTAAAACTTGCTCAATCCGATGTTCATTCCCTCCCCTTTCAGGAGTCCATTTTCGGCGCTTACCTTTCATATGGGGTGGTAGAACATTTTCCTCAGGGACCACAGCAGGCAATCAGTGAGGCATACAGGGTTTTGAAGTCGGGTGGGCTTATTTTTATGATGATACCCGCGGATAATTTTTTCACCCGCTTTGTTTATGATGAACAAAACTTCCTTCATAAGCTAAGGCGAATGCCATTAGTGCGAAAATTAGCCGGGAAACCACCGCTCATCCCAAAAGAAGATACGCCAACCTATTTCAAGCTTCATGGCCGGGATGAGATGAAAAATATTTTAAAGGCATCAGGGTTTAAAATTGTTTTTGAAAAACCTCTTGGACATAGCTTCAACCTTTTCCTGTGTTGTGAGTGTTTTCATAAAGACTCGCAAGGTCGAACGAACAGTCTTGCGGAAACCGTGGCTTCCCTACTTAGAAAATTCCTGCCTTGGTCAACCACCAACCATTTGCTTTTTGTGGGGGAAAAATAACCTTTGCCTTTTTGGGTCAAGGTAATTGTTGACCATGCCCCGTTGTTATTTTTGCATTGCGCCACCGGCACAGGCCGGCGGCGATACTTCCTAGTATGCAATGGGTGAGGGCAGATATCGCCCCGGGTACCGTGGCCAAACCGTATGTGGAAAAATTGGTCCTTGCCAATTCGGTCGCCAGACCGGAGTTTTGCATCCCTACCTCAATTGACAAGGTTTGAGCGTCCCTCTCGGCAAACCGCAACAGGCGGGACAACACATAGCCCAATATAAATCCCAACAGATGAAGCAATATCACGGCAACTATCAATGAGGCACCGATTTCCAGGATGGCGGATTTTTTATCAGCCAGTATAAAGTCCACAATAAATACAATAGAAAGCACGGCGATAAAGGGGGTGTAGGCTTCCACTTTCTTAACCCAGCGGTGGAAATAGTGGTTCAGGAAAATCCCGATTAAAACGGGGAGGATAACAACCTTGAGGGTTTTGAGTAAAAGTCCCAGGGTATCCACCTCGACCTTTAAACCGGTTAGTTCCAGGGAGATGGACTCCACCCACCATGTGGTCAGAAAGGGAGTGAGGAGAACGGCCAGAAGGGTCGAGCAGGTAGTCAGGCTGACCGAAAGAGCGACATGGGTTCTGGCAATGAAACAGACAACATTGGATGCGGTACCGCCCGGACAACAGGCAACCAGGACGAGTCCGATAACAAAATCGATGGGAAGACTGAAAGCCAGGGCCAGCGCATAGCCCAGTCCCGGCATGATGGTGTATTGCAGGCCAACGCCGAGCAAAATGGATTTTGGCAACTTGAGGACACGGGAAAAGTCTTCCAAGCTCAGGGTCAGCCCCATGCTAAGCATGATGAGACCGAGAAAATACGGAATCCAGTTGGGTTGAAACCAGGTGGCCGTTTCCGGTTTCCACAGGGCCAGCCCGGCACCGGTCAGTACCCATACGGGAAACAAGTTGGCCAGGGTAATGAATAATCGTTCGACTGGATTCACTAAAGGGCCGGCGAGCCGCCGGAGGCAACGGGTCGATACTTGAATCGCCAGCCAATGCGCTTTTTACTATAGTCCACTAATTTTTCCTCTCTTGTAAGGAGCCGTTGTCTTAGGGGGAATTACTGAATAAATAGAGATCCGCAGCGTTCAGGGTTTTTGTTTCTCGGCGATGATGCTGGAATAGGCTTCTTTGCCGTCATCATAATCCTGATAACGGATGACTCGCAGGCCCTTGAAAATATCAAGCAGTTCGTTGGTGTCGAGCGCCCATTTTCGGCTGAACCGGGCGTATTTCAGGTAGTCGACATTATAAGTTTCAACAACGATCATGCCGCCGGGTTTCAAGGCAGACTGGAACTGTTTGAAAAGATCCCTTTGCATATAATAGGTGCAAAGGATCACGTCATAGGTGTTGGGTTCCAGTGTAAAACCTTCGAGATCAACCACGCGTGTCTCAATGGTGACTTTGTTTTTTTCCGCCAGTCTATGGGCTTTCATGAGACCCTTTGCGGAAATATCCAGGCCGATGACCTCGAATCCCTGCGTGGCGAGATAAACCCCGTTTCTCCCTTCCCCCATAGCGATGTCCAGAACTTTGCCTTTCGGGAGCAGGTGAACATTTTCTACCAGGAACGGAACGGGTTTTTCTCCAAATAGATAACCCTCAGTACTATATTTATTATCCCATCGGTCTTTGTCTTTGGGGTGGGCAAATACCGACCAACTGGAAACTAAAAGGAACAGCGCGGTTAAAATTGCAATACGTTTATGATCGCGAAAAGGTTTCATAAGGAGAACCCTGAATAATTTGTCAATCCAGTCTACCGGAAGGCGAAAACGGGTTCAAGGGGATTTCCCCGTTTACTTGGGTTTGGCGAGCAGGTAGAATTGGTGATGTCCATGTTATTAATATGCGAAAGACTTTCCTGATTATGGAGTGGGTTTATGTTTGCTGAATCACGCAATACCACAAGAATAGGAGTCGGCATTTTTTTTCTGGTTCTGCTCTTTTCCACAAGTGTTTGGGCGGACAAAAAACCGATAGCCGAATCCGCCGATAAACGTTTTGCCAATTATGCGGATGGTACCACTCTTGACCGAAAAAATGGTTTGCTCTGGATGACCCGGGACTACTGGCAAATGGAAGCCAAATGGGTCAACTGGTATACGGCAAACGAGTATGCCCAGCGCATGAGCAATAAAAATTATGCCGGTTACGATGACTGGCGTCTGCCCACTCCCCAAGAAGCCGCAACCTTGTATGACCGGCGCAAACGTAACCTGGACAAGGATGGCGACAAAATTTTTATCGACAGTATGTTTCCTAAAGGCGCGGGTTGGAGCACCTGGACCAGCGCAGAAAAACGCAATAAAGCCATAACGGTTTCCTTCAAAGATGAGGGCGGTCAGGCTTATCAGGATAAAATATCGGGCACGGACGCCTTCCTAAGACTGGTCCGCCGCTAGGCGCGGGGCCAGCTAGCAATAAGGTTTTTCGGTGATCCAAAGAGGTGTCTCGGCTGAAAGAGCCCTTGCCCAATTCTAATATTCCCCCTGATAATGTATCAATACGATGCGAGCGATTAATTTAACCCTAATAGTTGCCTTTGCTCTTTTGCTTGATTGGGGGGGATTGGCAGGCGCGTTTCACTTGGATATCTATGAGCCGAGGGTTCCTTCTGAACTATTGGAAGAACTTCAGGATATAGATAATCCTTATCCCGCGACTCCTGAAAGGATAGAAGCAGGACGAAAAATATATTTCGGCAAAGGCCTGTGTGTCACCTGCCACAGTTACAACGGGAAAGGGGTTGAACTTCCCGGCCACTCGCCAAGAGATTTCACCGATCCAAAATGGCAGGAGATCCGCACCGATGGCGAGTTCATGTGGGTGTTGAGGAACGGGAGCCCGGGAACGGAAATGCCGGTTCGTGTGGGAAAAGTCATCAGCGAGGAAGAAGGCTGGAGTGTGATCCATTTCATCCGAACCTTCCATCAAGGTGATTAATCGGGATGAAATTTCTACAGGTGTTCAGCAGGAATAGGAAAAACTGGGGGATGGTCGGGGTGATCCTGGGACTATACCTGTTCGGGATGGTAGCCGAGGTATGGGCGGGGCCGCCTTTGGGCCATGGGCGGCGGTATAATTTGCGTCACCATCAAGGACATCACGGACAAGGCTTTGCAGGAGAGGGTATTTGTCCGCAGAGTCGGGTTACGGATCGGGCTCCCGATGATATCCGCAACCAAACCAATCCTCTGGAACCCAGTCGGGAAGTCTTTTATTCTGGGGAATCTTTATTCCAGGTGGAAGTGCAACCGACAGCCTGCAAAATTTGCCATGGCGTAAATGGAAATGGATTGGGCCTGATGGCACAGGGACAGAATCCCTCACCGCGGAATTTTACCTGCGAAGAAACCATGAAAGAAATTTCCGATGGCCAGTTGTTCTGGATTATTCGTAATGGTTCCCAGGGAACGGGCATGCCGGCCTTTAAAGATCTCAAGGACCGGGAAATCTGGCAGATCGTTCATTATTTACGCCAGTTCCCTCAACCTGGGCGCAGGTGAAACGATGACCCGTATTTTGCTTCTGGCCTTTGCAGTATTTTTGCTCGGCGAAGTGAAAGAAGTTGTGGCCGAGCCTGCTCTGCCTTATCTTCCGCAGGTCCAAGGTTTGGATATTCCTGGAGCGCTTCAGATAAGGCGGATTTCTGGAATCTGTCCACAAAACCGCAAAACCCGAAAAGCCCCGGGCCGATACTTAAAAAAGAAAAATCCTGTTCCACCCACCCTGGAGAACCTGGCGAAAGGGAAACGACTTTATAACCAGGATGCCAAACCTACAGCTTGCAAGCTATGCCATGGGGCCAATGGCAATGGTAATGGTAGTCTGGCAAGAAGGCTGGACCCGCCTCCGAGAAACTTTACCTGTGCAGAAGTAATGAGGGATCTGCCGGACGGCCAATTGTTCTGGACAATCAAAAACGGATCCCGCGGTACGGGTATGCCGGCGCATAAATCCACTCTGCAACCCGAAGAAATCTGGCAGTTGATTTTGTTTATAAAAAAGTTCCTGAGAACCTGAAGATTACAAACCTTTTTGATGTGATGGGAAAAAAGCTATGAGGCGATTATCGGTCAGATTTTTCGCGATTTTATTATTCATTTTAATTGTACCTTCTGGATTGTGGGCAGGGGATGACGGATTCGCCGAAAAAATAATTAACAGCCAATGCAAAAACTGCCATCGGTTTGAAGGCAAACCGAAATCAAAGTTTGATCTGAAAGCGCCCGATTTAATGTGGAGCGGCGTGAAATACCAGCACCCCTGGTTGATCCGTTGGTTGATGGGCCAGGAGGACAATCTCTATCCCAATAGTTATCGCTGGGATAAATCCCGCTTTTCCGGGAAGCATATGATTTTGACGCGTGAAGAAGCCGCCGTGATTGCCGAATACATGGAAAAGACTTACCTTGATCCCCGGGTTAAAAAAAGTTTTGTCGACATGTCAACCTTTACGGAAATGGAGGCGAGTTTGGGGGCTGATATTTTTCGTGAATATTCGTGCCTGGGTTGCCACCAGATTAAGGATGAAGAGGGGAATAAAATAGGCGGCCCGATCAGCGTGAACCTTTATGATGCGGGCAACCGATACACGCTGGACTGGTGGAGCCGGTTCGCGGAAAACCATCAGGATTTCACTCCGCACAGCGGCGAATACCTGGCTGATATCAGCCTGCGCAAAGCACGCCATATTATTGGTTATGTGATGACTCTTGGCGTGAAGGATTTTAAATTCTATAAACCGTGGAATTCAGAGATCTTCAAAAAAGCGGATGCAGGACGCGGAGTTAAAGTTTATAAAGAATATTGTGTGCAGTGCCATGGCCTTCAGGGTAAGAGGGCTGGGCCGGGAGCCAAAGGGCTGGACCCAAAACCCGCAGTCCATGCGGACCTGCCACTTTCTGATTACCCTGCGGATTATTTATATAACCTGATTTATTTCGGTGGAAAGAGTGTCGGCAAATCCCCCAATATGCCGGATTGGGGGATGACTTTACCTCCACAAAGCCTGGCGGATGTAATCGCTTATACCCGTTCCACCTTTAAAGGCAAATAAGAGAACAGGATATTTTGTCCCACCTAGTGCAGAAGGCCTTTTCCGCGAACCCTTGCACCCACTTCCTTTTTTAAATACAAGGACTTAACGTTAATTCTTTGCCTTACAATCGGCGTCTGGTAACTTTAAATAAGAACTTTTTTATTTTGTAAACTATGGCGAGATCCATATTCTGGAATTATATTCCCTAAGGTTATTGGTTGAGGTCAGTTGTTTTGAAAAAAATAAACTTGCGATTTTTTCCAAGTAGTTCACTTTATTTCTAACTTCTTAAGAGGAGGGGTTTCTATGTCTTTAGGGCACCTCTAAAAATAGCCCCAAAAGTTTATAAATGAATTAAAATGTCCCTGTTGCAAAATTTCTTTACCCGCCCACCGAATTGAAAGGAGCCCCACCATGGCCGAGCCCGGATTTTTTGACCTCGACAACCGCTACGAATCCTTGAGCCACCTGGGTGATCCCCTTGAAGTTCTCGACCGCGCGATCCCGTGGGAGACGTTTCGCCCCGTGCTGAACAAAGCCCTTCACAAATTCAAAAAGTCCAACGCGGGCAGAAAACCTTACGATCCGGTATTGATGTTCAAAATCCTCGTACTGCAAAGCCTCTACAATTTGAGCGACGACCAGACGGAATTCCAAATCAAAGACCGCTTATCGTTCATGCGCTTTCTGGACATGGACTTCGAGGACACCGTGCCTGATGCCAAAACCCTGTGGCTGTTTCGCGATACGCTGGCCAACAAAGGAGCCATCGACAAGCTGTTCCGCAAGTTCAACCGCTATCTCGACCACGAAGGCCTCATCGCTCGCCAAGGACAACTCATCGACGCCAGCATCGTGCCCGTCCCCGCGCAACGCAACACCCGCGAGGAGAACACCCGGATCAAACAGGGCGAGGTTCCCGAAGGCTGGCAAGAGCAACCCCACAAACTTCAGCAAAAAGACACCGATGCCCGCTGGGTGAAGATGCAGGGCCACAACCATTACGGCTACAAAAACCACGTCAACGCCGACCGCAAGCACAAACTCATTCGAGTTTACGACGTCACCGACGCCTCGGTGCACGACAGCCAAGTGTTTGACCGCCTGCTTGATTCTAACAATAGCGGAAAACAGGTTTGGGCCGACAGCGCCTATCGTTCCAAGGAGATCGACCGCACTCTCAAGCACCGGGGACTCAAAAACGAAATCAAATACAAAGGCTACCGTCACGCTCCCTTGTCCGAGGCTAAATGCAGGATCAACCGAAAACGATCAAGCATTCGCGCCCCGGTGGAACATATCTTTGCGTTCCAGAAAAACTCACTGGGCGGCAAGTTCATCCGGACCATCGGCATCTTAAGAGCACGGGCCAAGATCGGCCTGATGAACCTCGCCTACAATATGAAACGCTACGTTTATTTAACGAAGAGCAAACCGGCGCTCTCTACCGCGTAGGAGGTGGGAGGCTCGGGGAAAACGCTCCCTTGCTGAGGATGGGAGCGGAAAAACAGATCAAAACATCCGGAATAAACATTACATCCCGGTGAACTGTACGGATTAAAATAACTTTAAACTCAAATCACCTCTCATACTACGATTTTTAGAGGTGCCCTTAAGT
>Ga0208879_1004376_pt1 | contig 11027 bp, 7 predicted proteins | sample Knorr_S15_td_Bot_FD_185605 | JGI IMG/M metagenome (GOLD analysis project Ga0208879, IMG submission 185605) | Marine microbial communities from Southern Atlantic Ocean transect - Knorr_S15_td_Bottom_ad_5009_LV_A (SPAdes) (version 2) | ecosystem: Environmental > Aquatic > Marine > Oceanic | place...
GCCTGTCCTCGGCGCCCTCTGGTTGCTGGAGGCTGCGGGCCTGCTCGATCACCGACTCGAAGTCGCCTTCGATCGCGTGCGGGAAGCGCAGCGGCCCCGGCGGCTGAAGATCGCATTTCGCGGCGCCCCAGAGCCTGGGCTGCCGCCGTCGCGCTCACTGCCGGCGACTCCCCCGCCGTCGGAGCCCGCCCGGCAATCGGCGCTGCGCGATGAGATCCTCTCCCGATTGGCGTGCCAGGCGGACCTCGATCATTACGCGGTGCTGGGCATTCCACCGCAGGCAAGTGCCCACGACGTCAAGCGTGCCTACCGCCAGTTGGCGAAGCGCACCCACCCGGATGCCATCCGCCGGCACGACCTCGAAGGCATCTCAGAAGAGTCCGCTCGGGTCTTTTCACGGATCGCGGAGGCGTTCGAGGTTCTCGGCGATGCAACGAAGCGCAGCGAATACGACCGCAGCCTCGGTGCCGACTGCAGCGCGGGGGATGCCGCCCGGGTGGCCCAGGCCGAGATCCACTTCCTCAAGGCGGAAATCCTCATGCGCAAGGGAGACTTCCTCGGGGCCGAGCGCTTCCTCCGGCCCGCCCTCGCCCTCGTCCCGGGCGAGGCGGTCTACTCCTCGGCGCTGGGCTGGTCGCTCTTCCGTGCAGATCCAACGCAGTCGGACCGCGCCATCGAAGCGTTGACGCGAGCGATCGAGGCCGAGCCCGAGAACCCGCTGCATCGCCAGCGGTGGGCGCGCGTTACGTCCGCCAGCAAGACCCGCTCGCGCTAGTACCCCAACTCGCGTGCGGCCGCAGTCGCCAGCCAGGGTCGCCCGGCGCCAAGCTCTCCCGAAACCAGGAAGCCCACCGGCCGGCCCCGCTCGTCCCACCAGGCGATTCGGGTACTTCGATCCCCCACCCGAACTTCCGGCCCGTCCCAACCTTCGGCCTGTGCGCGTACCTGCAACTCGTTCAAACGCAGACGCGTCTCCCCCAAAAGCACCGCGTGGCCGACGACGACCCCGGACGGCAGGGCGTAGAGCGCCCGCAAGGTCGGGTCACCGATCCGCTCGCCGCGCAGAACCCGGCTCCCCGCTCGGCGCACGTGAGAAACCGAGCGACCCATCAGCGAATTTCCGCTGGCGGCGTGCGAGGGGAACCCGAGGGCGTGCCCGATCTCGTGCAGCACCGTGCCGAGAGCGCGATCATCGGCCAGGGGCACCGGGCGCTCCAGCAGGTCGAGATTCTCACGGCGGAGGTGGATCGACGCCCGCACGAGTTCTGCCGAAACCGCCCCGTGGTTCATTTCGACACGACCCTGGTGCAGCTTCACGCGACAGTCTGCGGCGGTGTTCGCGCTGCCCGCCGGGCCCTCCTCACTGCTGCGAGCCACGAAATCGATCCGGATTCGCGCGCTGGGCCGCGGCACTTCTTCAAAGACCACGCCAAGCCCCTCCGCTTCCCAGGCCCGCAGCGCGCCTCGGAGGCGTTCGCGTTCTGGCGCCGTCGCGTCCTCGGGGAGCGAGACCGGGATCGCCCGGCCGTCGGGCCAGCGGCAGAGAAAAAGCACCAACCCCCCCGCGGCGGGCGCAAAATAGGGCCGCGCATCCGCCAGGCGATGCCCCGCATGCCGACCGAGGCGCTCGGCGTGGGGCGCCAACGACGCGGGATCCCAGCCGCCCTGCCCCGGCGTACACGCCAACATGCCGGCCACCGCAAGCGAGACGCAAAAGCGGCGAGCGCAAACTCGGCGCCGACTCAAGGCCGCCGCCTGGCCCCCTGCAAAAAGAGCGCGTCCGCCGCGAGGTCCATCGCCTTGAAACGTTCGTCGTGGGTCTGGCCGCGGTGGTAACGCACGAAAATCTGCAGCAGCACGACCGCCATCTTGAAAGTCCCGAAGACGTGGTAGTAGGGAACCACCGAGACATCGCGCCCCGAGCGCTCTGCGTAGCGTGCGATGGCCTCGGCGCGTGTCATGAAGCCCTCGCTCTGGCTCGGCATCGACCCGGGCCCAACGGCGCTCTCCGCCCGGTCGATCCAGGAACACAAAAGCGTCCCAAGATCGCAATACGGGTCTCCGAGGGTGCACATGTCCCAGTCGTAGACCGCCACGCAGCGCCCCGGATCTGCGGGATCCACGGCGATGTTGTCGAGTTTCCAGTCGTTGTGCAGCAACGTCGGCTCCGGCGACGCGGGTAGATTGTCGAGCAGCCAGCTGGCAAGTTCTTCCGCAACCGGAAGATCCCGGGTCTTCGCCGCCTCCATCCGAGCCGTCCAGCCGCGCACCTGCCGCTCGAGAAAACCCTGTGGGCGGCCGATCTCACCCAGACCGATGGCATTCGCATCGACCGCGTGGAGTTCGACCAGGGTATCGACCAACACCTCCGAGAGTTTTCGGTTCGCCTCCGGATCATTCCCCGCGCCAAACACCTCGGGCACTTCCCGGCGCACCACCACGCCCCCGCGTCGCTGCATCACGAAGAAGTCGGCTCCCAGGATCGCCTCGTCCTCGCAGTAGAGGAAGGCGCGCGGCGCCACCGCGAACGCCTGCCATAGCTTCGAAAGCGCGCGGTACTCCCGCTTCATGTCGTGGGCACCCGGAGCTACCGGACCCAGCGGCGGACGCCGCAGCACGTACTCGACCGCCGCGTCCCCGTCACCAAAGCGCAGGAGGTAGGTGAGATTCGCGTGGCCGCCGCCAAACTGCTCGACCCGAAGTGCGGCTTCGCTGCCCTCGAGCTTTCCGCGCAGGTACGCCGTGAGGCGCGCTTCGTCAAAGCGCTCGTCCTCGCGGACTCCGATCACATCGGACAGCGGTAGGGATTTCTTCGGCGGCATCTTCGGGAACTCGCAATCTCTCGGTGTCCGGGTGCGGTTCGGAACCGCCGCAGGCGCAGCCACCGCTTGGTTACAACGCCACACGAGATCCTGCCAGCTACGCCCGGGCGGCGCGGGTGCGGGGTCCGGCGGCCCGCTTCGCTAGCCCACCGCCAAGCCGAAAACCCGGGCATAAAATACCCACTCGCCGTCGAGGGCCGCAGCCATGTTCTCCGCGCGTCGGAAGCCGTGCTGCTCGCCCTCAAAGGGAACGTAGGCGTGGGGCAAGCCGCGTCGCGCCAGCGCTGCCACCATCGCTTCGGCCTGGGCGGGCGGCACCACCCGGTCCTCCAGGCCCTGAAAGAAGATCACCGGGCAGGAGAGCTGGTCGGTGTGGTGGATCGGTGAGCGCTCGCGGTAGCGCGCTTTCATCTCGGGATAGGGCCCGACGAGGCCATCGAGGTAGCGCGATTCGAATTTGTGGGTGTCCCGAAGCAGCGCTTCGAGGTCGCCGATCCCGTAGTGGCTGGCCCCCGCGGCAAAGACGTCGTGGAAGGTCAACGCGCACAGCGTCGTAAAGCCCCCGGCGCTGCCTCCGGTGATCGCCAGGCGCGCGCCGTCGGCGCGGCCCGCCGCCACCAGCGACTGCGCCGCGGCAATACAATCCTCCACGTCGACCTGGCCCCACGTTTCCGTCAGGCGTTCGCGGTACGCCCGTCCGTAGCCCGTCGAGCCGCCGTAATTGACGTCGACCACCGCGAACCCGCGCTGGGTCCAGTACTGGATCCGCAGGTCGAGACTCGACGTCGCCTGGCTCGTCGGCCCGCCGTGGCTCTTGACCAGCAGGGGCGCGGCTCCCTTCCTCGCAGGGCCCCTCGCGGGGTAAAAGAAGGCGTGGGTCGGGTGCCCGCCGCTGCCCGGAAACTCGATCGCCTCGGCCAGCGACAGCGCGTCGGGGTCCGCATCGGGCATCGCGCTCGTGCGCAGGCAGTGGGTCTCGCGGGTCTCGAGATCGAGGGCGTAGACGCCGAGCGGGGTTCGCGGACCTGCCGCCACGAAGCAGGCGCGATTCCCCTCGACGTGGATCCCTCCAATTTCGGTCAGAGGCAGCGGCAGCGGATCGAGCGCTCCCGAGACGAGATCGAGAACGGCCAGGCGATCCCCCTCGACTTCGCGACGGCTGCACAGGATGTGGGACTCGTCGATGAAGTCGTAGTGGGAGAGTCCAAAGATCCAGGGGGGCCCCGCGAACTCGGCCTTGCGGGGACACAGCGCGCGCGCCTCCCGACCCCGCTGGTAGAGATTCCACCATCCGCTTCGATCCGAAGTGAAAGTCAGCACCCCGGCGGGCGAGTACCGGGGCTCGAGAATCGATTCGCGGTCGCCGCCGGCCTCCCTGCGAGCTTCCCCCGCAGGTCCCCGGGCCCCCCACGCCAGCACCTGGAGCTGTGTCGCATCCCAGGGCATGTTCGGGTGATTCCAGGCGATGAAGGCGAGTTCGTCTCCCCGGGGCGAAAAGCGCGGGCTGCTCACGAAATCGTGGCCCCCCGCCACGACGCGTGGCGTCGGGTTGTCCTGGGCCAGGTCGAAACCCGCAATCCGGTTCTCGGGTTCGCGTCCTTCGCGCGGACGCTCCTCCACCAGCACCAGCCAGCGCCGGTCGGGAGAAACCGCCATGTCGGCGTAGCGGCGGCCGGGCGGCGACAGCACCCGGCCATCGCAGTAGAGGCGTTGGTCGTCGAAGTCGACGTAAAAGAACCGTCCCCGGTCCACGTGGTAGTCACCCCCGCCATACTCGTGGACGCGGGTGCGGACGTTCACCGTGGCCGCACTCACCGCCTCCGGCACCCCGCCCACGCGACACCGCATCACCTGCTGGCGACCGCCCTCCAGCGGCCGCGCCTCGAGCCAGTAGATCCACCCCTCATCGATCTGGGGCAGACCGAGGCGCAGCGAACCCGCGGCCACCGCCTGCGCCGAGAGCCGGCCCGTTTTCAACTTCGATGCGTTCGACAGCGGCGTAGCTCCCCCCGGACACGCCGCCTCGAAGACGGCGTGCTCCACGGGTAGCGGCCGCACTCGCACCCGTCCAGCCGCGATCGCCACACCCGCCGCACCAGCTGGCCTAAAGGCGCTTGCCCGATCGCCCCTGCGCTGCTTCCCTCCCCCGTGGGACGCAACCGGCTGGGCACTCCTTGCGGGCGGCGGCTTCCTGGCGGGGGTCGTCAACACACTCGCCGGTGGAGGCTCGTTGCTCACCGTTCCGCTGATGGTCAGCCTCGGCCTGCCCCCCACCCTCGCGAACGGCACGAATCGCGTCGGCGTACTGGCCTCGAGCATTGCCTCCGCCTGGCGCTTCCGCCGGGACGGCGTCTCGGGGCTCCACGGTGCGCGGCGCGTGGTGGTGCCGGTTTTGTTGGGCTCTGTCGCGGGTGCGACGCTGGTCGCACAACTCGACAACGACCACTTCCAGGCGCTCTTTGCAGTGGTGATGGTGGCGCTCCTGGTCCCCACCCTGCGGCGGCCGCGCGTGTTGCGCCCACGGGACGAGAGCACCCCGGCGTGGTCGCGAGCCAGGACCTTCGCGGTATTTCTCGCGATTGGCCTCTACGGCGGAGCCCTGCAGGCCGGTGTCGGGATCTTTCTGATCTACGCGCTGACGCACGCGGGCTACGACCTGGTTCGCGCCAATAGCATCAAGGTCGTGGTGGTCGCCGCCTTCACCAGCGTCGCCCTTCCGATCTTCGTGCTCGAGGGCCAGGTCGATTGGCTCTGGGGCGCTGTTCTCGCCCTCGGCTTCGCGCTCGGCGGCCTCGTCGGCGCCTCGGTCACGGTCGCCGGGGGCGATCGCCTGGTCCGCCCGATGCTGGCGCTCGCGGTCGTGGCCCTGGCCGGCCGAATGCTCGGGTTCTACTGAGGAACTCGGGGCAACTCGCTGCCCGCGCTCAGAAAACCCAGCGCACCGGGGCGCTCTGCGGGCTAGCCCTCGGAGGAGAAGGCCAGCCGCGCCTCGGGCGCGCTCTGCGGTTCGTCGTCAAACAGGGACTGCAGCGTCACGCGTTCGCGCGTCGGGCGTGTCTCGACGATTCCCTCCGCCACGCTCCGACGCAGATCCTGGGGCGAGAACAGTTCGACGCCGGCCAGCTCGGCCCGGCGATTGCACGCCAGCCGGATGTCGGCTCCCTTGAGCCGCTTGATCTCGACCTTCTGGGCGCGACCGATGAGGCACAGCAGGGGCCCGTCTTCGTGGCCACGCGCTTCGAGCCATTCTTCCACGACCACCAGAGCCGCATTCGAAAGCGGCACGGAGCGACCGCGCGATCGTTCCACTTGAGGTCCTCGATCTGCACGGCGGTGATCTCACTGAGCCGCAGCCCCGCCTCAAAGCCGAGCCGGATCAGCAGATTGTCCCGGGCGCTGGTGGGAGTCGCTTCTTTCTCGCAGACCGAAACCAGGGCGCGAAACTCGCTGATGGTGAGCGTCCGGCCCCGAGCCGTCTTGTTCCCACCCGGACGAAGGATCTCGGTGACCCGCTCGGTTTCGGCGTAGCCGAGGGTGGAACACTCGCGCAGCACCCGTCGCAGCACCTCCCGAATCTGCCGCACCTGCCGCGAGGTATAGGATTCGGGTTGCCGCTGCAGCTTTCGATCCGAATCGCGCTGACAGAGATAGGACTCGACCCGTGCAGGGATCCCGGCCTCACGCAGGGCCGAGAGGGCGGCCTTGCCGTGATGCGCCTGGAGTTGGTGCCACGGAAACTCGGCGCCGGTCCTCTTGCCGTCCGTCATCACCAGGGCGAGGGCGTTGAGCGCCTGCGAAGCGGCTTTCTGGCGCTCGGGGATACGAATCGAATCGATATAGCTCTCGAAGACGTGGGCGCCCTTCGCGACCTCCTCGGCTTCGAGTTGAAAGTCGCCCGTGCTCTCGGCGGTGAGTTCGAGAAGTGTGTAGCGAGCTGCGGGGAATGCCATGGAACCCTCCAGAAATAGACGCGTTTTCGGGGATTTGCCGGTACCTTATGCGCTGAAACTTCAGCAAAAGTCAAGCTTCTTGTGACCTCCTCCCGTCACCGCCCCACCCCGGCCGGCTCCCGGCTCCGATGAGCACCGCCGGAATCGTACTCTGCGGCGGGCAATCCGAGCGCATGGGCCGCTCCAAGGCCTGGCTGCCCTGGCGCGGCGAGCCCCTGCTCCATTTCCAGGTGGAGACCCTTCGCGAGGTCCTCGACGAGGTCCTGGTGGTGGCCGCTCCCGGGATCGACCTCCCGGCGGTGAACGCCCTTCGGGTCGACGACGCCGGCCGGGGCCTTGGGCCGCTCGACGGAATCCGGGCTGGACTCGATGCGATCCAGGCCGAGCGGGCCTTCGTCCTCGGCGTCGACACGCTGGGGGTCCCCGCCGATTCGATCGCCGCCCTGCTGCAGTTCGAGGGGGTCGCCGCGCCGGTCCGCGCCGGACACCTGCAACCCCTGACCGCGCTCTACCCACGCCGCGGGGCCAGAGCGGCCGCCGAACTGCTGGCGCGTGGGCTGCGACGACCCCTCGACCTCCTCGAAGCACTCGCCTACCGCAGGCTCGAAGAAGCCGAAGGTCCACCGGCACTCCAGCCGATCTCCCTCGACACGCCCGAGCAATACCTCCGCGCGGCTCGCGGGGAGGCACCGGGGGCGCGCGCCACGGTCCGAAATCTCGGGGCTGCGGGGGAGGAACTGGCCCGGCACTCGATGCCCATCGGCACGCTCGGAGACCTGCTCCAGGGCGCCGATCCGGCGGTCGAGATCGAGGCGGGGGGGGCACTCCCCCGAACCCTTCGAGCGCGTCTCGACGACCGCGAGGACCTGCTTCTGTCGATGGCACCGATAGGGCCCGGGGAGGTCGTCAGCCTGCAGCGACGCGCGTGATGCGCGTGCGCCCAGCAACGATTCAGCGGGCCCGGCGCCCCGGCCACAGCGCGATGAGTTCGCTGCGGCGCAGCCAGCCGGCCTCGCCGTCCGGGAGTTCGACCCGCACCCAGTCCAGGAATTCGCGGCCTGCGAGGACCAGCGTCCCGCCCCCGAGAGGCCGGTTCATATTGGTCTCGGCAGCCGTTGGAATCGTGTGGAGCACCGCGTCTTCGCGTGTCAGCGCGGCTCTTCGGTCGAGCGTGGGACCGTATTGCGCGAGCGCGAACAGCGAAAGTGCCAGCGCAACCGCAGCCCCCGCCGCCACGCCTCGCAAGCCCGCGCGCGCTCCGGGAACCGCCCCACCGTGCCGCCTCCGCAGCACTCCAGCCGCCGCCAACGCCAAGCCCCCGATGCCCGCAAGGCCAAGGCATTGCCAGGCGAAGGGCGAAGCCTGACGCGAGAGTGCACCGAGCCCCTCGCCAAAGGCCAGCGCCGCGAGCCTTTGGTCGAGCGAAGCCACGGCGCCCTCCCCCTCGGTCCAGACCGAGAGGTTCCAGCGCACATCGGCGTCTCGGGGCGCCGCCAGGAAAGCCGCCGCGGTGTGCGCGACCGCCGCCCCGGGCTCGCCCCGTTGGGCCTCGGCCAGTCCGAGGTTGTAGCGAGCGGTCCAGTCCGCGGGGGCGGCTTCTTGCATTTCGATCCAGGCGCTCCGCGCGGCATCGAAATCGCCCGCGCGGTAGGCCTCAAAGCCCCCGGCGTGCACTCCCCCACCCGAGGTGAGGAGGCCAAGCAGGCCGAGTCCAATCCCCAATCGCCCGGCGGAGCCGCCCCAGTTCCCCGGAGAGAACGCGCGCAACGCGGGGAACTGCGGGCGCGGCAGATCGAGCAGCAGCAGCAGGGCACGCTGACTCCAATCGCGAGGCAGCTCCGGGTCTTCGGCGTACAGGCAGGCGTCGGCCTCGAGCCAAAGTTCGAGCCACTCGCAACGCATCTCTGGCTCCAGCCCCTGCATGCCCGCCTCGATCTCGACCGCCGTCGGGGCCCTGCCCAGCACTCCGAAGTAGCGAGCCGCCCCCGCCTGAAAACGGCGTAGTTCGAGTTGCCGCGACGCCCCGATGCTCACGTCGAGGACGTCGGCGGCCGCCCGCATCTCGTCCCAGGCCTCGCGCAACGGTCTTCCGGGGTCGGTCTCACGGGCTCGGCGCAGACCCAAAAAGCCGGCGTAGGCCAGCAGCGCCGCGATCGGAACACCCCCCGCCGCCGCCCAGGCGAGCTTCGACAGCGGCGCTACCGCTTCGCTCGCAACACTTCGCGGACCTGCGGGCAGGCGCGGCGAAGCGCTCTCCGCGGTTTGCGATGCACTCGCAAGGAGCACCGGATCGGGTGCCGGCGTGTGCGTCGCGGGAGCCACCCGGCCCGCCGCCACCTGCAGCGCCGGTGGCGTCACGACACTCTCTCTGTATTCGCCGAGTTCCGGGTCGAAGTAGACGAAGCGAACCGGGTCGAGGAGGAGTTCGCCCGGGGACCCGGGAATCAGTACGAGGTCCTCGACCAGGCGACCCTCGAAGCGTGAGCTGTCATTGAACTCCCGCTCGAGGTCGGGCTGCACCGTGCGCACGCCGGTTGGGATCCGGCGCGCCGGAAGCGCCACGCCCGAAGGCCAGTTGCCACGCCCCTCGAGGGTCAGCGTCCACGTCACGGGCTCGCCCGCTCGCGGCGCCTCGGGCACGATCCGCGAGCGCAGGGCAAACTGCCCCACCGCGCCGGCGAAGTCCGCCGGGGCCGGTTCCGGGAGCGCCACGACGTCGAGGGCCACCGGATCACTGCGCACCAGCACCCGGGCTTTCTCCCTCCGATCAAAGAGGGCGTCGAAAGCCGATCCGAAAGCGTGCCCCTGCCGATTGAAAAACGAATCGGCGCCGCCAAAAAGCGACCCGCGCCGACGGGTCCGGCCCGTCTCGATCGCGACCTCCTGCAGCGCCGGCGGCACCACCACGCGCCCGGCCTCCGGGGCCAGCGCCAAGGAGCGAAAGCGCATCCCCGTTCGCTCGCCCGAGCGTACCGATTCGCCCTCACTCCACGGGTTCGAAATCAACACCGGCTGCTCCCACCGGGGCTCTCCCAGGAGCTCTGCGGGATGCCCGGGATCGGCCAACACGATGTAGGCGACGTCGAAGACCTCACCCGCGTAGGGCCGTCGGCCTTCGACCAGGAGAATCGCCGACACCAGGGCGTCGACTGCCTTCGTCGTCCCCCGCGCGCCGGCCACCCGCGCCTCCTCGACCCTGAATTGCGCCGCCGGCACCTCGATCTCGCCGTGGTCGGTGACCACGCGAAGCGCCGGAATCTGCACGATTCCCGCTGCCCGGGGCCGCACGGCGTAGCGCAACGCGAAAGACTGGCGCGTCTCGAGCCCCCCGGAACGGCCGGTGGAAGCGTGCATCTCGCTCGACTGCGAGGGCTCGCCGAGCCGGTCCAAATTCGCGATGACGGGCAGCTGGACGGCCCCCCTGGGCCGGGTCTCTTCGAAGCGCAGTTCGAGAACCCCGCGCTGGCCGGCGGCGAGTGGCTGCACGGCCTGCCAGGAGGCTTCCTGGGCCAGCGCCACGCCGGAGGCGAGCACCACCACCCCCCATCCGATCCCGACACTGCGCCATCGCCGCACCCTTCGTGCCATCACCAATCCTTTCCGGTCTGCAACAAGGGCGCCTGGCGCCCCGCCTCGAGTGCCTGCATCCGCTGGAAGAGCACACCCGGAGCGTCCGCCTTCCGAACCGCCTCCATCAGTCGGAGGGCGCCCGCGAGCTGCGGGTTCCCTTTGCGGAACTCCGAGATCCCGGTGCCGCCTCCGACGCGCTGTTCTTGCGGCGGGACCTCGGCGGCCTTCGCCTCCGACTTTGCGGCCCGCTCTTCGGGCGAATCCCCTTCGCCCAGCGCACCGATGCCCGCCGCCTCGCGCTCCAGAGGTCTCGGCTCCGCCGGCGTGCCCCCTTCGCCCAAGGCCTCCTCCCGATCCGAGGGATCGGCCGAAGCACCCGCATCCGCGCTCTCTCCGGTCGCCGTCTCCCCGGCGTCATCGGGAGCGCCTTGGCTCAGCGCTCCGGCGCCCGGATCGCCCGACTCCGACGCCTGCTGCGACTCGGACCCTTCGGCAGCCGCATTCTCGCCCGCGTCCGAGGAGCCGCTCGCCTCTTCGCCCGCGTCCCCGCTGTCCGAACCCGACTGTGACTGCGAACCCGACTGCGACTGCGACCCGTTCTGCTCGCGATCCGGAGTCTTGCGAGCGGCAGGCGGCGCTCGCTGCGCCTCGAGCTGCTGCGCAAGCGCCGCCCAATCGCGCGCTC
>Ga0208879_1004377_pt1 | contig 11025 bp, 7 predicted proteins | sample Knorr_S15_td_Bot_FD_185605 | JGI IMG/M metagenome (GOLD analysis project Ga0208879, IMG submission 185605) | Marine microbial communities from Southern Atlantic Ocean transect - Knorr_S15_td_Bottom_ad_5009_LV_A (SPAdes) (version 2) | ecosystem: Environmental > Aquatic > Marine > Oceanic | place...
CGTTGTTGGAACTTTCCGGCGCGATGATGCCTTCCGGCGTGCCGGTGCCGAATTTCTCTGGATGCTTGGACGCTTTCTTGGCCTGGTCGTAGGCCAGGATATTGGCGATGGACCCGCCGGCGCCGGGCAGGATGCCGGTGAACACGCCGATCAGGGATGAGCGGATGACGACCACCCAGTGCTTGATGAGAACGCCGATGGCGCGCCCATGTTCGATGCGGACCTCCACCGAGCCGCGTTCGGTCAAGGCCCTGCGGGCATCTTTAGGGTCGCGAACGTCGTTGAGAAGCTGGCTGAAGGCGAACAGGCCGATCAACACGGCGATGAAGTCAAAACCCGACAACAGCGCATCGTTGCCGAAGTTGAACCGCGCCATGCCGACCGCCTCGTCTTCGCCGACGGTGCGCACCAACAATCCCACGGCGCCGGCGATCAGCCCCTTGATCATGTTCTTGCCCGACAGGCTGGCGGTGATGGTGAGCGCGAACATCACCAGCATGAAGTAATCCCACGGATTGAATTCCAGTCCGACCCGGGCCAATTGCGGCGCCAAGGTCATCAGCAGGACGGCGCTGATGATGCCGCCGCTAAAGGACGACCACACGCCGATGCCGAGCGCCAATCCCGGCTCCCCCTTTCGCGCCATGGGAAAGCCGTCGAATGTTGTAGCGACCGAGGACGGCGTCCCCGGAATACCGGTCAGAATTCCCGCCATCAGGCCGCCCGACAAGCCACCGACCAGAACGCTGACCATGGTCGCCAGGCCCTGGGGCGCCGGCATGCCGAAGGTGAACGGCAGCGTCAGCACCACCGCCATGGCGATGGTGAACCCCGGAATGGCGCCGGCGATCAGGCCGCCGGCGACGCCGACGAGCATCAACAGGATGGTCTTGAGGGTGGCAAGCTCGGCGAAGGCAGCGGCGACGTTTTCAATGATCATTTCGCGTTTTCTCAGAATCGGCCGAGGATCATGCCCGGCGGCAGCAACACGCCGAGGCCGAAGGTAAACAGGCCCCACATGGCGCCGATGGTACCGATGGCGAAGGCGGCGTGAAGGATGGGTTTGTTGCCGTCCCAACCGCCCAGAACCCCCATCAGCACGTAAACGAAGGTAACGCCGCCGATCAGCATGCCGAGCACCGGCAAACTCAGCAGATAAAGAAAGAAAAGGAAGAAACACCAAAGCGGATTGCGCCAGTGTTCGACCCAGCCGCGGAACCCAGGTCCCCGGGGGTGTTCGGCGCCGTATTGATCGTCCGCGATGGCTTCCGCGCCGGCGCTCAGGGATTGCAGAAGGTACAGCACCGACAGGAACGCCAGAACCGCGAGGATCACCCGGGGCCAGGTGGACGGCAACAAGACGCCGTAATCGGGTTGGCGAATATCGAAACTGGCCCAAAAAAAGACGCCGCAAAACGCCAGCAAAAAGATGGCGATTATGGCGTCACGGTTGAGGCGTTGCATGAGAGCTCCGCGAAGTCCGAATAAGCGGAAAACGGCCCGGACCCGATCAGGGTCCGGGCCAAATCCCGGCAATCGAGGCCGCGATAGTTATTTCTTGTACATACCGATCTTGATGGCGACCTTTTCATAGTCCTTGTAGGTCTGTTCCGCCCACATGCGGTAGTCCTTGGGCCCGACCCAATCGATGTCGGTGCCTTTGGCGGCCATCTGTTTCAGCAGGCCCTTGTCTTCGGCGGCCTTTTTGAAGACCCCGGCCCAGTACTCGATGGCGTGGGCGGAGGTGCCCTTGGGCGCGACGATGCCCCGTTTCAAGGCGAATACCATGTCGACGCCCACTTCCTTCATGGTCGGCAGGTCCGGCAGGGCTGGGGAACGCTTTTCGTCGGCGATGCCGTAGGCCTTCAGTTCCCCTTGTTCAATGTATTTCCGACCCGAAGCGACGTTGAGGGTGCCCATGGTGATGGCGTTGGACAACAGCGCCGTCATCCGCTCGCGGGTACCGTCGAAGGGCACGTACTTGAACTTCATGCCGGTCATGTCTTCCAGGATCAGCCACATGAACTGGCTGGTGGACCCGAAGGTGGCGCCCACCAGGATGGTACCCGGCTTGGCCAAGGCGGCTTTCTTGAACTCGGCGAAGTTGTTCCACGGCGCTTGGCCCGAGGCGCCGATGATATCCGGCGTCGAGGTCAGCAACGACACCGTATCGAAGGCCGGGAAAGTGAAGTCGATGCGGCCGTTGAAAAAGCTGGTGAGAGCGCTCTGGTGAATGGCGAACAAGGTGCAGCCGTCGGGCTTGGCTTTCGCCGCTTCCTTGGCGCCCTTGTTGCCGCCCTGGCCGGGAATGGTCACGACCTTGATCTTGGACGGAAAGTCCATGCCCTGGATGGTTTTTTCGAAGATCGAGAACAGCACATGGGTGCCGCCGCCGGCTTTCCACGGCACGATCAATTTTGCCGTACTGCACTTCGGTGCCTTGGGATCTGCTTGTGCTGTGCTTGGGGTGTACGCCGCGACTGCCGCAACGACACAAACACTCGCAGTAATACTGCGGATAAAGGTCTTCTTCATTAGGTCCTCCCTAAAGAAACCGTTTTGTTTTCAAGGGAGAAAGGGGAAAGTCCCCCGGGGAGCGGATTTTTGAACGAACCCTTTCCCCCTCCCTTGCACTCGGAAATTAGATTAACCCAATCGTCTAAAAGTGACCACCCTAACCTTTTACCGCCAAGGCCTATGCGGTTAAGATGCATTTCAGAATAATGACATAAGTCTCCGGGGCCCTTAATAAATGAGAAATCTTGAACTGCCGGGGCGCTCCCCCGTGCATGCGGCTGGAGGCATGGCCGCGACGTCTCACCCGCTGGCGACGGCGGCGGCCATTGACGTGCTCAGGTCGGGCGGCAACGCCATGGACGCGGCGGTGGCGGCGTCGGCCGTGCAAGGCGTGGTTGAGCCGCAATCGACCGGCATCGGCGGAGATTGCTTCGTTCTCTATGCCCCCCAGGACGGTGATGGGGGCAGCGGCGACATCATCGCCTATAACGGCTCCGGGCGGGCGCCGGGGAAGGCGACACCGGACTGGTTCAAGGATCACGGCGTCACCAAAATCACCGAGCATTCGCCCCACGCGGTCACCGTTCCCGGCGCGGTGGATGCCTGGTGCCGGCTGCTGGACGATCACGGTACCCGGAGTATCGCAGAGGTGCTTCAATACGCCATCCATTACGCCCGCGAGGGCTACCCCGTCCACGACCGGATCGCGGTCGACTGGAAACGGTGTGAGGAAGTGCTGGGCCAGGACCCGTCGGCGAAACGGATTTACCTGCCAGGCGGCGAATCGCCCAAGGCCGGAAGCCTGCACCGGATGACGGAACTGGCCGGGACACTGGAAGTGATCGCCGCCGAAGGCCGCCACGGGTTTTACCGTGGCGCTGTCGCCGAAGACATCGTCGGCCACCTGCAAGGCCAGGGCGGCGCCCATACGCTGGATGATTTCATAAATGCCCAAGGCGAATACGTCACCCCTATCAAGACCGTCTATCGCGGTCACGAGGTTTACCAATGCCCGCCCAACGGCCAGGGTGTTATCGCGTTGCTGATGCTGAATATCCTGGACGACTTAGGGCTGGACAAGCTTGATCCGCTGTCACCGGAACGCCTGCACTTGTTGATTGAGGCCGGGCGGTTGGCCTACGCGGAACGGGATGCGCTGATCGGCGACCCAGCGCAGGTGGACGTGCCGGTGGACGAACTGTTGTCGGACGGCCATGCCGCCCAGTTGCGGGCCAAGATCGATCATGACAAGGCAACGGTGGGGCTGCCGCCCGAAAACCCGCCCGGCGCGGATACCGTCTATCTTTGCGTCGTCGACAAGGATCGCAATGCCGTCAGCTTCATCAATTCCCTGTTTCAGACGTTCGGTTCCGGGCTGGTGGCGCCGAAATCCGGCGTCCTTTTACAAAACCGGGGCTTCAGTTTCAATCTCGACCCGTCCCACCCGAACTGCGTGCAGCCGGGCAAACGCCCCATGCACACGATCATTCCGGGGATGCTGGTCAAGGACGGCCGAGCGGTGATGCCGTTCGGCGTCATGGGCGGCCATTATCAGGCCTTCGGCCACGCCTATTTCCTCACCAACCTGTTCGAACACGGCATGGACCTTCAGGAGGCCATCGACCTGCCGCGCCTGTTCCCGAGCCTATCCGGCCCGGTCGAGGTCGAAAGCGGCATACCCGGCGATGTCGTCCAGGCGTTGCAGGACATGGGCCACAAAACCGCCGCGCCGGCAAAACCCATCGGCGGCACCCAGGCGATCCGCATCGATTGGGACGAAGGCGTGCTGACGGGCGCATCGGAACCGCGCAAGGACGGCTGCGCCCTCGGTTATTAAAGCAAATCCCGAGCAAACGGTTCCGTTTGCGACGACGAATTTGCGGTTAAAACAAATAGATAGGGCATTTTCGGTGAACCAATGTGAACCGGAAATGCCCTAGAACAGTCCTTCGATCAGGCCATCCTTGTTGAGGCGGATGGTATTGGCCGCCGGCACCCGGGGCAGCCCCGGCATGGTCATGATCTCGCCGCAGACGACAACCACGAACCCGGCACCGGCCGACAACCGCACCTCGCGGATCGGCACCACGTGTCCCGACGGCGCGCCCTTGAGATTGGGATCGGTGGAGAAGCTGTACTGGGTCTTGGCCATGCAGACGGGCAGCGTTCCGTGCCCGTTGTCCTGAAGATCGGCGAACTGGTTCCTGATCTTTTTGTCGGCGATGATGTCGTCGGCGCCGTAGAGCTTGGTGGCGATGGTCTTGACCTTGTCCCACAGCGGCATGGCGTCGTCGTAAAGGGGAATGAACTGCCCGGTGCAGGCGTCCGCCATGGCGGCGACGTGCTGGGCCAGTTTCTCGGTGCCTTTGGAACCGTCGGCCCAATGCGTACAGTCGATGACCTCGACGCCGAGGCCTTCCATGCCTTCGTGCACGGCGGCGACTTCGGCGTCGGTGTCGGAGGTAAAGTGGTTGACCGCGACAACGGCCGGAACGCCGAAGGCTTTGACGTTGCGCACATGGCGGCGGAGGTTGTCGCAGCCCTTGGTTACGGCGTCGGCGTTTTCCTCGGCCAACGCGTCCTTTTCGACGCCGCCGTGCATCTTGAGCGCGCGCACGGTGGCGACGATGACGGTGGCGCTGGGGTTGAGTCCGGCCAGGCGGCATTTGATGTTGAAAAATTTCTCCGCCCCCAGGTCCGCCCCGAACCCGGCCTCGGTGACGACGTAATCGGCAAGCTTCAAAGCCGTTTTGGTCGCCATCACGGAATTGCAGCCGTGGGCGATGTTGGCGAACGGGCCGCCGTGGATGAAGGCCGGGTTGTTTTCCAGCGTCTGCACCAGATTGGGCTGCAAGGCTTCCTTCAGCAGTACCGTCATCGGCCCCTGGGCGTCGAGATCGGAAGCCCGGATCGGCTCGCGACCCCGGGTATAGCCGACGACGATGCGCCCGATCCGTTCCTCAAGATCATTGAGGTCGGTGGCCAGGCAGAAGATGGCCATGACCTCGGACGCCACCGTGATATCAAAACCGGATTCCCGGGGGAAGCCGTTGGCAATACCGCCCAGGGATGAGACGATGGAGCGTAATGCCCGGTCATTCATATCGACGACCCGGCGCCAAACGACCCGGCGTTCATCGAACCCCAATTTATTGCCCCAATAGATGTGGTTGTCGATCAATGCCGACATCAGGTTATGGGCGACGCCGATGGCGTGGAAATCGCCGGTAAAGTGGAGGTTGATGTCCTCCATGGGGACGACCTGGGCGTAACCGCCGCCGGCCGCCCCCCCCTTCATGCCGAAGCACGGCCCCAGGGACGGCTCGCGGATGCAAATGGTCGCCTTCTTGCCGATCCTGTTGAGGGCATCGCCGAGGCCGACGGTGGTCGTCGTCTTGCCTTCGCCGGCCGGCGTCGGCGTGATCGCGGTGACCAGGATCAGCTTGCCGTCAGGCCGATCATCTAGGGATTTGGTGAATGCGAACGAGATCTTGGCCTTGGTGGGGCCGAAGTGATGCAAGTGCTCGGCCGGGATACCCAGCTTGGCGCCGATATCCGCGATCGGCTCCATCGTCGATTCGCGGGCTATTTCAATATCGCTCTTGGCCATTTAAAAGATTCCTTGGATGTTTTCTTTTTTAAGGAGTTCGAACGCCGCCCCGGCCGGACCGCTTAACGGGCCTGGGGCCGGGAGGCGCGCCGTTCAAACCGAATTCCGTTCCGTATTTTCACTCTCCCAACTTGACGCCAGCGGCCAGGCCGCTTTTGGCGATGAAATCGGCGGCGGCGATTTTTTTATCATCGTGGGGACGGACTCTTTTGACCTCGATGCCCCCGCCGGCGCAAGCGACGGTGAAGCCGTCTGCGCCGACATCGGTGACCTCGCCGGGCTCCCTCGAGGCGTCGACCTTGGCGCAGTCGAAGATTTTCAATTCATTGCCGTCATGAACGGTCCAGGCGCCGGGCTGCGGGTTGGTTCCGCGGATCAGGTTGTAGACTTCGTCCACCGGCTTCGACCAGTCGATTTCCGCATGTTCCTTTTTGCACCAGCTTTCATAGGTGGACTGAGAATCGTCTTGGCTGATGTGCGGCGGATCGCCGGCCTTGACCAGGTCCACGGCCTCGAGCACCGTTTCCACGCCGAGGGGAAAAACCTTTTCGAAATAAACCGTGCCCAGGGTGTCGTCGGGGCCGATATCGATCTCTTTCTGCAACAGGATATCGCCTTCATCCAGGCCGTCGTCGGGCCAGAAGATGCTCAGCCCCGTTTTCGTCGCGCCGGCCATGATCGGCCAGTTGATGGAACTCGGCCCCCGGTGCTTGGGCAGCAGCGACGGATGGAAACAGATCGAGCCATTTGTCGGGATGTCGCGCGCTTCTTCGGGCACGAAGATGATCATGAAGGCCATGACCATCAGATCGGCGTTCAAGGCACGCATCTCGTCCAACACCTCGGCGTCGGTGTAATTGGGCGGCTGAATCAGGTTGAGCCCCTTCTCCAGCGCAAATTCCTTGATCGGATCGACGGGCTTGCCTTCCTTGTCGGGCGCGCAGTAGACGGCAACGACATCGTCGCCCCGATCCAGCATCGCTTCCAGGCAGGCCTTGCCGAACGCCTGTTGTCCGTTGACGATTATCCGCATACCTGTTTCCTCCCTTCGGGGACGCTAGACCGCGCCTTCTTCCCTGGCGTTTTTGATTTCCTCGTCGCTTAAACCGACGACATCTTTCAGGATTTCATCGGTGTGTTCGCCCAACAGCGGCGAGCGTTCCACGTCCGACGGCGATTCAGACAGCTTGATCGGGTTGCCGACGCTTAGGTACTTGCCCCGTGCCGGGTGATCGACCTCGACCACGGTGCCGGTCGCCCGCAACGACTCATCCTCCGCCAGTTCCTTCATCGACAGGATCGGCCCGTTGGGCACGTTCAGCGGGTTGAGGATTTCCAGGACCTCGAACTTGGTCTTGGTCATGGTCCACTTCTCGATTTCCTCGAACATCTTGTCCAGTTTCGGCAATCTTGCTTCCGGGGTGTTCCATTCCGGATCATCCAGCCAGTCTTCGTGGCCGATCACCTTGGCCAGCCCTTCGAAAGAAGCCGCCTGGGCGATGACATAGGAATACGAATCGGGGTCGGTTTCCCAACCCTTGCACTTGACGATCCAGCCCGGCTGCCCGCCGCCGGACGCATTGCCGGAGCGGGGCACGGCATCGCCGAAGTCTTCGTTCGGGTACTGGGGGAATTCCTTCAACGGCCCGTGGGCCAGGCGCTGCTGATCGCGCAGCTTGACCCGGCACAGGTTGAGCACCGCGTCCTGCATGGCGCATTCGACGCGTTGGCCGCGGCCCGAATGGGTGCGGTGATACAGCGCCGCCAGAATCCCGGCGACCAGATGGATGCCGGTGCCGGAATCGCCGATCTGGGCGGCGGTCACCAAGGGCACCTCGCCCAGCATCCCGGTGGTCGAGGCCGAGCCGCCGGTGCATTGGGCGACGTTCTCATAAACCTTGCAGTCCTCGTAGGGGCCGGGGCCGAAGCCCTTGACCGAGGCATAGATCATGCGCGGGTTGATTTCCTGAATGCGGTCCCAGCTAAAGCCCATGCGGTCGAGCGCGCCGGGCGCGAAGTTTTCCACCATGACGTCGCATTCCTCGATCAGGCGGGTGAAGATTTCCTTGCCCCTGTCAGACTTGGTGTTGAGCGTAAGGGAGCGTTTGTTGTGGTTCAGCATGGTAAAATACAGGCTGTCCACGTCTGGAATATCGCGCAATTGGCCGCGCGTCGCGTCGCCGACGCCGGGGCGTTCGATCTTGAGAACGTCGGCGCCCATCCAGGCCAGAATCTGGGTGCACGTCGGGCCCGATTGAACATGAGTCATGTCCAGGATGCGGACGCCTTCGAGTGCCTTTGCCATATCTTTACCTTTTTAGTTTCGCACTGTTGTTTTCGTTATTTCCTGGACACGACGCTTTGCGGGTTGAGATTGCCGATGCGGCCGCTTTCGGTGCCGGCCTTCTCGTCAATCACCGTGTTCACCAGGGTCGGCTTTCCGGAATCCATGGCCTCGTTCACGGCGCGGCTCAATTCATCGGGCGTTGTCGCATAAACGCCGACGCCGCCGAACGCCTCCATCATCTTTTCATAGCGAGAGTCTTTGACAAAGACGGTTGTTGCATCGTCGGAACCGCCGGAGGGATTGACGTCGGTTCCACGATAGATTCCGTTGTTGTTGAAAACGACCACGCAAACCGGAAGGTTGTACCGGCAGATCGTTTCAATCTCCATGCCTGAGAAACCAAAAGCGCTATCGCCTTCAACCGCCAGCACGGGTTTGCCCGTTTCCACGGCGGCCGCGATGGCGGTGCCCATGCCGATGCCCATGACGCCCCAGGTCCCGACATCCAGCCGTTTGCGCGGCTGGTACATATCGATGATGCTGCGTGTGAAATCGAGCGTGTTGGCGCCTTCATTGACGAGGATGGCATCCGGGCGCTCTTTAATGATCGTGCGCAACGCACCGAGCGCGGCGTGGTAATCCATAGGCACGTTGTTGTTCTGCAGTTTCGGCGCCATTCTTTCGAGGTTGCTCTGTTTCTTCGAATTGACCGCCTCGGTCCACTCCGCGGGCGGCGGAGCCCAATCATTACCCATTGCTTCATGCAGGGCTGAAACGCAGGAGCCGATATCGCCGACCACGGGGGCCGCGATTTCGACATTGCTGTCCATCTCTTTGGGCTCGATGTCGATCTGCACAAACTGTTTTGGCTGATCGCCCCAGGTCTTGCCCTTGCCGTGCGACAGGAGCCAGTTGAGGCGGGCGCCGATTATCATCACCACGTCGGATTCCTTCAGCACCAGCGAGCGCGCCGGGCCCGCCGAGAGCGGGTGCGTGTCAGGCAATAGCCCCTTGGCCATGCTCATGGGCAGGTAGGGCATGCCGCTTTTCTCCACCAGCGCGCGGATGTCGTCATCGGCCTGTGCATAGGCGGCACCCTTGCCGAGGATGATCAGGGGCCGCTTGGCGCCCTTAAGCACCTTGAGCGCGCGTGCGACCGCTTCCGGCGCGGGCAACTGGCGCGGCGCGGCATCGATGACCTTGACCAACGATTTGGCGCCGGCTACGGCGTCCATTGTCTGACCCAGGAGCTGCGCCGGCAGGTCAAGATAGACCCCGCCCGGTCGGCCGGAAACGGCCGCGCGGATAGCGCGCGCAATGCCGATGCCGATGTCTTCGGCATGCAGCACGCGGTAGGCCGCTTTGCAGAGCGGCTTGGCGATGGCCAGTTGGTCCATTTCTTCGTAATCGCCCTGTTGAAGGTCGACGATCTCGCGCTCCGATGAGCCGCTGATCAGGATCATCGGAAAGCAGTTGGTCGTGGCATGGGCCAACGCCGTTAATCCGTTAAGGAAACCGGGCGCCGACACCGTCATGCAGACGCCGGGCTTTTTCGTCAGAAACCCGGCGATCGCGGCCGCATAGCCCGCCGCTTGCTCGTGCCGGAACGAGAGAACGCGCATGCCTTTGGCCTGCATATAACGGCCCAAATCCGTGATCGGAATGCCGGGTACGTTATAGATCGTGTGGATATCGTTGAGTTTGAGCGCGTCGATGACAAGATGAAAGCCGTCCGTCAGGATCTCGGCCTCAGGACCATCGTGTATTTCCTGAACTATTCTATCAATTGCCGTCTTCGATCCTTTTCTCGACATGTGTTTCCTTCCCGAGATGCGGGACCGCCCCGGCCCTTCCCCGGCCGGTTCGATCCTTATTCCAGATAATCCACGTGTTTCTCGATGTGCGCCGCGAGGTTCAGGGAGTGCTCGCGCACCAACCTTGCGGCAAGATCCGAATCCCGGTTTTCCAGGGCTTCGATGATGTGCATGTGATCGATGATCGAACGGTCGGCCCGGTCGCCATCGGAAATGGTCCGGGCCCGGATGGATCGCATGTGAATGAACAAATTATCGGCGATGTCCCGAAGCAGGTCACAATGGCTGAGGCTCAAGATCGCCTGATGAAATTCGATGTTGGTTTCCGAATATTCATCAATATGGGCCTGCACCTGGTCGCCTTCAAAGGTCGAAAACATCTTTCTCAGCGAGGCGATTTCATCGTCACCGGCGTTCTCACAGATCAGACGCGCCGCCATGCTCTCCAAAGCCGCCCAGACGGTAACCATTTCCAGGATTTCCACCTTGGTCTTGCGCACGATATAGACGCCCCGGCGCGGCACGATGTGAACCAGCCCTTCCTGTTCCAAGCGGGCCAGGGCCTCGCGCACGGGGGTGCGGCTGATTTCCAGTTTTTCCGAAAGACGCCGTTCGTCGAGGCGCAGTTCGGCATCCTCGGCGTATATGTTCATGGTCGTGATCGCCTGCTTCAAGGAATCGTAAATCTTGTCCTTGAGGCTAAAGTTGGCGTCAATCGGTTCAACGGCTAAATCTGCGTGGGCCAATGTCTTTTCCGGCAGTTCAATAGGGTTAATCAGGCCCCCCTCGGGGCCAGC
>Ga0208879_1004378_pt1 | contig 11021 bp, 9 predicted proteins | sample Knorr_S15_td_Bot_FD_185605 | JGI IMG/M metagenome (GOLD analysis project Ga0208879, IMG submission 185605) | Marine microbial communities from Southern Atlantic Ocean transect - Knorr_S15_td_Bottom_ad_5009_LV_A (SPAdes) (version 2) | ecosystem: Environmental > Aquatic > Marine > Oceanic | place...
GTATCAATATCTTTTAATTTGTATGGGGAAATATCAAGATCACCTTTGGGTGCATCCTGGATTTCAGAAATCCGAAAGTTTCCTTTCGAGATGGATGATAAATTGGTAAATCGCCAGTCTTCCCATTTTTTTGTGGGGAGTCCAATTTCTAAAAATTTAGAAAAAGCGTCCTGTCTCAGGGGATGAATTTTGTCCGAGAAATAGTCACGGTTTATCATTTTTTCAAATTCAGATTTAAATTGGGTGAGTTTCATGATTCTAACCAACCGTATCCTTTCCCCTCCACTTCCACTGCCAACTCTTTTCCACCGGATTTAACAATTTTTCCATCAATCAATACATGAACAAAATCCGGTTCAATATATTTTAAAAGACGCTGGTAATGAGTGATCACGAGAAAAGATCGATCAGCGCTTCTAAAATTATTCACGCCTTCAGCTACAATTTTTAGGGCATCGATATCCAGGCCGGAATCAGTCTCATCCAAAATGGCAAGTGTGGGTTCCAATGTGAGCATTTGCAGGATTTCATTTCGTTTCTTTTCACCTCCGGAAAAACCATCATTCACAGCTCGCAGGAGATATTTAGAATCCATATCCACGTTTTTCAGTTTCTCTTTGATGAGTTTCAAAAATCCGGCTGCATCCAATCCTTTTTCACCGGCATGTTTCCGTTTTGCATTCAACGCTGCTTTCAAAAAATAAGTGTTATTTACGCCTGGAATCACCACCGGATATTGAAATGACATAAAGATTCCGGCCAAAGAACGAGCTTCCGGAGACCAATCCAAAATAGATTCGCCGTTAAAAAGAACATCGCCTTTTGAAACATTGTAGCCTTCCCGACCCGTGATCACATTTGCTAATGTACTTTTTCCGGAACCGTTTCGTCCCATAATAGCGTGCATTTCACCTGGTTTAATGGATAGGTTAAGCCCTTTCAAGATGGCTTTATCTTCAACGCCGGCGTGGAGGTTTTCAATCTTTAACATAGTTCGTAATTGTTTAAAACGTAAAACGTAGTTTTCCTGATAGATTTATTGAGTGTTTATTTCAATCTTTGTTTGTTAAATGCGAATCCTTGAACACATTCGCACTTAAATACATAAACATTTTTGTATTCTCCAATATTCCAACATCTCACCCCACACTTCCTTCCAAAGTCACTTCCATAAGTTTGGTTGCTTCCACGGCAAATTCCATGGGGAGTTCTTTAAAGACGTCCTTACAAAATCCATTCACAATCATAGAAACTGCATCTTCAGAAGAAATCCCTCGTTGGTTGCAGTAAAATAATTGATCTTCACCGATACTTGATGTAGTTGCTTCGTGCTCCATTTGTGCGGACGGATTTCGAACATCGATATAAGGAAAAGTATGGGCACCACATTTATCGCCAATGAGAATAGAATCGCATTGAGAGAAATTGCGGGCATTTTCTGCACCTTTCATGATCTTAACTCCACCGCGATACGTTTGTTGTCCTTGCCCGGCAGAGATCCCTTTGGAAATAATGGTGCTTCTGGTATTTTTTCCTATGTGAATCATTTTTGTCCCCGTATCCGCCTGTTGGTAATTATTTGTCACTGCCACGGAATAAAATTCTCCCACCGAATTATCACCTTTCAAAATGCAGGATGGATATTTCCAGGTAACGGCTGAACCTGTTTCAACTTGAGTCCAAGAGATATGAGAATTTTCTTCCAGACAAATTCCACGTTTTGTGACAAAATTATAGATACCACCTTTGCCTGTCTCCGGATGCCCGGGATACCAATTTTGAACTGTGGAATATTTGATGGTCGCATCTTTGTGAGCCACCAGTTCCACCACGGCAGCATGAAGTTGATTCTCATCCCGTTGCGGGGCCGTACAGCCCTCTAAATAACTGACGTAACTTCCTTCATCGGCAATGATCAAAGTTCGTTCAAATTGCCCAGTATTGGCTTCGTTGATTCGGAAATAGGTTGAAAGCTCCATAGGACAGCGCACACCCTTGGGGATGTAAACAAATGAACCATCCGTAAAAACCGCTGAATTCAGCGTGGCGTAAAAATTATCTGTGTAGGGAACAACAGAGCCGAGATATTTTTGAATTAATTCGGGATAATTTTTAACTGCATCCGAAAAACTACCAAAAATAACACCTGCTTTTTTTAATTCTTCCTTAAATGTTGTGGCGACGGATACACTGTCAAAAACAGCATCCACAGCCACGCCGGACAGCATTTTTTGTTCTTCTAAAGGAATCCCAAGTTTAGTGTAGGTGGCCAGGAGTTCAGGATCCACTTCATCCAAACTGGCCAGTTCTTTTTTCTTCGGTGCGGAATAATAACTGATTGCCTGATAATCAATTTCCGGATAAACCACTTTGGCCCATTTTGGTTCTTCCATTTTGAGCCACTGACGATAGGCTTTCAATCGCCATTCTAACAGCCATTCCGGTTCTTCTTTTTTAGCGGAAATGGTGCGAATTACGTTTTCATCAAGACCGGGAGGGAGGGTCTCTGATTCAATATCGGTGACGAATCCATATTCGTAATCTTTCGTCAGGTTTTCGTCAATTATTTGTTGTTCGTTGCTCATTTTTCTCTGCCGCCAAGGTCGCTAAGGTTTGCTAAGTAATTACACCCAAAATTATCCTTCTTCATATTTTTTTGCGTTTCTTCGCGAACTTGGTGGCTAAAATAATTTAAGCGGAAAAACTCGTACCGCAGCCACAGGTCCGTTCAGCATTTGGATTCTTGATCTTGAATCCGCCATTCAATAGATCATCGGAATAATCCACTTCAATATCTTTTAAGTATAGCCAGCTTTTCAGGTCGCAAATAATGGTGAGTCCGTTAGATTCAAATTCTTTATCGAATTCACCTTTCTCATTTTCGAAGTCCATTTTATAGGTCATACCGGAACAACCGCCACCTTCCACGGACATGCGCAAAAAGTGATCTTCTTTTCCATCAGTTGCCATGACGCCCTTGAGACGTTTTACTGCATTTTCTGTTACGGTGATAGTTGCATTTTGAAAAGCCTGTTGTTGATCTTCAATTGTTTTTTGGTTTTGGATCGTTTCATTCATTATTCCCACTCCATATCAATTTTGGGTTCTTTTTTTGGTACTGGTGTCGGATCAAATCCCAGTTTGCTCCGGGCTTCATCACTCATCATTTCAGGATTCCATGGCGGGTCAAATGTGACCGTTACATCCACATCATTGACTTCATCCATGGCGGACACTTTTTCTTTAATATCATTGGCCATTTGGCTACCCATTCCGCATCCCGGCGTTGTGAGAGACATAGTGATCTTCACATCCGTTTTATCTTTGTCTTGTGAATCAAAATCAATATCATAGATCAATCCAAGATTCCAAAGATCCACAGGGATTTCAGGATCGAAGCATTGTTTTAAAACTTCAATAATTTCAGGTTTTAAGGAATGGTTCATACAGACCTCGTAATATCATTTAGTGAAATATTGTTAAACATATCCCGAATGGAATCATTGATTCTTTGGATAGGGGTTCGAATTGAACAAGTATGAATTTGGTCACAATTTGAATCAAAGTAACAATCCATAAAGCCAATGGGACCTTCAATGATTTCAAAAAAAGTAGTCATTTTAATATCCGTTGGATCTTTTATTATTTGGTAACCACCATGAGGACCTTTAACGGCCTCAACAATTTCCGCCCTGGCGAGTAGTTGCATTGTCTTGGCGAGAAGCTCATAAGGGATGTCATTTTTCCGGGATATTTCTTTGACCGAAGTCAGAGAATCATCCCCCTTCATTTGCATTTGACTCAGAGCAATGAGTGCATATTCAACTTTGCGTGTGATTTTTAACATAAATACGACCTATTTAGTCGTGAATACTACAAATAGTCCATATATAAACCAATTAATTATATAAGACTAATATTATCGGATATAGTTTACTTTAATGAAATTAGGTTGGATTCTTTTTGGATTATTTGTCCAATAATTTTTGCGGGTGAACCAAAAGTTTTGACATATTTTTGCGCATCTGGCTCCGAGATGGAAATAAGCAATCCACCCGATGTCTGGGCATCCGCAGCGAGTAGTTGATCTAATTCTGAAAGGGCGGAATCAAATTCGACATATTTTTTTACATAGTCCAGGTTGCGGTGAGTTCCCCCAGCCATAATGCCGGATTCTCCCAGGCCACGGACATGGGGAAGAAATTCAAGATCTGAAAAATTAATTTCAGCCGATACACCGCTTCCCTGACACATTTCTTTTAAATGACCTAATAGCCCAAAACCGGTTACATCCGTGACTGCATGAACATTCAAACCATTCAGAGCATCGGCAGCACCTTTATTTAATGTAGACATGGTTTTAATCGCTGCGGAAATACTCTCGTTCGATGCGACACCCTTTTTAATAGCTGTGGCTATTACTCCTGTCCCAAGTGGTTTGGTCAAAACCAGTACATCGCCAACCTGGGCTCCCGAATTCCTCCACATGTTGGATTCATCAACTTCTCCCGTTACAACCAAGCCGTATTTAGGTTCTTTATCATCCACAGAATGTCCACCTACGATAGGGATGCCAGCTTCTGCGGCTTTATCGGCGCCCCCTTGAAGTATTTCAGTCAAGACTGATTTAGGTAAATCGTTGATGGGAAACCCAACAATGTTTAATGCAAAAAGGGGTTTTCCACCCATGGCATAAATATCAGAGAGTGCATTGGCGGCTGCGATTTGCCCAAACTGGTAGGGATCATCAACAATCGGTGTGAAAAAATCTACAGATTGAATGATGATCTTCCCATCATTTAGACGTACGGCGGCGGCATCGTCGGCGCCATCAAAGCCCACAACGACGGAATCATATGTTTGCATTTTAAGATCACCCAGAACCTGGGCCAGGTCACCCGGACCTATCTTACATGCTCAACCGGAGCCGTGGCTCAATGTGGTAAGCCTTATTTTATCTCGATCATTCATATAAAGAATTTAATAGAATGATTTCGAAGTTTTAATGATTGAAAAAATAGAATAAACCCTTTCTCCACTTTATCTCAACTTGGTAAATTCCACTACGGATTTTTACGAAATATTGAAAACAATAAAATCATTTCTACAAACCCAAAAAATTTCTACCCTTCCACAGGAACTATAACCCTCCAATTTAAATTAGACACATATGGGAAAAACATTCAAAACAATTGATGAAGCCGTCATTCGGTTTGCCGGCGATTCCGGCGACGGGATGCAGTTAACCGGGGGCCGTTTCACGGAAACAACCGCCATTGTCGGTAACGATTTAAGCACGCTCCCAGATTTCCCGGCAGAGATTCGAGCACCGGCCGGATCCTTGGCGGGTGTCAGTGCTTTCCAGATCAAATTCTCTTCCAAGGATATTCATACACCGGGCGATAAACCGGATGTATTGGTGGCTATGAACCCTGCTGCCCTAAAAGTTCATCAAAAAGAATTGATTCCCGGTGGAACTATGATCGTTAATACCGATGCATTTACCAAGAAAAACCTGAAATTTGCCGGGTACGAAACCAATCCCATTGAGGATGGCTCGCTGGATGATTATTTCACCCTGATCCCTATCGAAATGAATAAAATGGTAACCAGAGCCTGTGAAGGGTTGGATATGCCCCCGAAACTGGTTGGCAGAACCAAGAACTTTTTCGCCCTGGGTGTCCTTTTTTACATGTATGACCGTCCTTTAGATACCACAGAAGGCTGGCTCAAGAAAAAATTTAAAGGAAAGGACGCCATTATTGAAGCAAATACTCGAGCATTGAACGCCGGCTATAATTATGGGGATACGACTGAATTATTCATGACGCGTTTCAAAGTAGAAAAAGCGAATCTTCCTTCAGGAACATACCGGAATATGAATGGGAACTTGGCCACATCACTGGGACTTTTGGCAGCCTCGGAAAAATCCGGATTGAATTTATTTTATGGTGGATATCCCATCACACCCGCCAGTGATATTCTGCACACACTTGCCGCTTGGAAACATTTCGGTGTTCAGACCTTCCAGGCAGAAGATGAGATCGCAGGTATATCATCTGTTATTGGTGCAGCCTTCACAGGGAACCTTGCAGTAACGGCCACATCAGGTCCGGGAATTGCATTGAAAGGGGAAGCGATGGGTTTGGGTATTATTACTGAATTGCCCATGGTTATTATTAATGTTCAACGGGGCGGACCCAGCACAGGACTTCCAACCAAAACGGAACAATCCGATTTGAACCAGGCACTCTATGGCAGGAATGGCGAGGCACCTATGCCCGTGATTGCTGCCGCAACACCGGGTGATTGTTTCTACGCTGCTTACGATGCCTGTCGGATCGCATTAAAGTATATGACACCCGTCATAATGCTTTCAGATGGCTATCTGGCAAATGGCTCTGAACCCTGGATGATTCCTAATGTGGATGATTTAGAGGAAATTGATGTAACATTCGTTCACGAGAAGAACAGTGATGATGAATTTCTCCCCTACCTGCGGAATGAAGAAACGCTCTCACGACCCTGGGCGATTCCCGGAACACCGGGACTCGAGCATCGGTTAGGCGGGATCGAAAAAGACGAAAACACAGGCCACGTTTCCTACGATCCTGAAAATCACCACAGGATGGTAGAACTGAGGCAGGAAAAAGTGAACCGTATTCAGCAAGATATTGCACCCATCAAAATTTTTGGTAAAGATCATGGCGATATGCTTATTTTGAGTTGGGGCGGCACCTACGGATCGTGTAGATCTGCCGTAGAAACTTTGCAGGAAGAGGGCAAGAAAGTCTCTCACGCTCATATTCGGTGGATCAGTCCCCTGCCAAAAGATCTGGGTGAGATCATTATCGGATTCAAGAATGTATTGGTTCCAGAAATAAATTTGGGGCAATTCCTGCGGTTGATTCGCGCTGAATATCTTGTGGATGCAAAAGGGTTAAACCTTGTTCGCGGACGCCCAATTAGCGTATCAACTATTGTAGAAACTGTTAAAAAAACACTGGGTTAATATTATGACTGATGTACAAGCACCTTTATTAAAGAAGAAAGATTTTGAATCCGACCAGGCGGTACGCTGGTGTCCGGGATGTGGCGATTATGCCATTTTAGCCCAGACCCAAAAGAACATGCCATCCTTTGGCCGGAAACGTGAAGAATTTGTATTTGTGTCCGGTATCGGTTGTTCCAGCCGATTTCCGTATTACATGAATACCTATGGATTTCACTCTATCCATGGCCGTGCGCCTGCAATTGCCACGGGTGTGAAGATCGCTAATCCGGACCTGTCTGTTTGGGTTGTTACTGGGGACGGCGATGGGCTTTCCATTGGTGGTAACCATTTTATGCACGTATTGCGGCGGAATATGGATTTAAATATTTTGATGTTCAATAACCGCATCTATGGATTGACCAAAGGGCAATATTCACCAACATCTGAACTGGGGAAAAAGACAAAAGCCTCCCCCTTTGGATCCATTGATTATCCCTTAAATCCGCCATCACTGGCTTTGGGTGCACAAGCAACATTTGTGGCCCGGACCATCGATCGCTGGCAAAAACACTTGGCTGAAATGTTGGGACGATCTTATAACCATAATGGGGGTTCTTTTATTGAAATTTACCAGAATTGTAACATTTTCAACGATGGCGCTTTTGAAGAATACACCGGTGCGGAAAAATTTGAGAATGTGATTGAGTTAAAGCACGGTGAACCCATGGTCTTTGCCCAAGGAACGAAAGGGATCAAACTGGATGGATCTAAAGCCATAGTTGTGGATATGGAGAAAAATAGTATTGATGATATTTTGATTCACAATGAAACGAATTTGGACCTGGCTCACATTATTGCCAACTGGACATCACACTCCACACTTCCAGAACCTATTGGTGTTATTTATTGTATTGACAAACCAACTTATAACCAGGAAATGATCAATCAGATCGAAGCGGCCAAAAAGGCCAAAGGGCCAAGTAAAGTCCAGGACCTTTTGAATGCCGGTGATACGTGGGTCGTTGACTAACATGAACACACGTACGGAACGGGATAGTATCGGCCCGGTCGAAGTACCTTCTGATCGATACTACGGCGCACAAACACAACGTTCTTTTGAAAATTTCAAGATCGGTGGAGAACGGTTTCCCCGGGAATTCATTCGCGCTTATGGCCTGTTAAAAAAAGCCGCTGCTTCTGTAAATAATGCTTTTGGGAATCTGGATGATTCCACCAAATCGGCCATCCACACTGCGGCTGACGAAGTGATCGAGGGAAAATTAGATGACCATTTTCCACTGGTGGTCTGGCAAACGGGTTCCGGGACCCAATCCAATATGAATTTCAATGAAGTGATCGCGAATCGTGCCATTGAAATTCTCGGCGGAGAATTGGGCAGCAAAGATCCCATTCATCCCAATGACCATGTGAATATGAGTCAGTCCACCAACGATACATTTCCAACCGCCATCAATATTGCTGCTGTGGAAAGTGTTCATCACCAGTTAATCCCAGCCATGAAACAGTTGCGGGATGCATTGGATAAAAAAGCGAAAACATTTGACCCCATCGTTAAACTGGGCCGAACCCATCTCCAGGATGCCACGCCCCTCAGTCTCGGACAAGAATTTTCCGGATATGTTTCCGCCCTGGATCATGGATTGAAAAGACTTGAGAATGCATTGGATCACTGTTACGAATTGGCCATGGGCGGAACCGCTGTTGGCACGGGCATCAATTCTGTTGAAGGATTTGGTGAAGCTGCTGCAAAAGAAATCGCTGAACTCACGGGACTCCCATTTCGGACTGCTGAAAATAAATTTGAAGCACTGGGCGGACAGGACAGCATTGTTGAATTATCCGGAGCACTGAAAGTAATTGCTGCATCCTTATTTAAGATCGCTAACGATATTCGCTGGCTGGCTAGTGGCCCCAGGTCCGGAATTGGTGAGATCACCATTCCAGCTAATGAACCCGGCTCATCCATCATGCCAGGCAAAGTGAATCCAACTCAATGTGAAGCGCTCACCATGCTGTGCACACAAGTGATGGGAAATGATACAACCATTACCATAGCCGGTGCCTCCGGTAATTTTGAACTGAATGTGTATCGCCCCGTGATTGCGTACAATATTTTACAATCCATTCGTTTATTGGCTGATGGATGCAAATCATTTTTTGAACATGCAGTTGTAGGCATCGAACCGAATCAGGAACGGATTGACCACAATCTTTATAATTCGCTCATGCTCGTAACGGCACTGAATCCCCATATTGGCTACGACAAAGCAGCGGAAGTTGCGAAGAAAGCATTCAGGGATAAATCAACGCTTCGTGAGACCATTATTGAATTGGGTTATATGTCCGGCGAAGATTTCGACCAATGGGTCCAACCAGCCAACATGATCCATCCACGAAAGAAAGATTGATCCCACGGAACGTTTCTTTCTTTTTCTGTTTTTCTTCAGAATCCCTGTTCACTGAAACGAGGGTAAAGTGTAAATTTTCTCATGGCTAACCCTTCCACAACCATCCATGTCAGCCGTATCATCCGCCGCTGTCTCGCTGTTATTCTTCTCGGAATGATTGCTGTTTTGGGTGGGGTACTCCTCCTGTCAAAAAATCTACCTTCCTTCGAACAATTAGAAAATTTTGATCCAGATCTAGTGACTCGGATTTATTCTGTTGATGGGAAGGTCCTGAATGAATTGTTTATCCAAAAACGTGTTTTTGTTGAACTGGATAAGATTCCAACCCATATGCAAAATGCGGTTGTGGCATCAGAAGATCGCCGGTTTTATGATCATTGGGGATTATCGCTCCGCAGTGTGGCCAGGGCGGTAGTGGTCAATACCTTATCCATGAGTTACCGCCAGGGATTTTCTACGCTCACCCAACAATTAGCACGAAACCTGTATAAGTCGGTGGGATTTGAAGACAGCATTGTCCGGAAGATCAAAGAGGTCATTACAGCAATCCAAATCGAACGTACATACACCAAGGATGAGATCCTGGAAATGTATCTCAACACGGTTCACTTTGGCCATGGGACCTATGGCGTGGAAGCAGCCACAAAACGATTTTTCGGGAAGGAATCAAAAAATCTCACCCTTGATGAATCTGCGCTTCTGGTGGGCTTACTTCCTGCGCCAGCCAGTTATTCACCTATCCATCATCCGGATCGAGCCATTCGCCGGCGAAATACAGTCTTACGCCTTTTGCGGGACCAGGCATATATCTCCAAAGGTGAATTTGAAGAAAATCGATCCAAGACCTTAGAATCCGTTCAGGAAATGACCAAACGGGGCATGGCACCTTACTTTACAGAATACATTCGAAGAATTTTGGAAAAAGAAGACGAAGTCCTGAATGTGAATATTTATCGGGATGGGCTCAAAATTTATACCACCCTGGATTCACGACTTCAATCCATTGCGGAAGATGCGGTCATGCAGTCGATTCGGGATGTCCAGGACAGGTTAAATCGCCGTTTGTTCAATAATCAGGAAGAATTTGAAAACCTTGCTTTTTTAACGATCTATCCTGAAGATACGGTCAAAATGATGATGTCCGGTGAGATGGAGTTATACAAAGACCTGCGGGATAAATTGTTGGTGCAATGTGCCTTTGTGGCACTGGATCCCAAAACCGGCGGCATCCTTGCACTGATAGGTGGACGCCCCGATTATCATGACCAATTTAACCGAGCCGTACAGGCAAAACGGCAGCCCGGTTCTGTTTTTAAACCTTTCGTTTACACCACAGCTCTGGACAATGGATATCCTGTAACCGAACAACTTTTGAACCAGCCCGTGGTGTTGAATGTGCAGAATGTGGATGGCACCTGGGTGAAGTGGAAACCCCAGAATTATGATGGCAGTACGGGAGGGCTCACCACTCTGCGGGAAGGGTTGCGGAAATCCATGAACCTGATTTCAGTTCGAATGGTTCAACAGAATATCGCCCCATCGGAGCAAGTGAAACGAATGGCTAAACGGATGGGCATCACCACAGATATTCGTGCCGT
>Ga0208879_1004379_pt1 | contig 11020 bp, 10 predicted proteins | sample Knorr_S15_td_Bot_FD_185605 | JGI IMG/M metagenome (GOLD analysis project Ga0208879, IMG submission 185605) | Marine microbial communities from Southern Atlantic Ocean transect - Knorr_S15_td_Bottom_ad_5009_LV_A (SPAdes) (version 2) | ecosystem: Environmental > Aquatic > Marine > Oceanic | place...
GCCGGACAAAGTCGTTTCAGTTAAGGTATTGTTTAGTTCCGCTTTGATGCGGTCTTTGTAATGTTCAGTTGATTCTATAGCATTCATGAGATAGTGGGTTGAATAATATGTGTGTGTTCAAAATTTCGTTTAGGATAGGCTCAAAATTACCGCCGTTCATGGTGAGATTCCATATGACGCCGCGCTTTATTTTGGTGATGCCGTCGATTTCAAATCGCTCGGTCAATGATTCAAATTTTGCCCGTCCGATCATATCTTCTTTTTGCCGAACTAGGAAAGATGCCGTGTTAGATCGGGTAGCGGTTTCGCTGATGAATTCCTTATTCGAATTATAGAGCTCGCCCGTATTGTCAATTTTTTGCAGGATGGATTCTCGCTCGCCATCGGTGAAAATTTCCCAATGGGTTTGGCGTGTGACGGAAATATTATATCCCAAATGATCGAGCGCATTGCGAACGGATGATGCTTCATTATCGGTAATAATCATATCAATCACCCATTCAGCGGCATCACCATTGGATTGATAAGGGGTCACTTCATAATGGGGGCGATTAAAAGATAATGTATGCTTAGAAACAGGATTGTCGTTTTCAATATAATTTTTCATGGATGAAAAAATAGCATCCCCGTTTTCCGTTCGTTCCGGATGGGGCATCATGCCCATTACATTTCCTGCCGGATTACACACCGCTGCCAAATTATACATAGATCCATTGGGATTGGTAGGAAATTCATCTGAAATAATTCCTTCTTTATCACAATAGCGAAATACAGTTTGTTCGTTGGCAATTATTTTTTCCAAGAGCTCATGGGGAATAATAAATCGACCTTCACCGTGGGCCAGGGGAACGTGAATCCAATCGCCTATTTTTAAATGGCGCGTGAAAGCACAGCGTCCAGCCGATGCGGTTAGTTGCAAATTTGCCCATGTATTATAATAGCCGACGCCAAGAACATGGCCGCCTTTTATCCGTTTATTATCTGTAAGCGCAATGCCAACGCGGGAATTTTCCAATCCGGGGACGAGTCCGCTTTCTACTAAAATTTGTGCACCGTTGCAGATACCTAAAACAGGTTTACCTTTTTCAGCTTCCACCTTGATCTGTTTCATGATGGGATCCAAAGCTGCAATCACACCGGCGCGGGATCGGTCTTCGTAAGCGAATCCACCCACAATAATAAAGCCATCAAAGTCCGATAATTTTTCTGCCGGCTCATTCCATAAAAATTCTACGGGATTTAAGCCTACTCGACGACACGCCATGAGTGTTTCCCGTTCCGTATTGGAACCTGGAAATTGGATAATTGCGATTTTTATCATTTTAATAATTTTGGAATAATATGTTGAGATACAAGTTTGATCGTTTCTATTGCTTGAGTGGGGGAATTGTAATTAGTGCGCGTAACAACAATTACCGATTCTAATTCGGGAAGAATCAGAACAATATTTCCACCATTGCCAGCCATAAACCACCCGTTAGTCATTGATTTTTCGCCAATCCGAAATTGGAAATTCCAAAAATAATAGCCATATCCAGCACCAGAATCATTGTCGATTCGATGGACAGTTAAGCAGTCATTGATCCAATCTCTTGGTATGAGTTGATTCTTTTGAAAAACGCCATTAGCTTGAACTAATTCACCGATTTTTAAAAGGTCTCGAGAGCGCAATTTTAATCCGCCGCCGGTCATAACTTCATTTGTTGGGGAATATTGGAATTCATAATTTTTAATTCCCAATGGTTTTAAAAGTGTATTGATTATATATGTATCCACGGGTTGATTTGCCGCATTTTTTATTACTTCCCCCATTAATACAGCATTAATTGTGGCATAGCGAAATGGACCGAATCCATTTTTATCTCTTAAATAATTTTGTTTAACGGGCAGGGTTACAATCCATTGTGACCAATCGTCTTGTTTATGCATTTCATCTTCATTCCCGGGACTAGAATCATCAGAATCATTTGCCAAAAACACTGAAGACATTGTTAGAAGATCTTTGATTTGTATGTCTGATTTTAATGGATCATTTTTTAGAATCTCACTATTGAGATGAATAGATATTTTTTCATCTACCCCAGAAATATGTCCATTTTCAATTAGCTTTCCCGTTACAATAGAAGTGATAGATTTTGTAACGCTCCTGGTATTATTCAATAAATCTGCGCGACCGTCCCCAAAATATTTTTCATAAACTAATTTCCATTTTTGACTAACGAGAATAGATGTGGTTTTCGGAAATTCACCAAGCTCTAATTGAGTTTCTAATTCTAAAAGGTCTAATGGGTGCTGTGAATTAGTTGATATACACCCACTTAAAATAAAGAGTATAAATAGCGCTATCAAATTTTTAAGTGTTCTCTGTTGGCTAATTAATTGAAACACATTTATCCCCGTTTACAACAGAACCAATTTCAAAGACTTCCGTCAAATCTTTCAATGTTTCTTTCACAGAATCCACATCACTTGGATCAATAATAAAAACCATGCCGATTCCCATATTGAATGCACGAAACATTTCATTTTCATCGACATCACCGATGGTTTGAATTACATCAAAAACAGGAAGCGCAGGCCAAGATTCTTTTTTAAGATTCACCCAAACGCCATCTGGTAAAATTCTTGGGATATTTTCCACAAGTCCGCCACCAGTAATATGGGCGATACCTTTTACATTAATTCCCTTATCCAAAACAGAAAAGACATGATTTGTATAATTAATATGGGGTTCCAATAAAGTGAGTCCTACGGATTTTTCTAATTCAGGGATTGTATCATTCACATCGTATCCGCCAATTTCAAAAAAGAGTTTTCGGGCGAATGAATACCCATTGGTATGCAATCCGCTAGAAGGCAGCCCCAAAACAACATCTCCGGGCTTGATATTTTCGCCTGTAATAATTTTATCTTTTTCCACCACACCAGTAATGATGCCTACCAAATCGTGTTCACCGGGAAGATACGTATCGGGCATTTCTGCTGTTTCACCGCCCACCAAAGAGACGCCAGTTTCTCTGCAGGCTTTCACCATTCCTGACACAATTTCTTCTACAATTTCCGGTTTCAGTTTGTCATTGGCGATATAATCCAAAAAGGTGAGCGGCCGTGCGCCCATGACTAATATATCGTTGGCGGCAGCGCTTAAAAGATCAATGCCAATGGTGTCAAATTTTTCTAGTTTCCGAGCGATGATTGTTTTTGTCCCCACACCATCAATGCTCTGGACCATCACGGGATGATCGTAATTTTCGAGAATGGGTTTTAGATCGTAGAGCGAACCAAAACTACCGAGACCCGTAAGTACATTAGATGTAAAAGTGGACTTAACCCCATCTTTGATACGGTCCACTGCTTCGTTTCCAGCATCGATATCCACACCGGCTGATTTATAATCTATTTTATTTTTAGCCACAGAGTTCACAGAGATTTAATTAGAAATTCTTTTAATACCATCGATCAATATTTTTTCGCCAAAGTTTATTAATAAAGCTCGTTTTAGGTTGCTTGCTTTTAAGTAAGACAAAGTTTGCGCCATGGCAACTTCAGGAAGAGAAGTAACAGATTTTAATTCGACTATAACTTCATTGTTAACCAAAAGATCTAATCGTTGTCCCTTAATAACTTTCCCTTTATATAAAATATCGATTTTCAATTGTCTTTTTACACTCAATCCACGAAGGCTTAATTCATGACATAATGCTTCTTCATAAATGGATTCAAGCAAACCCGGGCCAAGTATTTTATGGACTTCGATTGCTGCACCGATAATCATTTCTGTTAATTTATCTGCCATTATTTTTCGGTGTTTTTAGTTCTCATTAAGTTTTCTCTGTGAACTCTGTGGCTTACAGTTTCTCCCGTAGTCCATTCGTCCATGCTTCGTTTGTTTTTTTCACAGATAAGTTTATCACATCATTCATTTCAATTGACTCATCGCCAGTTGTGCCAATTTCAAAAACATCCACTTCATATTTTGAGAATACGGATTTTACTTTTTTAATAATTTCGGGTGATACTTCCAAAATAAAGCCACCTGTTTCAGAAAATAAAGTTTTATCCGTTGAAAGCGCAGTCTCAATTTTTACATTACATCCAATGCTATTTATGAAGGTCATTTCCGCAAGAGCAGAAGCAATACCACCATCAGAAATATCATGGCAGGAAAGGACCAAGCCATCATCAATGCAATCTGTGAGAGCAAAGATTTGATTTTTTACTTCTTCAAAATTGGGCTTGGGAACGTTCGCGCCCAATTCATTATGTAAGCTATAATAAACCGATCCGCCCAATTCATTTTTCCGTTCGCCAATCATGAGTATAACAGAATCGGTTTTTTGGAAATGGGCCGGCACCGTTTTGTTTACATCTTTGAGCCGGCCCAAACAATTGACAATGGGGCTGGGTGGGATAGCACCCTTTTTTGATTCGTTATAAAAGCTCACATTTCCCGCAATAATGGGTGTGGCATGGCCGGGATTATCTTTCAAAGTAATAGCATTACATGCGTCAGCGACACCACGGACGCTTTCCACAAATTCCCACATTTGGTGGGGTTTTTCAGGATTCCCAAAACAGAGACAATCGGATAAAGCATGGGGAGTTGCGCCAACAGCTGCCACATTTCTCATAGCTTCCACCACGGCATTCACGCCGCACCAATATGGATCAATAAGTCCGTAGCGCGGATTATGATCGGTGGAAAGAGCGATGCCAATATTTCGAATTTCTTCCGGATATTTTTCTGAATTGAAGGGCACCATTACACCGGAATCGGCCAAGCCTGTTTCCGTATGAATTCGTCCCTGAACCTGTTTGTCATATTGTTCAAAAATAGGTTCGCGACTTGCCATATTTTCGTGAGATAAAATATCCAACAACACTTGATTATAATCCGATGGTTCGGGGATGTCCGGTTCCGTAAAAGTGGTTTCTCGTGTTTCGTATGGACGGCTATATAAAAATCCTTCCGTTACTTCTTTTGCTTTCGCATTCACAATTTCTTCATCGCCATTGTGCACAATGTATTGGCCGTCATTTCGAATCTTGCCAACCACAGAAGCTCTGGCGCCGGTGCTAACGCCGGGAAGGTCAAAGACTTTATTATAATGATCCAATATTAATGGTGTGATTTCCGGCGGACTCACCCACATAAATCGCTCTTGTGTTTCGCTGCAAAGGTAAACGGATGGATGTAGTCCATCCATGCCGATATGGATTTTGTCCATCCAAACTTCTGCACCGTAGCCGGATGTTTCTGCCAATTCCACGCTGGCACAAGCCACACCACCGGCACCCAAATCTTTGAACCCGATATTGCTTATAAGTCCTTTTTCTTTCAGGATATCAAAAAGGGCATAGGATGATTTGAGCAAGTGCCGTTCCAAAAATGCATTGGGCTCCTGAACGGCGCCTTTGTTTTGCTCTTTCTTTTCTTCTTCCAATTCTAATGAAGCAAAACTAGCGCCACCAAATCCGCTATTGTCTGTGGGTTTCCCCAACAAAATTAAATCAAAACCATCCGCATTTTTTGGTGCGTAAGAATGAATAATGTCATCTTCTCGAACAATCCCAAGCGTGACCAAAGTGACCAAACAATTTTCGTTATAGCCTTCGTGATAATAAAGATCGCCACCAATATTTGGAATACCCAGCGGATTTCCATAGCCGGCCACGCCGGCCACCACGCCATCGTGAATCCATTTTGTTTTATTATTTTTTATCTCACCAAATCGGAATGAATCGGTCACGGCAATCACTTCTGCGCCCATGCACAATACATCCCGGACGTTGCCGCCCACGCCGGTTGCCGCACCTTCGTAAGGCACAATCTGAGATGGATGATTGTGAGATTCATGGCTCATAACTATACACCAGCGATGGCCGTCGTTATCTGTGGCAATCGCCACGACGCCAGCATCTTCCTTGGCGCCAAGAACCACATCGGGACCTTCTGTGGTAAATTGTTTTAAGTGGTTGCGGCTACTTTTATAACTACAATGTTCCGATCCTTGGATGGAAAATAATATTAGTTCCGCCAGGGATGGTGCACGGCCCAACATATCATTCTGAATTTTGAGCGCTTCTTCTGTGGTGAGCGGAATGTTAAGCTCAACAAGTTTTGCTTTAATGTCGGAATCAGAAAGCCCGGCAAAGTCGATGGTTTCTGTAGTAAATGCCACGTTATAGAGCTTTTATTAACACAGAGTTCTCAGAGATACACAGAGAAAAATTTGATTAATTGAAAGCTCTGTGACGCTCTGTGCTTCTCTGTGTCCATTGTAGAATTTTATCTTATGATTGTTTCGTGCCGTTGTGGTCCCACCGATACAATTTTAACAGGGCAATCCACTTCATGCTCAATAAATGCAATATAATCTTTTAAGGTTTGGGGCATTGCGTCATACCCTTTATCCCAAATATATTCAGGGAGATCACCCCATCCTTGCAATGCTTCATAGATGGGTTTTGCATTGCGATATTCAGTTAAACTGGCGGGCATTTCAGTGATGCGTTTCCCCTCAACATCGTAAGCAACGCAAATGGGTAGTTCTTTAAATCCGTTTAATATATCTAATTTTGTCAGGGCAATTTCGGTGAGTCCATTTACGCGTACGGCCTGGCGCACTTGAACCAAGTCCAGCCAGCCCACACGGCGCGGTCGTCCTGTTGTGGTGCCATATTCTCCGCCCTTGTCCCGCAGGCTTTTTGCTTCTTCGCCATGAATTTCAGAAGGTAGCGGACTTTCTCCCACCCGACTCAAATATGCTTTTACCACACCGATAATACGGTCAATATCTCGGAAGCTCACGCCGGTTCCAGTAGAAATATGCCCCGCGGCTGTATTAGATGAAGTGGTGTAAGGATAAACACCGTGATCTACATCCAGGCTGATTCCTTGTGCGCCTTCGAATAAAATAGCCTTACCAGATTTATGGGCTTTATAAAGTTCAACGGATGTATCTTGAATATAGGGTTTTAATTTTAGACCATAATCTAAATAAGTATCAAAAATTTCATCAATGGAAATATGCAAAGACTGGTTGAGGATTTTTTCAATAATTCCTTTCGAAAAGACATATCCTTTTTCAAGTTTTTCCCGGAACACACCAGGTTCTAATAAGTCAATCATGCGAATGCCATTACGGAACATTTTATCGGCATACACAGGTGCGATTCCGCGGTTGGTGCTGCCAGCAGCCAGGGTGCCCTGATGTCTGGAAAGTGCACCATCCATGGCAATATGATAGGGCATGATCACATGAGCCCGGTCGCTCACCATCAGTTTGGGATCGATCCCCTTTTTCTGCACATAGGCAATTTCATCCAGAAGAGCCTTCGGATCAATTACAACCCCGTTGCCTATAATACTCATGGGTTCACCATACACAATACCGGAAGGAATGAGATGAAGTTTGAAAGTGACACCATCGACGATGATGGTGTGTCCGGCGTTATTACCCCCGTGAAAACGGACCACGTAATCAGATTCCCCAGCAAAGAAATCGGTAATTTTCCCCTTGCCTTCGTCGCCCCATTGGGCGCCGACAATTACAGTGATCTTAGACGGGTAGGAAGACACGTTGTGCCATTGGCTGGTTTGGTCGGGTGGCGGTTAACGTCACGTAAAATAAAGAAAATTAGAACAGGAAATTATGGAGATAAAAAGAGGAATAAAACGGCTATTCCGAATCTTTTTTATCTATTCCGGCTCGTTTTTTCGCCCAGATCAAAAAGCGTTTAACCGGTGGAAAATAATCAGCCAAAATGATGAGTCCGGGAATACCAAATATCCATCCCTGAAAGACGGGAATTAAGCCGCCAATTAACCCAATGATAACCAGAATAATTCCGATTGTAATTCTGGCGGTCTGTTTTATCATGGGATAGAAATAATCAATTTATTTTGAATCATTTCATTAAAACGGGAGGATGTTTTTTCCATTAAATGTTTTTCAAGAAACCCGTGAATCAATTCATTCATAAGCGGGATTGAAACAGATGCAGACAAGGATCCTACATCCAAAACATATCCTATTAGGGGGGAGAAAAGTGGAATGTCTGAAAAATCAAGATGCTCCGTTTCCTTAATGATAAGCCGGTATTTTGGATCTGAAGAATGCACCATAAGACTATCAAGCCTTGGATAATTACCAGGGTAGTCCGATCCTTGCCATGTTGGCCTGCCCATAAACAAAAATGGGACGTGTACGCCTGCCTCAATGGTTTCCTGTGGTACGGGACTGATCCAGCTGTCCAATACAAAACAGGCATTGATTCGTTTATCGCGTTGAGATGCTACCATCGCTGTTGAACCGCCATAGGAGTGCCCGCCAACAGCAATTTTCTCCAAATCAATTTTCCCGTTTATTTGTGATTCAATTTCTCCAGATTGCATTTTTTCTATTTGATCTAATATAAAACTAATATCTGCCGCCCGCGTATCCATTTGCATAGTTCGGACATTGACACTGTCGGGATGTCCAGTGATGTTTGACCGATAATCTGCCATGTGTCCATCAGGGAAAATGGTCAAATTCGCATCAAAACTATGATCGGGTGCCAGGACAATAAATCCACGGCTCACAAGGTATTCATATAAGGCTTGGTGTAAATGTCGGGTGCCTGTGATTCCATGGGAAAAAATGACAACGGGAAATAGATGATTTGATTTAATGATTTCCAACCCATCATAACTATTTGTATTAATATAATTCAAATGACTCGGAAAAAATTCAGGAATGGCTCCAGCGCTGGCCAAGGTTTTTGCGCGTCGTTCAATAAAATCTAAATATGTTTTTGGTTTCAATCCATTTGGCGATTTTGCCGGATACCAAACTTGGACTACGATCTCACGTACATCGTTTGGATCTTCATCCGTGAACCATTCGGTCCGTGATGAGTCAATCCAATAAAACATTTCAGTTCCTACGGCATGGGGTCCACCCGGTACCGGTAAGGAAAAAACAGGAATAATCCACGGCAGAAGAACTGCAAGTATAAACCAAATGGAAAGGAATCCTTTTGTCAATCCATTGATTGCTGGCTTCTGGAATCGATGAACTACATACATGGTTGGTAATAAATAAACCGCCAATGCGAATTGCCACCGATGCCCTTCCAGGAAATGTTGGAGAAGCATTACCACAATTGACCCAATTAAAAGATAAAGAAACACCTTTCGTTCTTTATGTGTAAAAAGAGCAACAAGTGTCCCCGAGATGAGAATTAAAGTTAGTATTTCAAAAGGGCGCATTCATTTCCTTATTGTAAATTGGGGGGAGAAAATACAATGAGTTTTAAGCCATGGCATTTCAAAAGTTAGACTATAATCCATATCCAGAATCAAAAATGATTAAACGATCAACAACCTTTTTTGACCTAATGATCCAAAGACGGACCATTCGTGATTTCTCAGATCAACCGGTTCCGATCGAGATCATCGAGAATGCCATCAAGACAGCATCATCTGCCCCATCTGGTGCCAATAAGCAACCGTGGCATTTTGTTATTGTGAAAGATCCGGATGTAAAGAAAGAGATCCGAATGGATGCTGAAAAAGAGGAAAAAGAATTCTATGAACACCGTGCACCGGATTATTGGTTAGAAGATCTAAACCAATTTGGAACGGATTGGCATAAACCGTTTTTAGAAATTGCACCTTATTTGATCGTGGTATTCAAGCAGAGTTATGATCTGGGATCTACAGGAAAACGTAAAAATTATTATGTGAATGAATCAGTGGGGATTGCAGCAGGATTTTTACTGACCGCCTTACACAATGCTGGTTTAGCAACATTGACCCACACGCCAAGTCCAATGGGCTTTTTGGAAAAGATCTTGAATCGACCTGAAAATGAAAAAGCGGTTTTACTGATCCCGGTTGGATATCCGGCAAAGGATGCAAAAGTACCTAATTTAAAAAAGAAATCTTTTCAGGAAGTTGCAACAATAATATGATAATATATCGTTCCCTGAGCTTGTCGAAGGGAATGATTAAAAGAATACTTCGACAGGCTCAGTATTCGGTAGAGAAGGAGTAAAAATGCCCGTTAGAATTTTAGTCACCGGTGGAACCTTTGATAAAGAATATGATGAGATCACCGGAGAACTTTATTTTAAGGATACTCACATGAGGGAGATCCTGGACCTGGGAAGATCCAAACTTGAAGTCAAGATCAGAACACTGATGCTCATTGATAGCCTGGAAATGACCGATGACGATCGAGTTGTTATTCTGGATAACTGTAAGCGGGTTCCAGAAAACCAGATCGTGATCACCCATGGAACTGATACAATGACGGTAACCGCAAAGGTGATTGCGGATGCAAACCTTGAAAAAACGATTGTGCTAACCGGTGCAATGATTCCCTATAAATTTGGAAGTAGCGATGGTCTTTTTAATTTCGGTGGTGCATTGGCTTTTGCACAGAGTCTGCCCCCCGGTGTTTATATCGCTATGAATGGCAGATATTTTGATTGGGACAAAGTTAAAAAAAATAAAAAAACAGGTGTGTTTGAAGAATTGTCGTAAGTGCCTCATACTATTATGTTTGAGTGTTCATAGGAGCACATAAACACTGGAACACTTTTTTACATTAACACGTTCTATTTTTCCATTTCTTTGATCCATTTTTTCACCAATTCCACCCCCTCATTGTGAACCAGTTTTCGTCCTAATTCCGGCATCATAATACCGGGGTCGGTAGATTCCATCCGATAAACCATAATTGATTTATCCGGTTGCCCTGGAACGATTGTATAATCCAAATCCCCCGATCCACGACCAGCTGCCACTGGCGGTTTATGCACGCCTAATTGTGTTGGATTTGTTTCTTCAATATTCAGAAATAAACCAGATGTTTCTCCTGGGGCTCCCACTCGATGACAATGAGCACAATTAATATCAATTAAAGCCCGTGCTCGTTCTTCAATTGAACCACTTTCAAAATCGTTATAATCAGGTGTTTGCGGAAGGGGTGAAACGCTTGGGAGTCCACTGATCATTCCCAATGTTTCC
>Ga0208879_1004381_pt1 | contig 11016 bp, 7 predicted proteins | sample Knorr_S15_td_Bot_FD_185605 | JGI IMG/M metagenome (GOLD analysis project Ga0208879, IMG submission 185605) | Marine microbial communities from Southern Atlantic Ocean transect - Knorr_S15_td_Bottom_ad_5009_LV_A (SPAdes) (version 2) | ecosystem: Environmental > Aquatic > Marine > Oceanic | place...
GCATACGAGAGAATGGCCACGTTATCGAAGTTGTTGCTCATTCAAATCCATCGATTGGATATGACCCTGTTCGCTATGATTTTGTAATTACTAATGGAGCACCTACACTTGATTCTACTTATAGCCCTAATCCAGATGGTTCATGGAGTCCATTATTTAGTACTGGACCTTCACAACCAGAACCGATAGCACAGACATTTTCTCCAACATCTTACTCGCCTCCAGTTCATCAAACCCACCCTCCTCAGACCCAACAAATGGGCCAATATAACGCTCAGCAACAACAAATGGGCCAATATAACGCTCAGCAACAACCGATTATGCAAGGCCAGCCAGCATATGGCCAACAGGGAATGATGCAACAAGTTCAAGTTGGGTCAAGATCAAAATTAGTAACATTCCTGCTAGGATTTTTCCTGGGAATTTTCGGAGTTCACAACTTTTATCTTGGAAAAACGGGATTGGGAATTACACAATTACTACTCACAATTCTCACATTCGGTATAGGCACACTAATTACATGGCCTTGGTCATTAATTGAATCAATACTAGCATTGGCATCATCTAACTTTAGAGATGGCGATGGATTTGCACTTTCAGATTGAACAGTCCTAAGAATTAGAAAACAAACTCGCCAATCGAGTCTATTATTTGGTGGGAGCAGAGGGATTTGAACCCCCCCCAGCGGATTTCTTCTGAAACCACCTCTCTAGATGAGGCTACGGTTTGCAGGATTGCAACAGGTCGGCGCTCCAGTTGGTCATCAACTGTCAGCAAACCCACTCGTCGTCATTCCTGTGCAACTGGAGCCCGCGATACTACCAAGCTATACTATACTCCCATGGATTGTACACCACATCAAGCCTTGGCTTGTCGGCGAGCGCGCTTACGGCGTCGTAGCTTCTTGCGTCGCCACTTCCACCGTTGGTTTCCGGTTTTCTTCCAAGCACGTGAACCTCGCTTCATAGTGAACAAGTCGCCGACTGACCATTCATATATGAGTGCATCGGGTTATGCCGCCCTTAATGCGCTTCACAATTTGCAAAAAATAGCCCTAGTATTCACTATAGACACCTCTCATTGGAAGCGGGCGTATCAGGATTCGACCTGAGTAGTTTACTAGGAAGGTAAGCATGAACTGAACATTATTTAGCATTACAACCGTTCACGCGAAAACTGGAAGTTTTGTAATCCGAGATAAGCAAACTTCCTGTGAGAATCCTGATGCATACGCCGAGCACATTACTCTACAAATTAAGGCGGGCGTATCAGGATTCGAACCCGAGTTTTCGGCTTAGAAGGCCAAAGTGATATCCAAGCTACACTATACGCCCTTATCCACAGGCGGTAGCCAACTATTGATGAATGTTGCACATGAACAAACAGTAAAAACATCAAAAAGAAATCAAATGAAATCACCCGGAAATGAATTAAAACAGCCTAAAACTGAATTCAAAGGGGTTTTGCACACTTGAAGCACCGCTTTGGCTTTTTTACCGTTTTGCGTTCCCATACAAAGCCACAATTTTTACAATTCCACTGCGATATTTTGGATTGTCCAATTATCTCATCTCTCATTTTCTGCAGTAGAGGCGATTGACTCATTTTTGGAGCCGGAGCAATCTGATTGGTGAGGTCATCGTGTTTCTTTGAGTGTAGAGTAAGCCCGCTGGCGTGCAATAACTCATGGACAAATGTATGTTCGTACAGTGCCACATCCTCTGCCAGTGCTGGGTGCAGTCCAATCGTCACCATTCCTGGGTCTAAGCGTAATTTGCGACGGCGAAGTAATTCATTTGCACCTTCTTCAAAACGAGCCATACCTAAGCGGTCATCTTCAACCTCTAACCAAATCAATTCAATTCTATCCGCAATCCATGGTGTAAATACTGCTTCCAGTTCCCCTGATAATGATTGAATGACAATTTCAACCAGATTATTTGGGACTATAGGAGGTTCCTTTGGAACTTTTGAATCTGCCAAAATACCACTCGGTTTAGTCCCCATATTATTTGCCAGCGGCCACTACCCCATCAATTCATTTACGGAATTTTTGCTAGAGTTCTTGCTTGGTCATCCCAAACTTCAACTCTTGGCATCTGCCTAATCTCCATAGTTTGCAGATTGATTGCACTCAGCCATGCTGGCAATTGTTGTTTATGGAAAAGACAGGTGTCTATCCCAATAGACGCTGCTCTACCATCATCCAACCTAATATCCGAATACCAAATCTTACCATAATGGTCATCTGAATCACCAAATAATAACATTGTAGGAGTATGGCCAAATACAACACATCTCTGCTCATCTATTGCTGTTTTAGAACTATGAAATGGAGTACGAATCCACAAATGCTCAGGCTCTCCTTGTTCTCTCAATTCGGTACGCGGATCATAACCTGCGTGAACTAATCTCCACTTGTCAAGAACAATATGAGAAGGTAAACTATTCATCCATATTTTATCATTAATTATTTCCTGTTCTAATGCTACACTATCTTCTTCCCCACTATGATTAGTAAATGCTCTTATGTATGAAGCAGCAGTTTCTATCCCACCATTTCTAAACCACAAATTTTCTTCAAGTTTTGAAGAAATTCCTTTTGGAATAAAACCCTCGACCATCATCTGTTCGTGATTTCCTTTGGTTGAATAGATTCTTGAATCGGCTTGAACTATTTTTACGACATTGTAGCTATCGGGGCCTCTATCAATCAAATCACCTATAACAACAACCCTATCATTTTCTGACAAGTTCAAAATATCAACTAAATTTTCAAAGGTGATTGAAAAACCATGGACATCACCAATAACCCAAACTGATGCGCCTTCATCCAAACTTTTTTGCAAATCCCTTTCCATTTCTTTATTTCTCATATTACCATATTATCATTTCATTCAACAATTAATAAAGTAAGATATTACAGATTCGGGTTGGAATAGGCTGCTTGGTTCTAGTTTCTAAATTGACAATCCTTATGACGGTCCCGCAGGTGGACGGCTTGCTTGAAGCAACCTATGGGCGTGTAGATCAGTTGGAAGATCGCTACCTTGGCATGGTAGAGGCCACGAGTTCAAATCTCGTCTCGTCCACCATTTGGTCATGTTTGATATTGTCTTGGACGCGACTGGCTTCGTGTTTCTTTCGATCAGTAATTATTTCATTCACTCCAGCACTCAGTCTCGGAACGTCCACTTTTTTCATAGATAGTATGGCTGAAACATCTGAATTTACATTATTTTCCTGACCGCTGTCATCAAGGCCGAACATTTGACTAGAACCAGTGCGTTGAAGAAACTCTTCAACCGTTTCATCATCAGTATCGACCAAAGTCATCCACATGCCATCGTCTTTGTGAGCACTGGCATTTAGGTCGAAGAGAAGGTCAATGTAGAGTTCAGCCTCAGTAATGGGTTTAGCCTTCACGAGTCCTTTAGTCTGCAAATAGGTGTACTTCTTCTCTGAAGCACGTTTCAAATTCGCATTACGACCTATGTTACTGATATATGGGTCAACAGAGTCCGCGTTCTTCCAACCACCATGAGCTTTCATCTCAAGGGAATCTGCTCCAGCCATCGCCAGTACATCACCAGAGAAGGAACGCAGACGATGCAAATTGAACCAGTGGTGCTCCAGTCCACAATGGACCATCAGAGACTTGAACCAACTTGCCAACGATGACTGACCTAGCGAGAAAAGAGTGTTCCTCTCGTGTGACTTCAGCAGTGCTTCAAACGAAAGCCAATACTCTGGCCACATTTTATAATTTGTCTCCTCTCCTCTACGGTAAACCTTTGAGAGACGTACTACCACTCTCTCACGATTGATATCGTCACGACGAATGGCTGCAATCTCATTTGGGCGCTTAGTAGTCAGAAGACCCATGCGTAAGGCCGCATGGAGATTGAGGGCGATGTCTCTAGTTGCGATACGATTTCGTGCTTTCGCCTCACTTTTCTTCTTGAGATACTTCATGTTACAACTGACTAGAAGTTCTGGGTTTTTGAGCAACTTCTCAGTCGTATTGAGCAACTTCATTACATCTGCTTCAGTTAGTCGCGGCTTGTCATCCACTGGCTTTGCTCCATCTTTTTCCAGTTGGTGCCATAACTTACCGGTCTTGAGATTGACATATTTGCGAAAGCGACGAATGATAATGCGGTCAACTGCATAGTCTTCCATCCATCCTGATAAGTGACCTAGGTTCTCACGCAGAGTTGCCAAAGCCAAACTGCGATTCACACGAAGTTGAACCATTAATGGATAGAACTGATTTTTAAGCCACTCTGCATATTGATTCGGGTCATTAAAATCATCTGGATAGAATCCCATAATCGATTTGAATCTTTTGAGACTAAAACGATGGCGGCGGCCTGAACCCTCAAGGTCTATTGCTGACTCCATCATGTGGATCTCTCCAGAGACTAATACATGGAGAGTCGCGTAAAGGTCATCGTCATATGCTCTGACACGAATCTTCTGGTTTATGTCTGGCTTGGCATGGAGATTTGAGTTCTTCATATGTGCTGGACCTTTACACGCATCCTTAACACTATCGGAACTACGCATTCAGCGTTCGTGTCTATAGACATCATGCCATTATGCATAGTCATTTGAAATCACATTCGATGACATTTCAAATGTCGGTCCACAGTATGCCGACATTTCTGTGACAAGACAAATGTCAACTGAGTCCTACAACATGTCGAATAGTTCAATTGGGATAATTACATGGATTTTGTCCGTTGAATGGCTTTCCTGACGGGCAACCTCCTTGGCAGCAACTCCACATATCCACTGAAGAACCATTGTCGGAAAGAATGCAGAACGGTTTTTGACACAGTGCCCAGTGAAAGCCCTTGTAAATGCTATTTGAACACATGGTATTGGGTATAGACCCCTTGTAAATGTTGATTATGTGTGAAATCACTTCTCCTCAATATTAAGTCAGGTACGAGCACTTCGGTACAGAAGTTTCGAATCGCTTGAGCACCATTGTGATAACTCAATATACAAGAGAGTGGTGAGCAAAATGATGAAGTTAAAAATTACTTGTTTCATCGTACTTTTTTTAATGGTCTCATTTAATCTGCTCAATACTGACAATTTATCATTTGCTCAATCTTTAGAGGATGAAGAAACTCCAAAAGAAGTTATTGTTTCTTTGAACAGTACTAATATTCCTGGTTTCCAAGAAGGCTCTATATTCACCGATACAACACTCTCCTCTGGAGACACGCACACCTGCGCTATTCTTGATGATGGTTCTGTAAGTTGTTGGGGAAGAAATGACGATGGCCAACTTGGAGATGGAACTACTACTGATAAAAACACATCTACTCAAACATTGAGTCTTGGAACTGGAAGAACTGCAGTTGCAATCTCTTCTGGATGGTCTCACAACTGCGCTATTCTTGATGATGGAACTGTTAGTTGTTGGGGGTGGAATATATATGGCCAACTAGGAGACGGAACTACTACTGATCGAAACACACCTACTCAAACATCGACTCTTGGAACTGGCAGAACTGCGGTTGCAATCTCTTCTGGAGGCGCTCACACCTGCGCTATTCTTGATGATGGTTCTGTAAGTTGTTGGGGATACAATAACAAGGGCCAACTTGGAGATGGAACTACTACGAATCGAAACACATCTACTCAAACATCGAGTCTTGGAACTGGAAGAACTGCAGTTGCAATCTCTTCTGGAGGTTACCACACCTGCGCTGTTCTTGATGATGCATCTGTAAGTTGTTGGGGACTCAATGGGGATGGCCAACTTGGAGATGGAACTGCTACAGATAGAAGCACACCTACTCAAACGTCGAGTCTTGGAGTTGGAAGAACTGCAGTTGCAATCTCTTCTAGATTATGGCACACCTGCGCTATTCTTGATGATGGAACTGTAAGTTGTTGGGGATGGAATATATATGGCCAACTAGGAGATGGAACGAATACTAATCGAAACACACCTACTCAAACATCGAGTCTTGGAACTGGAAGAACGGCGGTTGCAATCTCTTCTGGAGATACCCACACCTGCGCTATTCTTGATGATGCAACTGTAAGTTGTTGGGGAGGGAATGCTTATGGCGGACTTGGAGATGGAACTACTACTCTAAGAACTACACCTACTCAAACATCGAGTCTTGGAACTGGAAGAACTGCAGTAGCAATCTCTTCTGGAAATGCTCACACTTGCGCTATTCTTGACGATGCATCTGTAAGTTGTTGGGGAGACAATTGGAAGGGCCAACTTGGAGATGGAACTACTACTGATCGAAACAGACCTACTCAAACATCTAGTCTTGGAACTGCCGCAAATCCACGAACGGCTGCACTTTCTGAACGTGATTTCGATGGTGACGGGGTTTTGAATATTTTTGATGTTCATCAAAATTTGGCCTATAGTGAAATCACTATCTCTTCTGGAGTACGGCACACATGCGCCATTCTTGATGATGGGTCTGTAAGTTGTTGGGGACGCAATAGCTATGGCCAACTTGGAGATGGAACTACAACTCAAAGAAACACACCTACTCAAACATCGAGTCTTGGAACTGGAATAACAGCAGTTGCAATCTCCTCTGGAGAAGACCACACCTGCGCTATTCTTGATGATGGTTCTGTAAGTTGTTGGGGAGCCAATGATGCTGGCGGACTTGGAGATGGAACTACTACTAATCGAAACACACCTACTCAGACATCGAGTCTAGGAACTAATCGAACTGCTGTTGCAATCTCTTCTGGAAGATACCACACCTGCGCTATTCTTGATGATGCATCAGTAAGTTGCTGGGGATACAATTACTATGGCCAACTTGGAGATGGAACTAATACTGATCAAAGCACACCTACTCAAACATCAAGTCTAGGAACTAATCGAACTGCTGTTGCAATCTCTTCTGGAGATTATCACACCTGCGCTATTCTTGATGATGGAACTGTAAGTTGTTGGGGAAAAAATGGTGGCAGACTTGGAGATGGAACTACTACTAATCGAAACACACCTACTCAGACATCGAGTCTTGGAACTGGAAGAACTGCAGTTGCAATCTCTGCTGGATGGTGGCACACCTGCGCTCTTCTTGATGATGGGTCTGTAAGTTGTTGGGGATACAATAGCAATGGCCAACTTGGAGATGGAACTACAACAGATCGAAACACACCGACTCAAACATCTAATCTTGGAACTAATCTTACAGCAGTTGCAATCTCTTCTGGATACAAACACACCTGCGCTATTCTTGATAATGCATCTGTAAGTTGTTGGGGATGGAATGATTATGGCCAACTTGGAGATGGAACTACAACAGATCGAAACACACCTACTCAAACATCTAATCTTGGAACTAATCTAACTGCAGTTGCAATCTCTTCTAGAGCCTTCCACACCTGTGCTATTCTTGATAATGCATCTGTAAGTTGTTGGGGATGGAATTACTATGGCCAACTTGGAGATGGAACTACTACTCAAAAATACACACCTACTCAAACATCGACTCTTGGAACTACCGCAAATCCACGAACGGCTTTGCTTGTTGATGGCGATACAGATGGTGACGGAACATTAGATCATTTTGACGATTTTCCAAATAATAGTGTTCGAAGTACTGCATGCATATCTGGACAATACGGAAGATATGTTTGTGTTGACGCTCCTGCTGGAAAATATGTGCCATCAAGTTCTGCAATGTATGCAACTGACTGTTCAGCAGGAACATATCAAGAATTGACTGGTCAGACTTCTTGTGATGATGCTGATGCTGGATATTATGTTCCAATAACATCACAAACAAATCAAACGGATTGCGCAATTGGAACTTACCAGGCAAACACCGGTCAGTCATCTTGTGATGATGCTGATGCAGGTTACTATGTTGCAACAACTGCACAATCCAGTCAAATTCCTTGCGCAATGGGAACCTATCAGGCTTTGACTGGTCAAGCCTCTTGTGATGATGCTGATGCTGGTTTTTACGTCGATCAGATGGCTCAAACCAATCAAAGCGAATGTGCCATAGGAACTTATCAATCCTTGACTGGTCAAGCCTCGTGCATCTATGCAGATGCAGGTTACTATGTTTCATCGACAGCACAAATAAGTCAAATTCCTTGTTCAGCAGGAACCTACAATCCTAACACAGGATCTATTAGTTCTTCTGCTTGTGGAGATGCTGATGCTGGATATTATGTTTCAACAATAGCACAATCCAGTCAAACTGCTTGTTTAGCGGGAAACTATCAATCATTAACTGGTCAAACTTCTTGCGATGATGCTGATGCTGGATATTACGTTTCAACAATAGCACAAATAAGTCAAACGGCTTGTGCAACAGGAACTTACCAGGCAAACACAGGTCAGTCATCGTGTGATGATGCTGATGCAGGATACTATGTTCCAACAATAGCACAAATAAGTCAAACTCCTTGCCCAATCGGAACCTATCAAGCATTAACTGGTCAATCGTCGTGTGATGATGCTGATGCTGGGTATTACGTTTCAACAATAGCACAAACAAGTCAAATTACTTGTGCTATAGGAACTTATCAAGCATTGACTGGTCAATCTTCGTGTGATGATGCTGATGCTGGGTATTACGTTTCAACAATAGCACAATCGAGTCAAACAGCTTGTGCAATAGGAACTTATCAAGCATTGCCTGGACAGTCCTCCTGTGAAGATGCAGACCGAGGGCATTATGTTGGACAATCAGGTCAACTCAGTCAAATTGAATGCCTTGCAGGAACCTATCAACCGGATGTAGGACAATCTTCCTGTATTTCTGCAAGCATCAACTTCTATGTTCCCCTTGATGGCGCTATTGAACAGACCGCATGCCCGAACCAAACTTCAACCATAGAGATTGGTTCGAAACTTGAGAGTGATTGTGTTAGCGACGCTGATTCGGACCTGCTGCCCGCTGAAGCAAAGCAAACGCGAACGATTCTCATCGCTGCCGTTATCCTGCTTGTCACTGCTTCTATTGTTGGAGCGTTGGTGGTGATATCTAGGAAAGAAGATACAGAGAGTGTTTGGCATCAAGAAGATCATCTCTTTGATTAAACCGATTCACTCAAAGTCACTACGATTTCGCTTCAGAGTAAGTTTAGGCTTCTTCTTAGGAACTGGGACTACAACATTATCTTCGATGATAGACTCATCTTCATTGAACTCTTTTTCAAAGGTGTACATCTCACGCACAATTTTCGACCATTGTAGACAGCGATGAAGCCAAGCAGCTGATTTAGCGATGAATCTGACGTGGTATGCCTTCTGGTTCGGTATTTTCTCCAGTTCATCTTGATCGATTAACATGTAGATTGAGCCATCATCCTTGACGATAGCCTTCTCATCCGGTGAGATATATCCCCAAGCATAGCGTGTTGAGAGATTACCACGCTCATCTAGACGAATCCAGTTTGGATCTGGTGGCGGTGGGCCGGTACGAGCCATTCAACCCCACCCCCAGTTACGTGCGCCTTTGGAACGATTGCAAGTCTTACAACCTAGGCAAATATTGAGCGGGTCCTTTGAAGAACCACCTTTGGACCAAGCATGGCGATGGTCAAATTCCAACAACTTGAGGTCCTTTTCTCCACAATAGACGCACTGGCCTTTGTCGCGCAGAGTTACATGCAACTTAACCCACTGAGGGATATGTCGATTGTCACGAACACCGATAGTGGTGGCAGTTGAACTTGTGCTTTTACGATATTTTAGTGAGAGTCCTTTCCATACCTTCTCGTGATTCTGTTTGATTCCGAATATTGTGTGGTCCATGCTCTCCATCATGTATCGTAATGATGGGTCAGTAAATCCCCACCACCACTGTTGTTTAGCATCATAGCGGGTTTTGATGTTCATACCTTTGGCTTTGACATCTGCTGAAGTCGCTAGGTGGTCACTAATCCACATGTGACCTTTGAATAGCCAGAGAGGAAAAACTCCGTTAGACATAGTGACTAAACCAAGGTTCTCAGGTTCAGATAATGCGTTACGAAGTAGAAACTGCCACATCATATTCGGACGGCTAAAGAAGAATCTACCGAAGACAAGTAGAACTCCAAGCAGATCTCCATCATTCCATGACCAATCCTTGAGAGTGATTCGGCGAACATATGGTTTCTTTAGCGTCATTATAATTCACCTCTCTTGAGGTGATGTAAGCGCTCTCCAACAAGACTTCCAATGACAAAACAACGGATTCTTTCCGCGATGTGGTTCCCGAGTTCAAATCTCGTCACGTCCACCATTCAATCCATTATCAATTAGCGAATGGTGGAGGTGTGCAACAAACTGATTCATTTTATTCAAACTAAGTTTTTGCACAAACGTTCACTTTTGATGATGTTTGATGTTGTCGTGGCCGTGACTGGCACGTCCACCATTCAATCCATTATCAATTAGCGAATGGTGGAGGTTAAGAGAAATGATTACAATAAAATAAGGCATCTTTGAGGTTCATTATCAAATTTCGAAAATCAGTAAATGATAAATGTTCATCAGGAGGTAACGGTGGCGGAGTTATCAAAATTTTCGTGGATGGGTAAAACTCCTTGTATGCAACCACTGCTGTACAATCATGGCAGTCTTGGAAATACTGAAGCAGCAGCGGGCAAGAATGGCCTATTGGGGGCCGATTTTAGCCCTTCTTCTATTGGCTTGTGTTGAATTTGCACCTTACTTCACCGTGGTTGACACAACTGCAGGATTTGATGATGAGGTCGATGATTCAGTACGAACAAATACCTACTACGATGAATATTATTCATTAACTGCAACCGCTGAAGATTATTTTGGTAGTGAAGGATTCAATGATTCTTTTGGTGGAGAGGTGGAGTATAAATTCCAATATGACCAAACGCCCGATGATGAAGACAAATTTGCCATTGTTGGCAATGATATGAACGAGTCATATAGCACCTGGGCGGGCATACTAGTATTCCTAATCGTAATTCTAATTATACGCTTTAATAATCCACTTGAAGTCAATAAATACGTCAATAATAACA
>Ga0208879_1004388_pt1 | contig 11006 bp, 13 predicted proteins | sample Knorr_S15_td_Bot_FD_185605 | JGI IMG/M metagenome (GOLD analysis project Ga0208879, IMG submission 185605) | Marine microbial communities from Southern Atlantic Ocean transect - Knorr_S15_td_Bottom_ad_5009_LV_A (SPAdes) (version 2) | ecosystem: Environmental > Aquatic > Marine > Oceanic | place...
TTCAAGTGGCAGAGGTTGTAACTTATTTATTAGATAACTTACTGATACTGAGTCATTTCCACATTTAGAATCTGTTGAAAGATAATTCCAGGCTGCCCATGCAATTTTTTTTCTTGGAAGGACACTTTCATCAAAGTGCAGTACTGCTTTATTTTTTTGAAATTTAAACTTTGAAAGAAGATCTTTAGTTAAATAATCTGCATTTTTAAATATTTCCAGAGTTTGTGGTGGATGAGAACACATCAAACAATAGTCAAAATACTCTATCCTTTTCTCTGTAATCAGCTTTAACCTATTGTCTTCAGAAATAACTTCTAAAACTGGCTCATTTAAAAACTTATTATCTATTTGGGAAAGAGCCTTTTCGATATAAGTCTTACAGCCATTTAAAACAGTTTTCCATTGTGGCCTTCTAAAGATCTGTAGTAATCCGTGATTCAAGCAAAATATTAAAAATGTGTATGCTGGAAACTTTAGCATTTCGTTAGTAGGAGAAGACCAGATGCATCCCCCCATTGGAAGAAGATACCAATTTTTAAAATCCTCAGAATATTCTTTCTTTATTAACATCTCATCAAGTGTTAATTCTGGTTTTCCTTCATACTCTAAAAGATATTTTTTTGATTCATTATTAAATCGAATCACTTCTTTTAGGAATCTATAAAACCTAATGCTAAACAAATTCTTTGCTTGTGCGAATACAGTTAAAATATTTGTACCAGCCCAAGTAATGTTATCAATTCTTCTCACTACACTAAAACTCATCTCGCTTAGGTGGGTTTCTATTTTCAACTCATTAAAAAAATCTATTAAGTTTGGATACGTCCTATCATTATGAACAAGAAAACCTGTATCAACTGGAACTCTTTGACCCTCAAAGTCTACATCTACAGTATTAGTGTGTCCTCCGAAGTAACTCCCTGATTCAAAGAGGTAAACATCATATCCCAGCTTATTTAAATAATAGGCCGCCGATGTTCCAGAAATTCCTGAGCCGATAACTGCCACTTTTTTCATTTCAAACTTTATTTTAATTCTATAAGCAATTTATCGAAGTCTTCAAAACTTTTGATGACCTTCACATTTTCTATGTTCTTAAATTCTGGAAAATCAACCTCCCTGCCACCACCAAGTAAAACTTTTACGTTATTTTTCAAATATTTATCCATTGATTCAAGGTATGGAACAATATTCTTTTCGTAATTCCATTGAGCTGATGAAATAACCCCCATCACAATAGTTTTACATTTAAGAGCATTAACAGCTTCGCTCAAACATTCTGCAGGATGTGAAGCACCAAGGTAATTAGTTGAAAACCGATTCGCATTACAAATAATTTCTGCAATCATAATAGGGAGTTCATGTAAATTTCCTTCAGGAGTCGCTAAAGCAAATCGGTCATGGTTAGGCCCTTCATTAGCCAAATTAATTTGGCCAAGCTGATCTCTAACAATTGTTGATATAATATGTTCTTGTGTGACCGAGTAAATTCCTTTTAAAGCTAACTTTTCGATCTCATGTATTACAGGTAAAACAATTTTAAAAATAAATTCTTTTACCCCTAAACTCAAGCGAAGGTATTGCATCCCAGAGGCAACCTGGTCAATATTAAAATTTGCTAAATGCTGAACTAATTTTTTTGTTTCAACATAAGTACGCATCTTGTCTGATTCAGAAACTTCACCTTTTTTCACCACCAGTAATGAACGAAGATCTTGTAATGAATGTCTCGCTAAACTTGATATAGTGTGACCTTGTTCTATCAATGCAACAATGAGCTTTGCTTTGTCCAGATCAACTTCACTGTATAGTCTTTGCCCTCCTTTAGAACGCTCTGGTGTAAAGACCTGATATCTCTTTTCCCACGTCCTGATTGTGTGGGGCTTGACACCGCAAGCATTTGATATTACATTTATGCTAAATTCTTTTTTCATACTGATGATATTTTTAGACCATTTATTGCTTAATAATTGTTTATTATATTACTTAAACAATATTTAGTCAATATTTAATAATTTTTTTTAAATAATAGGAAGGTTTTCTTACTAGGAAAAGAATTAGTGAGGTTACTCAAAGGTGGTTATGGGGTCAGTTTATTTCATACTTATCTTTACCATCATTTTGTGTATTTTGTAAAATTTGGAGATTATGCTTGAATAATTTAATACACTCCTATCCAATCAATCTTCAAATTAAATTTTCCAACTTGTTTGTCTGAAATCATAAAACCAAACTGTTTGATTTCTTTAGGATCTAGTTGTGGAATATTAGTAAGAACTCTTCCACGGTAAGTTGGTAAGAACTCCTTGAACGGTAAAAGGATTTCCTGCCAATCCTCATTATCTGCTTGGAAATAATGTCGATAGGCGATTTGATTGATATTGTTACCCAGTCGACATCTAAACTGGTAGGTTTTCCCATCACCCTTTACCCTCAGAATGAACCCTTCATACTTTTCGATTTCCCAATTTTTGTAATCAGTTCTAACAGAAGCAAAACCTCCACCGTAATTCGTTGAAACCTCTCCATCGAAGAGTAAGTGTCCGTCTGAATGAAGTTTAACATTAGAGCGAGAGACTCCTCCCATTACATCGTCATTGACGACCATCCATCTACCAGATTTATCTGTATCTTCAAAATCAAGCAAAAGTTTAATCTGATCCACTGATTGGGTTTCCATTGGTAGAGCAAAAAATAAAAATAAAAACATAAGCAGATAAGAATAAGGATGTAAACAGCGAATTTTTCCTGATTCTCTAATCATTTTTGTTTTAAATATCTTATTTATAAAAATAAATCATCATTTGGCTTATTTTATAAATATGCTGGTGGTAAGATTGAAGAGAATTTCAAGGAACAGAGATAATAATTGTTCCTTGAAAAAAGGTTAATCTCTTTGCTTTTATATATTACTCACTTGAAAGATGTTCCTCAAACTTGAGGTGACGTGGTTTTCAATACTTTGTTTCAGGAACTAAGTGTAAAGTCTCTTTACGGTACTTCCACCCCCACTCTCTAATTTTTTGGTATTTTTTTATTATGTATTTTTTCATTTAATTCTCTGTATTAATTGTTTTATATCTTCATATATAAATCCATGATCCCCATTTTCATCTTTCTTAAGATTTCTTGTTTCAAGACAGAAGACTCTATAAATAAGTATAGAGAGACTTCTTTCTCATCCCATCAGATTAATATGCAACTAATATTTTCATGTCAAACCAAAGGACACTATTTTATAGAAGAGATTCAATAGCCTGAGTTATTTGTTTTTGATTTGGATCCAGACTAGAGCGAAAACGTTTGAAAAGGTTTCCTTCACGGTTAACTAGAAATTTTTCAAAATTCCAACGAATTTCTCCTTTACTTCTTCCATTTGAATCTTCAGTCAGATATTTAAATACATCTTGTTTACCAAATCCTTTAACTGTTCCCTCAGCAAATATTGGAAAACTAATCTGATAACCCTCACAGAAGTCTTTTATTTCTTCGTTACTTGAAAGCTCTTGACGAAAATCATTGCTGGGGAATGCCAACACAACAAATCCCTGTTCCCTGTATTTATTGAATACTTGCTCCAAACTCTTATACTGAGGTGTAAATCCACATCTTGATGCAGTGTTTACGACCAATAATACTTTTCCTTGAAATTGTTTTAGAGAAATTTCATCTCCATCTATATTTGTAGCATTTAATTCAAAAATATTGCTTGACGCAAAACTAATTCCTTGAAATCCTATTAAAAAAAAAGTCAGTAATACCTGATAAATACATTTTCTAGTCATTTTAATTACCTTAAAGTTAAAATTGGTATAAGAATTTTCACTCATTGGAAACTCTTACTGTTGCTGGTTAATTTCAATCATCACCTCATTGCGTCTCATGAATGGCAAAGTCCATGGAGCATTGTAAAAAGCATACTTGGGTGAACCAGTGATTTTAAGATTGTTTCCTTCTATATAGTTCATCAACTGATTTTCATGTTTGGTTACATTCTCATTCGAGTTTGTGCCTGAAAACTCTATAACGATAAACTTCTTAGTCAGAATTTCCTTTAAGCGTACACGATCATTATTAGGTTCAGGCAAAGACTCCATGCTGTATTTGGAGGGCATAACAAAGCTTATTTGCCAAGATCTACCAGTTGATTGTTGCTGTACTGGAGCGGTCATTGCAATTTTTTGACTCTCCTGTTGCTGAACCGGGGCCGTCATGGCTATATCCCGTTTTACTGTATTGTTACCGAAGATGTAGTCAGCAATTAGACGAAACCCATCACCAATAGCACCTTCACGTTTACCATCAACTTCTACTTCCGCAATAATCATAGGCTCATACTGCCTGATCTCAATATTTTGTTCAGATTGAATAACTTTATAGTCAGGCTTTTCCACATCACTCAGCACAGGTCCTGCTAGTACTCCAACGATAAGAATAAGTGCTATTATTGATGTAATCATAGTCCATTTTTTCTTCATATCTTGTTAACTAAGTCAACGATTGTGAAATAGTATTTTCCTTTAAACTGGTGTGAGCGTCATGCAAAAACCTAAAGTTAGAATCGCCCCTGACCGTAATTTATATGTCGAACGTCTGGTTCGAACCTTGGTAATCCATATTTACAATGGTGTGAAGGAGATTCCCTAGAATTTTTAAGAATTATCTTCAAATTAACATTGGGAAGTAGTCAGATAATTAAACGAACTTCACATATAACTACTAAATAAAATTATTATTGAGATTGATAATAAAGCTAAGGCAGGCAATGTCTTATAAATTGGGTTTTTAACGCGTAAATGAGTAAGTAATGCTGCAACCATAAGTAATGATAGTCCTCCAGCACCAATGATCTTAAGTCTTTCATCAAAAATACCTACAAGAAGCATAATAGCAAAAGAAATCTTAAATATACCTACGACATCTCTAAGCCATGAAGGCAAGTTATACTGCTCAAACTCTTTAATAATGTTTTTGTACCTTACAACCCATACAAATAATACAGAGGTAGCAGTAATTATTTGCATTATTGTTACTAAAAATAATGTCTCTGTTAATGTTTCTGTCATCTAGTTCCTTTATAATTTGATAAAATCAATATAAAATAAGTTATTCTTTTGTTCAGAATAATCTTCTTTAGTTTAGAAATGAAAGTTTTATAAAAAAGTTATTTGGTTATTTTATTAACTCTAATAAGGCTCACCACTTTTAATTTTCATGGATAATGTTTTTGGAATTACAGTAAGTCCTTCTCTCATTAACTCCCAAACTCCTATAATGAATAGAGTTGTAGCTAAAACACCAAATGAGGTAGCAGTAACTATTTGCAATATTGCAACTACAAATAATGTGTCTATCATCTAGTTCCTTTATAATTTGTATAAATCAATTTAAAATAAGATATTATTTTTTTAAGAATAATTTCCTTTAATTTAGAAATTAGAATTTTATAAATAAAATGTTTAACGTTATTTTACTGACTTTCATTAGAATTATTTTTTTTAATCTTCATGGATAATGTCCCTGGTATTCCAGTAAGACCTCCTCTCATTAACTCCCAAACTCCTATAATGAAAAGAGAGGTAACTAAAATTCCAACTACAAAGATTAATAACGAGTTTGTATCATTAAAGTATTCATTCATTTTAATTCTCCTTCTGAAATGATGTTTTCAGAACAGTAAATGCACTTAAAATGGACGGTACCCAAATGCCTACAAATATCCCGTAAAGTTTACTGTCTGGATTGTCCATAAAGAAGAAAAGATATATTGAAAACATAAAAGATAGAAATGTTGCTGCCAATACATATTTTGTAGCCTTATCCATATCACCTCATAAAAAATTTATTTTTTTCTAAAATTTAGAGGAGTAACACCAATTATTCCCCCATTAAAGAATTCAGTTTGTCCTTAGTCAAATCAACTTCATTGCATAGTCTTTGTCCTCCTTCAGTTCTCTCTGGCTTTAAGACCTTACATCATTTATCCAAGGTCTTGATTGTGTGGGTCTTGCCACCATAATCCGTTAGTAATTCGTTGATACAAAAATATTATTTGTGCTATGTTGATATTTTTATAGCATTTATTGATTAATTTCTGTATAGTATATTACTTAAACAATAATTAGTCAATATTTAATTACGTTTTTTTACAATTTTTTTAATTTGATGGCTTAAGATAAGAATAAACTATTGATATAATTATATATTTTACTTAAAATATTTTACTTAAAATTTTAAATAATGCATAATTCACCATTTAAGATAGATATAAAGAATTCTTACTTGAATTATCTGACCTCTTAGTGGGCTTGTAATAGGATGATAGGATTAAGACAGATATTAGTCCTTCAAGGGGGAAACAATTAGTGGGACAATAACCTATGAAAAAACATATTGTAGTAGAAAGAGACCTAATGCAATTGGACTATGTCTACTTTCTTACAGAGCAGGTTGGAAAAAAATTTCACCCTGAGTTTCGTCCGCAACTCTCACCAAAGGAAATGTTGGAACTTGGAGTATTCGGAGGGAAATACATGAGTGACTGTACTGCAGAATTTCCAGTAGATTGGTTCGAAAAGGCTCGACTATGTTCTGATATTCATGACCCCAAACTGAATTATTTTGGCGTTAATGCTTCGCAGACTTTAGCAGAGTGGCGAAGAAAAGGTTGGATTTACAAAGAGGACCCGCGTGGTTGGTTCCAATGGTACTGCAGGTACTACATGGGACGCCGATGTCCAGATGATGAACGGCAAATCAAACGCTGGAAATCAATGCGTCGACACATAGGGCAAATCACGAAGAACTGTCGCCCTCTTGATTTAGACTGTCGCCCCAGGCAACGACAAGCCCTGCTGCACTGGGCGTATGATACACGAAACATTTAGGTATATGAGATAAAATTTATGAGAAAGTCTAAACCCATAGGAGAAAATCCATTTGATAACCGGCTGATTTTGCTGACCGGAGCTACTGGGTACGTTGGTGGACGTTTACTTAAAATGCTAGAGCTACGTGGTTTTCGCATACGTTGTATGGCAAGAAACCCTGAGATCCTAATCCCTAGGGCAGGTCAATCAACAGAGGTTGTAGAAGGAAACGTACTTGACCTTAACAGCCTTAAAGTCGCTCTAAAAGGAGTTAGTGTGGCTTACTACCTGGTACACTCAATGGGGTCGGAAGGCTCTTTTGAAGAGAATGACCGAAAGGCTGCTCACAACTTTGGTAAAATTGCAAAAGCAGCTGGTGTAGAGCGAATTATATATCTGGGCGGCTTGGGGAATGAAGAAGAAGACCTTTCGCCTCATCTTAGTAGTCGGCAGGAGGTAGGAAAAATCTTGCGACAGTACAGTGTCCCTTTGCTTGAGTTTCGTGCGTCGGTAGTCATTGGTTCAGGCAGCTTGTCATTTCAGTTGATCCGCTCTCTCGTGGAACGGTTGCCGATAATGATTACACCCAAGTGGGTCCAAGTGTCTGCACAGCCAATTGCCATTGAAGATTTGATAGAGTACCTTGAAGCAGCACTTTTTGTGCTGGATTCAGGCTGTAGAGTATACGAGATAGGTGGTGCGGATCAGGTGTCGTATGCAGACATCATGCGTATATATGGAAGTTGTCGTAACATAAGTGTTCGGATGATTCCAGTGCCAGTTCTTTCACCCTATATTTCCAGCTTGTGGTTGGGACTGATAACGCCTTTGTATGCACGAATCGGCCGCAAACTGATTGAAAGTATCGTGCATCCAACTGTGGTTCGTGATGAATCTGCGTTAAAGGTGTTCAAAATACAACCGATGGGTGTTGATGATGCTATTCGCCGCGCCATCGACAATGAAGACAAGGAGTTTGCCGAAACACGCTGGTCCGATTCACTATCGTCGTCGGGGAAGATGCTTTCATGGTTTGGAGTGAGTTTCGGATCGCGACTGGTTGATTCGCGGACAGTACAATTAAATATACCACCTACACTCACCTTTAAGCCAATTCAGAGAATCGGTGGAGATACAGGTTGGTACGCGTGGAACTGGTTGTGGCGGTTACGTGGATTTCTTGATTTGCTTGTGGGGGGGGTAGGTATGCGGCGTGGACGAGCACATTTTGAAATCCTGCGAGTTGGTGATACTGTCGATTTCTGGCGTGTCGAAGAGCACGATCCCAACCACTTCCTACGTCTGGCTGCTGAGATGAAACTGCCTGGGAGGGCATGGCTAGAATTCGAAGTTACGGGCGACGACTTTTCATCAACAATTCGCCAAACAGCGACTTTTGATCCGGTCGGGTTACTCGGACTAATTTACTGGTATGCGTTATACCCGTTACATCAGTTGGTCTTTGCTGGTATGTTACGCGGGATCGCTGATAAGACATTGCCATTAAACAAACCTGCAAAAGATGAATTCTCTAAAAGTTAATGCCTAAATTGCTAATAATTATCTAATTGATATAATTATTTAAGTTATAATTGTGCTTCTAGAAAAAGGATCGGATATCCATAGAAGCTTTTAGCATTAATTGGCGTGTAATTTTCTTAACGGCGTTAAGGCCTTAAATGTATAAGGCTTATACTTGCGTAAGTCTTAAAGGCAATAAAAAATTTATATCCAACTGGCACTGGAGTGAGGGTTCTCCATTGTGACTTATTTAGAGATTCTAATACCTACTCATGAAAGTTTATACCATCTTCTAAGCTTGAATCTTTAATGCTGTTTGAAGTTTTCCCATCTATAAATTACTATCGAAGCTAGCACCATTCTTTTATTCTCTTTCTCCTGTAACTAAAAATTGTTTTAACGTCCTTTCGAATGAACCCATGTAGAAAGTTGCCGCCGAAACGAGAAAACGGAAGACGATAGACAACTTTGTCTTCAATTAGAACTCCCCCAGCCAAGGATCTAAAGAGATGAAGGTGGTGCCACTTAGCGTAGGGTCCTTTAAGCTGCACATCTGCAAACTGGGTCATTGGCTGCCAGTTTGTAATTAGTGACGTCCACTTAGCAGGGACACCGCGTATCTTTAGTTTATAATCGATTTTGGTTCCTTCTTGAATATTCTCAGTCGATTTACCAACGACTCTAAAGTTTAATAATGGGGGGGTTAGTTCTTCAAGGTTTTTCACATCACTGAAAAAATCAAACACATCATTAAGGGGCTTGGGAGTCCATTGTTGTTGTTCAAATAATCTGTCGTGACAGGATTCCTTCCAATTAAAAAGTGAGCGAAATACTTCATCTAAATTTGTGAATTTAAAAGTATAATTATTAGAAACTGCTTTTTCTGGTATAACTTTTTGGCTCGACAAAACCACACCGGCCATTTCACCCAATACTAACCTAAGAGCAATTTTAGGTACGGGTAATATAGCTTTTACTTTCAATGCTCTTGCTAAAAGTTTTGTAAATTCTCTGTTTCTAACTGGCTTTGGAGAAACAATGTTTATTTGACCAGCTAACTTAGGGTCGTGAAGAGTTTTCATTGTAATTCCCACAAGGTCATCGATATGAACCCAGCTCATCCATTGATTACCGGACGATAAAGGGCCACCAAAACCATTTTCAAAAATTGGTAACATCTTTTTTAGTGCCCTACTATCGTTAGCTAAAACAATTCCAAACCTGAGCTGTACGTTTCGGCAGGAGGATTTTTTGGCCTCCTGTTCCCAGTCCTGACATAGTTTTGCTAAAAACCCGTCGCTGATTTTAGACCTTTCCGTTAAAGCGTTATCACCTCCATCTCCGTAAATACCTATGGCCGATGCAGTTACAAGAATTTTTATACGACCTACGGCACCCTCAATTGCATTTACCATGTTTTTTGTGGAGTTGATTCTAGATGAGTATAACTCAAGTTTTCTTTGCTCTGTCCATTTTCTTCCATCTAATGGTTCACCCATAAGGTGAATAACGGCGTCAACGTCCATGGCCTGAAGTGGAGGCAAACTCTCGGCTGGTTTTTTCCATTGAAAATATTTGCAGGGCAAAGAAAAGCCCTGTCGAAAATTGGACTCATTTTGCCTCCCTAAAACTATAAGTTCAATTTTGGACTCTAGAATAGCCATACATATATTGTAACCAATATGGCCAGTAGCCCCTGTAACAAGAACCCGTTTAATTTCATTTTTCATGATGTCACCACCTTATGAATCGTATTTTAAAAAATGCTAATCTCTCCGACAACATCAATCAGAATAAATGTAATATAGATATAAATGACACAAGAATTGCTGCAAGTTTTTACCTAGGTTTAGACTCTGCCATTTTAAAATTACTTAAAAAAGGGTCTAGGGAACAATGGATATTCAAATTACTATAAGTTAGAATAAACCAAATATATAACACCAATCGGATTATTTTACAAGAATTGGTAATTTTACTTGGGGGGTGTCTGACTGTGAAGATTTAGTGGTGCCTTCTGAGGAAGTATCTAGGCATAAATGCGTCTAACTACTTTATGTATGATAAGCGGGGCCAATACGCTCTACCCCCCCTTCAGAGCTCCTGCATCTCAATCAAGCCAGTGTATAACACCTCATCTGTGACCTGACTAACGCTCATGCCAGTACGCTCTGACATAGCCACAAGGGTGCGTTTGAGGTCGGGGTGAATGGTTGCGCTGAGCACGGGGCGTTTCTGATAGTCGCTTCGCCGAGGCACACGGGTCGTTTCTTTGGTAAGGTGCGGATTTGTAATTGTCATCTTTTTCTCCTTTTGATCGGTTATAGGACTATTTTAGTGTAGACGATCCTAGTATAATTTGCTAGTATATTTTGACGTTAATAGTCATTAACGTTATTTTTAAACATCAAGGGAGAGGTGCTTCAGATGACCAAAAACAGCCTAGAAATCGGCAAGATACTAGTCCCAGATCAAGATGCAGCAAATCGTTTGAAGCGAACGCTGATTCAAAGTGCTGACTCAGCCTCTACGAGGAGGAACCGGCAGCACTTCTGGAAGAAGTTCAAGGAATGGTGCGAAGCACGTGGTGCCAGCCCGCTACCAGCGGAGCCGGAC
>Ga0208879_1004389_pt1 | contig 11004 bp, 9 predicted proteins | sample Knorr_S15_td_Bot_FD_185605 | JGI IMG/M metagenome (GOLD analysis project Ga0208879, IMG submission 185605) | Marine microbial communities from Southern Atlantic Ocean transect - Knorr_S15_td_Bottom_ad_5009_LV_A (SPAdes) (version 2) | ecosystem: Environmental > Aquatic > Marine > Oceanic | place...
TTTCATTGCAGGATGTTCGCGTAAAAAGGACACTTTTGTAACTCGAAACCTTCAAGCTGTAGTTACCGAATTTAATGTGTTGTATAATGGGTATAATGCTTTAGAGCAAGGTAGAGAAAACCTTAATAGTGATTATGTAGATAATTATTGGGAAATTTTACCAATAGAGCGTATGCAAGTATCTGATAAGGTTTTACTTCCAGGACAAACCAAAAATGAAAATTTTGAACGTGCCGAAGAAAAAGCCGTTAAGGCAATTCAAATGCATTCAATGAATATTAATGGGAAAGAAAAAAACCCTCAAATTGACGAAGCCTATTTATTATTAGGAAAGGCACGATATTTCGACCAACGATTTGTTCCGTCTTTGGAGGCTTTTAATTTTATTCTTTATAAATATCCTGCAAGTGATAAGATAAATCAAGCCAGAATTTGGAGAGAAAAAGTAAACATTCGTTTAGAAAACGATGAATTGGCGATTTCAAACTTAAAACGCTTGTTATATCAGGAAGAACTTAAACAACAGGATTTGGCTGATGCAACTTCAATGTTAGCTCAAGCATATATTAATAAGAAGTATCTTGATAGTGCAACCACGCAATTGGAAATAGCATCAAATGCTACAAAAAGCAATGACGAACGAGGACGTTATCGATTTATTCAAGGACAGTTTTATAACCGATTAGGAGACAAGGATAGCGCAAATATCGCCTTCAATAAAGTGATTGAGCTTAACAGAAAAACACCAAGAATCTATTTGATCGCCGCACATGTGGCGAAAGCAAAAAACTTTAATTTTGAAGAAGGCAATAAGCTTGAGTTTTTAGAACTGTTAACCGATTTAGAAGAAGACAGAGAAAATCGACCTTATCTTGATAAAATTTATTATCAAATAGCCGAATATCACAAAGAAAATAATTCCGATACCTTAGCGATTGCATACTACAACAAATCGTTACGGTCAAGTTCTCAAGACAAATATCTTAATGCATTGAGTTATCAAACCCTCGGAAATATGAGTTTTGATAATTCTGAATACAGAAATGCTGGAGCTTATTACGATAGCACGATGCTTAATGTGCGGCAGAACAGCAAAATATTTAGAATAATTAAAAGAAAGAGAGATAATCTGGACGACGTTATTTATTATGAAGATGTTGCCCAAAGAAACGATAGTATTTTAACGCTGGTAAACATGCCTGAAGAAGAAAGGTTAGCATTATTTACAGATTACACGAACGCTTTAAAGCTAAAAGCAGAAGAGCTAAAAGAAAAAGAAGAAATAGCAAAACGCTCTACGGGATTAATAACCAACGAAAGAAGTAGTTCTAAAATAGGATTTGGAGAAAGAAATAGTACAGAATCATTTTATTTTTACAACCCTATAACCGTAGCTTTTGGTAAGAACGAGTTTATCAAAACCTGGGGAGAACGACAATTAGAAGATAACTGGAGATGGTCTAACAAGAGTACTTCAAATTTTGGCGAAGAAGTAATAGACGAAGCACTTGCAAATGCAACTGAAGAAGAACTATTCGACCCGCAATTTTATATAGCAAGAATTCCTTCAGAAGAAAAAGAAATAGATAGTCTGGCAAAAGACAGAAACTTTGCCTATTACCAATTAGGACTGATATATAAGGACAAATTTAAGGAATACCATTTAGCGAAAGACAAACTACAAGTCTTGTTAAAAAGCAATCCGGAGGAACGTTTAATATTGCCTTCAAAATACAATTTATATAAAATATATGTGCTCTTAGGTTTGGAAGGCGAAGCTGAAATTGCTAAAAACGATATTATTTCCACACATCCGAATTCAAGATATGCTACAATATTATTAAATCCGGAAACGATTTTGGGAAAAGATGAAAGCAGCCCGGAAAATATTTATACAAATCTGTATAAACAGTTTGAAAATCAGAAATATTCAGAAGTTATTTCGAAATGCGACACCTACATTACTTCTTTTGATGGCGAGGACATTGTACCCAAATTCGAATTTTTAAAAGCCGTATCTAAAGCGAGCCTTTATGGTTATGAAAATTATAAAGAATCTATAAATTTTATAGCTCTAAATTATCCGAACAGTCCGGAAGGAAAAAAAGCCGAAGACATGATGCAAACAGTATTGCCATTACTTGCAAAAAAAGAATTTGTAGATGATTTAGAGGCTAAAAAATTCAAAGCAATTTATCAGTTTGAAGATTCCAAAGCAGAAGATGTTGATGGGTTTATTAAAAATCTGGACGAAGCAGTTGAAAATTTAAATTACTATTATGTAAAAACATCAAAAGACGTGTATAATAAAAACATTATTTTTGTGGTCGTACACGGATTTAAAAGTATTGATGGAGCTTTAGAATTTGGCAAAATACTTAAAGACTATAAAAATCAAATACTTAAAGAGTTTTTTGCAATTTCGTCTCCTAACTATCAAACCATCCAACTTCATAAAAATCTGGACGAATATTTAAACCCTCTATAATAACTAAATTAATAACAATCATGTTTTCAGACACTAAAAAAGGAAAAATGACAACAGACAACACTTCTCAACAAAATATCATAGCTCAAGGCACGACAATAGTTGGCGATATTACGAGTAAGGGAGCTTTTAGAATCGACGGAACGCTTCAAGGAACGTTAAAAACTACTGGAAAGGTAGTAGTAGGAAAAGCAGGCACAATAAAAGGAACTTTAAAAGGCGTAAATGCTGATTTTGAAGGAAAGTTATCTGGGAAACTTAAACTTTCAGGAACATTATCTCTTAAATCTTCAGCACATATTGAAGGCGAAGTAGAAGTTGGTAAGCTAGCAGTAGAACCAGGCGCCACTTTTAATGCCGTTTGTAGTATGAAAGGTGCAGTAAAAGAACTCAAAGAAGTTGAACAACAAAGACCAAGAACAGAAACCGAAAGAACAGCTTAAGGGCACTTCTATAAATTCATTTCTTTCAAAAAACAAAGGGAATAAATTAGATTCAAGATTTTCTGGGATTGGATTTTAAATGGAGTTGTTAATCCTACATTTTATGAAATTTATAGTAGATCTATACTAGATTTTTAACTTTTCATAAAACGTAATTTCAATTAATAAAAATTTCAGTGAAATATTTTTTACCAAAGTTTCTGTTGTTAATAGTAGCAGTGTTTTGTATTCACCTTATCATATTAAACACAACAACTCACCCACTTTATTCAGATAAAATAATAGAGTCTTATCTTCTGAATAGTTTTATTGCCATTCTTTTTTATTTTCTTATTAATAGTCTAAAAACAAAATTCAAAAACGGATTAGGTTTTATATTTATTTTAGGAAGTTTATTAAAGCTTCTACTTTTTGTAGTTTTAATTTACCCATCTTTTAAATTGGACGGAAGTATTTCAAAATACGAATTCACTTCATTTTTCATTCCGTATTTTACCTTCTTAATTTATGAAACTTTAGCAGTTGTTACCCTATTAAATAATATAGAAGATTAATAGAAATTATAGACAATAATTGTTTTTTATCTAAATTAAAATTATAAATTTGCAAAAATTATTTTTAGGCATAAAATGTTTATAAAAAAACTAAATTTATTTACTTTAATTTTACTTTTTTCTACATCTTTATTAGTTGCTCAACAAGACAACCATGAAGTTAATACAGAAGATAGCCATCAAGAAAATGCAACTTCATCAGGAGGTATTAAAGCCGAAATTAAAGAAGTAATCAAGCATCACCTTAAAGATTCGCACGATTTTCATATTTGGACATTAAATGAAGAAAAAAATATACACATAAGTATGCCTTTGCCTGTTATTTTATGGGATAATGGGTTGCAATTTTTTATGTCTTCAAAATTCGACCATGGGAAAAGTGTGGCAGAAAACAATGGTAATTTTTATAAATTATACCATAGTAAAATTTATAAAACTGATATTAACGGGACAATTAATTATGATGATAATCATCATCCAACAAACATTGCTCCATTAGATATTTCTATTACTAAAGGCGTAATGATGATTTTTATTACGGCAGTTTTAATGTTTTTATTGTTTAGTAAATTAGGAAAATCGTATGCTAAAAACAATGGAGTAGCAACAGGTTTTGGTAGATTTTTCGAACCAATTGTACTTTATATAAGAGACGATATTGCAAAACCTAATATTGGAAAAACATACGAAAAGTTTATGCCTTTTTTATTAACCGTATTCTTTTTTATATGGTTTTTAAATGTTTTTGGGTTAACCCCTTTTGGAATAAATGTAACGGGTAATATTGCTGTTACTTTTGCATTGGCATTAATGACTTTTATAATAACTCATTTTTCGTCAAAAAAAGATTATTGGAAACATATTTTTTGGATGCCAGGAGTGCCGGTTCCAATGAAGATTATTTTAGCACCAATAGAATTAATAGGAGTAATTATAAAACCATTTGCGTTAATGATTCGTTTGTATGCAAATATGTCGGCAGGACATATTGTTATGATGAGTTTAATTGGTTTAATGTTTGTTTTTAATAGTTGGATTGGGAGCAGTTTATCATTTGTTTTAGCATTTGCAATTTCATTAATTGAAATATTAGTGGCGGCTTTGCAGGCTTATATTTTCACAATGCTTTCAGCGCTTTATTTTGGATCCGCTGTGCAAGAACATGATGAGCATTAGTAAATTGAATGTTTAATTTTAATTAATATATATATTATGGAAATTCCAGCGATTGTAGGTGCAGGGTTAGTTGTTATTGGAGTTGGTATTGGTATTGGACAAATTGGGGGAGCGGCAATGGGAGCTATTGCGCGTCAACCACAAGAGTACGGTAAAATACAAACTGCCATGTTAATTGCAGCTGCATTAATTGAAGGTATAGGATTTGCTGCATTGTTTGCAGTAAGTTAAATTAAAAACTAGTAGTATAACGGTTGGTAACGGTTTGTTACTACTAGTTTTATTAAAACTTAAAGAATAAAATGGAAAAATTATTAGGAGAATTTTCGTTTGGATTATTTATTTGGCATTCATTAATTTTTATATTATTAGTGATATTGCTTAAAAAATTCGCTTGGAAACCTATTTTAGATTCTGTTAATGAAAGAGAACAAGGCATTAAAGATGCGTTAGCTTCTGCCGAGAATGCACGACGTGAAATGGAAAATCTTACAGCTGATAATGAGCGTATTTTAAAAGAAGCGCGTGCTGAACGTGAGACTTTACTTAAAGAAGCACGTGAGATTAAAGCGATGATGATTTCCGACGCAACAGAAGAAGCTAAAAAAGCAGCAGATAAAATGATTTCTCAAGCACAATTGGCAATAGAGAATGAAAAGAAATCTGCTATGGCTGAAATCAAGAACCAGATAGCATCTTTATCTATAGACATTGCTGAAAAAGTTGTAAAAGATGAATTATCTAACAAAGACAAGCAACTAAAATTGGTTGAAGATATATTAGAAGAAGTAACTTTAAACTAAAAGGCATTACTAATTTAAAGAGATACCCACTTTCGTGGACATTACTATGGCAGGGAAAAGAGCGGCAATACGTTATGCAAAAGCAGTTTTAGGGTTAGCAAAAGATCAAAATACAGTAGAAACTGTAAATAATGATATGGAGCTAATCACTAATACAGTTGCTAAAAGTAAAGACTTGAGTGATATGTTGCAAAGTCCAATACTGCGTTCTGAATTAAAAAAAACAGCATTATTAGAAGTGTTTAAAGGTTTAAATCTTATAACAGTTGGTTTAATAGACATATTGATAAGCAACAAAAGAATCAATATTTTAAGCGACGTAGCTTCAGCGTATAATCATTTATACAATCAATTTAGAGGCAGTGAAGAAGCAACAGTAACTACTGCAGTTCCGTTAACAGACGATTTGAAATTTAAGGTGTTAGCCAAAGCAAAAGAGCTTACTGGAAAAGATGTCGCTATTAAAAACATTGTGGACGAAAGTATAATTGGTGGTTTTATTTTGCGTATTGGAGACATTCAATACAATGCAAGTATTGCAAACCAATTAAATAAATTAAAAAGAGAATTTACATTAAATTAGAATAGTTTTTTGTCACATTGAGCGCAGTCAAAATGAAAAAAAATAAGATTTAAACACAAAAAAAGAAATGGCAGAAGTAAAACCAGCTGAAATATCAGCAATCTTAAAGCAACAATTAGCAGGATTTGAAGCATCGGCTTCATTAGATGAAGTAGGAACAGTATTAACCATAGGAGATGGTATTGCACGTGTTTATGGATTGGCTAATGCGCAATATGGAGAGTTAGTAGAGTTTGAAAATGGACTTGAAGGTATCGTACTTAATCTTGAAGAAGACAATGTAGGTGTTGTATTGTTAGGAGCTTCAACAGAAATTAAAGAAGGAGGAATGGTAAAGCGTACCGAACGTATTGCATCTATTAACGTAGGCGAAGGTATTATTGGTCGTGTTGTTGATACTTTAGGAAATCCAATAGATGGTAAAGGACCAATCTCTGGAGATTTATTTGAAATGCCTTTAGAGCGTAAAGCTCCTGGAGTTATTTTTCGCGAACCAGTAAACGAACCATTACAAACAGGCATTAAAGCTATTGATGCAATGATTCCTCTTGGTCGTGGACAACGTGAGTTGGTGATTGGTGACCGTCAAACGGGAAAAACGACAGTTTGTATAGATACCATTTTAAATCAGAAAGAATTTTATGATGCAGGCGAACCGGTATATTGTATTTATGTAGCCATAGGACAAAAAGCATCAACAGTTGCAGGAATTGCAAAAACATTAGAAGACAGAGGTGCTTTAGCATACACAACAATAGTTGCTGCAAACGCATCAGATCCTGCTGCAATGCAGGTTTATGCACCTTTTGCAGGCGCATCTATTGGAGAATATTTTAGAGATACGGGTCGTCCGGCACTAATTGTATTTGATGATTTATCAAAACAAGCGGTTGCATATCGTGAAATTTCATTATTATTACGTCGTCCACCAGGACGTGAAGCATATCCTGGAGATGTATTCTATTTACACTCACGTTTATTAGAGCGTTCAGCTAAAATAATAAACAATGATGCTATTGCTAAAGATATGAACGACTTGCCAGAATGCTTAAAACCTATAGTAAAAGGTGGAGGTTCTTTAACAGCTTTACCAATTATTGAAACACAGGCAGGCGATGTCTCAGCATACATTCCAACAAATGTAATTTCTATTACAGATGGACAAATATTTTTAGATGGAGATTTATTTAATTCAGGTGTTCGTCCGGCAATTAACGTAGGTATTTCGGTATCTCGTGTTGGAGGGAATGCGCAAATTAAATCGATGAGAAAAGTAGCAGGAACATTAAAACTGGATCAAGCACAATTCCGTGAGTTGGAAGCATTTGCAAAGTTTGGATCTGATCTTGATGCTGCAACTTTAGGTGTAATTGAAAAAGGGAAACGCAACGTAGAAATTTTAAAACAAGCTCAAAATGATCCGTTTACAGTTGAAGATCAAATTGCAATAATTTATGCAGGATCTAATAATTTATTAAGAAATGTCCCTGTAAATAAAGTAAAAGAATTTGAAAGAGATTATATCGAATTCTTAAAAGCGAAACACAGCAATGTGTTAGCAACGTTAAAATCAGGTAAATTAACAGATAAAGCTATAGATACTTTAGTTACAGTTGCTAAAGATTTATCGGAGAAATATAACTAAATAATCCCTCTCCTTTGGAGAGGTTAGGAGAGGCTTATGGCAAACCTTAAAGAAATACGTAATAGAATATCATCAGTATCTTCAACGATGAAGATTACAAGTGCCATGAAAATGGTATCTGCTGCCAAATTAAAAAAGGCACAAGATGCTATTACTGCAATGCGTCCTTATGCTAATAAACTCACAGAATTGCTTCAAAGTTTAAGTGCAACTCTCGATGGCGATTCTGGAAGCAAATTTTCGAATCAACGAGAAGTAAAAAAAGTACTTATTGTTGCAATTAACTCTAATAGAGGTTTGTGTGGAGGATTCAATTCTAACATTTTAAAAGAGTCTGTTAAATTAGCTAAAGACGTTTATGCAAATCAAGATGTTTCTTTTGTAGCTATTGGTAAAAAAGCTAACGATGCATTATCTAAAAATTTCAATGTGATTTCTAATCATAGCGACGTTTTTGACGATTTAATATTTAATAATGTTGCTGAAATTGCGCAGACGCTAATGGACAAGTTTGAAAAAGGCGAATTCGATAAAATCGAATTGGTTTATAACAAATTTAAAAATGCCGCAACTCAAATTATTATGACTGAACAATTTTTACCAATTGTTCCTGCTGAAAGTGAAACGAATCTAAATTTAGATTACATTTTTGAACCTTCAAAAGTTGAAATTGTTGAAACATTAATTCCGAAGTCTTTAAAAACACAATTGTATAAAGCGGTAAGAGATTCTTTTGCAAGCGAGCATGGCGCTCGTATGACAGCAATGCACAAAGCAACAGATAATGCTACAGAATTAAGAGACGAATTAAAATTAACGTATAACAAAGCACGTCAAGCAGCAATTACTAATGAAATTTTAGAAATTGTTGGTGGAGCGGAAGCAATGAACAATTAGGAAAATTCAAAGAATTTTTCAAATTTCCAATATTGCAAGAGGCGCTTAACAATTAGATGTAGCGAAGCGAAGTCAAATTTCCAATATTGCTGAAGCTTTTAATAATTAATAAATTCCTGCGGAGGCAGGAATCTCTCGAAATATAGATAAGCCTCACTAATTAGTAAGGCTTTTTTATGGAACAATAATTGATTTACTATCTTTATAAGAAAGAACTCATCTTGACTTTTTGTTTTTAACCGAAAATAAGATAAAATTTGTACAGATAAGGCGCTTTTTAAAGGATATAGTATTATTACATACGAGAAAAGTAACGAAATATGAACGAATTTTAGTCGTTTTTTAGGAAATAGAAAAAATCAAGATGAGTTCAATAAAACAGTTAAAATGGAAACTTTAAAAACAATATCATTTTCAATACTAACGTTAATCGTTATGGCAAGTTTTTCACAATGCTCAAGCACAAAAAAAATACAACAAACAGTACCATTAGATTTGGGTCAAGTGTATTACCAAGCATGGATTGCTGGTATTGAAGGTGGTGGAGCTGGATTAAATATCTATATTCCAACAGAAGACAATTCAATAGAATTAGACAGCGTATATTTTAGAGGGAAAGCTGCAAAACTTGAATTTAAAAATCAAAACGGAATAATTTATATCGGAAGATTCATCAGCGACTTTAATAAAAAGAAAGACATAGTTATGAGTAATGAGCCAAATACTGAATTTGGCAATGAAATGCCAAAAATGCCACCAAAGATTCCTTTTGAATTAAAAGATAACGAATGTGTTATTAGTTATAAAGAAGGTAAAAAAACAAAATATTTTAAAGTTAGTAATATTGTAGAAAAGGATCTTATTCCTTATCCAAGTGCTCCACCAAATAAGCAATAATAAATCATATTGCAAAACGTTTTATAAAAACGTATTTTTAGCAGAACAAAACACCACTCTTGAGTACTTTTAAAACACTTTTTAAACAAACATTTATTTATGGCTTGGCCACTGTACTGCCAAGGATGTTGAGTTTTTTATTAGTGCCTTTATACACCACAAAAGGCGTTTTATCTTCAGTTGCCGACTACGGAAAAGTGTCTATCATCTTTTCGTATTTTGTTATTTTTAATGTGGTTTTAGCCTACGGAATGGAAACTGCATTTTTCCGATTCTTTAATAAAGAAGATGATAAGATTAAAGTTATTGGCACTTCAACAATATCTTTAATTGTAACATCTTTAGGCTTTTTTGTTTTAGCATTAGTGTTTCAAAATCAAATAGCACATTTTATAGATATTGATGTAAAATATATTAATCTAGTCATTTGGATTTTACTTTTAGACGCTTTAGTTATCATTCCATTTGCTTGGTTGCGAGCAACACAACAACCAACACGATATGCAGTCATTAAAATCCTGAATGTTGCTATTAATTTAGGATTGAATGTGTTTTTCTTATTAGCATTAAAAAATTTAGCAGCAAACGATTCCATATTCGAGAGTATTTACAAACCAAACTTTGAAATCAGTTACATATTTATAGCCAATCTAATCGCAAGTGGAGTTACATTATTACTTATGTTTCGGTTTTACACTAAAATTAAATATGTGTTTAATTCAGCATTATGGAAAAGTATGTTTCGTTATGCATTTCCTATTTTAATTGCAGGTGTTGCGTTTTCAATTAATGAAACTTTCGACCGGATTTTACTAAAAGAATTACTACCAGAAGATATTGCAGAAACTCAAATAGGAATGTATGCTGCCTGCTACAAGATTGCCTTGTTTATGGCCTTATTTGCAGCAGCGTATAAACTTGGTATAGAACCTTTCTTTTTTAGTCATGCAAAGAGTGAAAACCCACAAAAAAATTATGCTAGAATATTAGAGTTTTTTGTGGCTTTTGGTTCTGTAATACTATTAACAGTTGTTGTTTTTGTAGATGTATTGAAACCACTTATTGTAAGAAGTGAAGTGTATTGGGAAGCCATGTGGATTGTGCCAATTATTTTAATAGCCAACTTTTGTTTAGGAATTTACTACAATCTTTCAGTTTGGTATAAAATTACAGACAGGACAAAATTTGGCGCTTACATTTCGGTATTTGGAGCAATTGTAACATTAGCTATAAATATACTGTTTATAAAAACCTATGGCTATAAAGCATCAGCGATTGCAACATTAATTGCATACGTTACGATGATGTTTTTATCGTATTATTTTGGTAAAAAATACTATCCAATTCCGTATAATCTAAAAAAAATAGGACTATATTTTAGCTTATCAATTGGGTTCTCAATAGTATCATTCTATTATTTTAGAGAAAATTATATGGTAGGAATAGCATTATTAATAGCATTTTTAGGAATTGTTTACTTTTCAGAAAAGGATCAAATCAAACAACTATTAAAACGGT
>Ga0208879_1004392_pt1 | contig 11001 bp, 8 predicted proteins | sample Knorr_S15_td_Bot_FD_185605 | JGI IMG/M metagenome (GOLD analysis project Ga0208879, IMG submission 185605) | Marine microbial communities from Southern Atlantic Ocean transect - Knorr_S15_td_Bottom_ad_5009_LV_A (SPAdes) (version 2) | ecosystem: Environmental > Aquatic > Marine > Oceanic | place...
CCCGATCCCCATTTAATCATAGTGGATGGTGGTTCAGGTCAACTAAACGCAGCTTTAAACGCCATTTCTGATTCCAAATGGAATGTACCTGTTATTGCACTCAAAAAACCAAATGATATTATCGTAACCCCCACTGGGAACCAAACTTGGCCGCCAAATGCCTCCCATCTGCACCTAATCCAACGCATTCGCGATGAAGCACATAGATTTGCTCTCACGTACCACCGCCACTTACGCGACGACGTAACAACAACATTAGATTCTGTATCTGGAATCGGACCAGAACTCAGAAAAAGACTTTTCCAAAATTTTGGATCCATTGATGGAATACGGCGCGCTTCTATCACCGAACTCTGTAGTATACAAGGTATTGGAAAACAAACAGCAACTAAACTCAAAAACCAACTTTAACCACCTTTATTCTTCAGGGACGATCCAATTATCTTCATTTTTAAACTTTTTCTGCAATTCTCTAATTCTATCTCTAATATCCGCCGCAAGTTCAAACTCAAGATTTTCAGCAGCTTCTCTCATTTTTTCACTTAGAATTTCACATATCTCCAAAGCATCGTCACGATTCTCTGGTTCCGCCCTTCCAATACCACCTGTGTTTGTTCGCCCCCCTGGCAATCCAGAATCTCCAACTGGCTTTTCAATTGATCTAGGAACATGCCCATGTTCTTTGTTAAACATTTCTTGTTTAACCCGTCTCCGTTCAGTTTCAACCATTGCTGCTTCCATCGACCGAGTAATTCTATCTGCATACAAAACAACTTCTCCGTTTATATTCCGGGACGCACGCCCGATTATTTGAATCAAAGCCCGTGTAGACCGTAGAAATCCTTCTTGATCTGCATCAAGCACCGCCACCAATGAAACCTCTGGAAGGTCGAGCCCCTCCCTTAAAAGATTAATCCCAACTAATATATCAAATTCCCCCAACCGTAAACCCCGAATCAATTCATACCTCTCTAATGTCTTTGTCTCACTGTGCATATACTCTGCATCAAAACCAGCTCCTACCAAATATTCTGTCAAATCTTCGGCCATTCGTTTCGTCAAAGTCGTCACCAAAACCCTTTCACCAAATTCGATTTTCAAACGAATTCTCTCCATTAAATCATCTATTTGATTTTTAGCAGGCATGACTATTACTTTTGGATCAATCAGGTAAGTCGGCCTTACTATTTGCTCTACAACCTGATCTGAAACTTCTAATTCATAATCTCCTGGAGTGGCAGACAAATAGAGAATTCGAGCATCTATTCTCTCAAATTCTTCAAACGTAAGAGGGCGGTTATCATAAGCCGTTGGCAACCGAAATCCATTTTCTACTAGCGCCTCCTTCCGCGATTTATCCGCTGCAAATTGCCCTCGAATTTGAGGCAACATTTGATGCGATTCATCCACAACAATCAAGAATTCTTCCGGAAAATAATCAATTAAAGTATATGGCGAATCTCCTGAAACCCGATTAGAAAGATGGATCGAATAATTTTCTATCCCCGGAACATGCCCTGTTTCTCTCAGCATTTCAACATCGAACTTAGTTCTATCTTCTATTCTCTGTGCAGCAACCAAATCTCCCCTCCGTTCAAAATATTTTATCTGTTCCTCCATAAGGAGTTCAATTTCTAAAATAGCATTGTCCAATCTTCCCATTGGAATAGAATAGTGCACAGCAGGGTGAATCAAAACCACAGGATCTTCTCCTTTTAATTTTCCCTCCAGTGGATCAAACCTAGTTATTCTATCGATCTGATCACCCCAAAATTCAATTCTTATTGAATACCTCCCATAAATAGGATATATCTCGACCGTATCTCCTCGGACTCTAAATTTACCATGTGAGAAATCAATATCATTCCGGCGATAATTTAAATTGACTAGATCTCGAACCACTTCATCTCTATCAATCATCTGACCTTTTGATAATCTAATTGCCATATCTTCATAATCTGCAGGATCCCCCAGACCATATATGGCAGAAACGGAAGCTACTACAATAACGTCCTTCCTGGTCAAAAGAGAATGCGTCGCAGAATGACGGAGGCGTTCTATTTGCTCATTTATCGACGCGTCTTTTGCAATGTATGTCCCCGTTTGTTCTATGTATGCTTCTGGCTGATAATAGTCATAATGGGAAACAAAATATTCCACCACATTATTTGGAAACAATGTTCTAAATTCTTCATATAGTTGTGCAGCAAGTGTTTTGTTATGGGTAATAACTAGTGTTGGAATTCCCAATCTTTCAATTACCCATGAAACTGTATTTGTTTTCCCCGATCCTGTGACTCCTAGTAGTATCTGACGTTTTACCCCTGCTTTGAAACCCGATACAATCTTCTCAATAGCATCCGGCTGATCTCCTGCCGGATCAAAACCAGCTTCTACACGAAATTCATTCCCATCCAACCCCATTATCTCCTGCTAACAACCGTAACTATTTCAGACAAACGTTCTTCCACTTAATCAGTCATTTCCTCAAACCCATTCCTGTAGTATGATGGAATCAAACATAGAAGCACATATCCAAGCTCCGTCTTCTGTAATATCTGCTATTATGAGATTTGGAGTCTCTCCATCTGTATCAATAGAAGCCATAATCTCGTGACCATCTCCACTTCTTGGTACTTCTGTCAAGTCACTTGCCATATCGTGCGAATTGCTGTCATTTAACATAAACCCGTCGAAATCCTTTTCATCACCCACCTTTCACAAGCTAAAAGATAGTAATTAAAATCCATGACTAACGTAGATGATCTAAATGAACTAGCCAAACGTAGGGGTTTCTTTTTCCCCGCAAACGATTCTTACGGCGGACTAGCAGGATTCTATGTGTATGGCCCTGCGGGGGCTGCATTAAAAAACAACATAGAAAATTCCTGGAGGGCAAAATTTGTAATCGGCGAAGGCCATTTCGAAATTTCAACTCCCACCATTTCTCCCTCTGCTGTATTCAAAGCGTCAGGCCATCTAGATGAATTCGATGATCTTCTAATAACCTGTTCAACATGCGAAACCTCCCATCGAGCCGATCATTTGCTCAAAAGTCAACACACACTTTCTCAATCCTCAGACGTTTCTGTCCAAGAATTCAAAAAATTCCTTTCTATGTATCCTCTTACTTGTCCCTCCTGCAAAAATACATTAGACGATTCAACTTTACGGGAATTCAATCTAATGTTCGCCACGAAAGTTGGTTCAGGTTCTCAAACCCCCGGATATCTCCGCCCCGAGACCGCACAAGGAATCTTTGTTGAATTTCCAAGATTATCCTCTTATGCACGTGGAAAATTACCGTTTGGTGTCGCCCAAATAGGAACTTCTTACCGGAATGAAATTAGTCCTAGGAAGGGTCTCACACGATTAAGAGAATTCACACAAGCAGAATTAGAACTATTCATTCACCCTACAGATCTTGGCCCAACAATTGCCCCAACAACTACTAAACTCCCTCTCTATTCTATTTCTCAACAAGAATCAAATGGGACTCTAGAATCCGTAACAGCTAGGGAAGCATTAGATCAAAATATAATTTCGAATCGATGGCTAGCATATTATTTGGAACTATCTATTGACTGGTATAATTCCATTGGCATCGACCTCAACCGTTTCAGATACCGTCAGCACATGCCTAATGAATTAGCACACTATGCTTCAGATTGTTGGGACGCCGAAGTAGAAATTGGTGGGGATTGGATCGAAATAACTGGCTTCGCCCATCGTGGAAATTATGATCTTTCTAAACACAACACCCATTCTTCGGATGACTTCACAATGTTTATTCCCTTCGACGAGATCCAGAAAAAAATACAAACTAACCTAAACCCTGATATGGAATATTTCGGACCAACTTTCGGAAAATTAGCCCCCGAAATCCTATCTAGAATAGATGAAATGGCAATGTCCAATTCCAACATTTTTGATCCCCCTGAACTAAATGTAGATATAAACGGAACTATACACTCAGTTCTCTCAAAACATCTTCATCCTACCACTGAGGAAACCACCATAAATGGCGAACATATACTACCTCATGTGATTGAACCTTCCTTTGGCATCGATAGAATTATTTACTCCATACTCGCCCATGCCTTCCATGAAGATACCATCGACGGTGAAACACGATTTCTACTTTCTCTTCCTCCTTCTATTGCTCCCACATTTGTAGGTATATTCCCTCTACTAACTCGAGATAACCTAGACGTGATTGCACAAGATATGGCTTCAAATCTCCGCACAAGTGGCTTTTCTGTTACTCATGACGAATCTGGTAGTATTGGGAAACGTTATCGCCGCCAAGATGAAGTCGGAACTCCTTTTTGCGTTACTATTGATCATCAATACTTTGAGGACCACACAGTGACCCTCCGAGAACGAAATTCAGCAACCCAAATAAGGATAGAAGCCAACTCTATTCCTACTATATTGGAAAGCCTTCGGAATGGATCATCCACCTTTTCCGATCTTGGATAGTCCTAGACGAATACCTTAACACCATAGGTTTCGAATTTACAGATTGAATCGGGATGCAAGAAGAAAATTCAGTTAATGTTCAGCACCCACTCATACGTCCTGGAACCCTTGAGTCGCGATCATATCAATTAAAACTAGCCGAAAAATCACTCTCTGAAAACACTCTAGTTTGTTTACCAACCGGCCTCGGAAAAACTGCAATTAGTCTATTAGTAACTGTCCATCGACTGAATCAGTTTGGAGGCAAATCTCTGCTTCTTGCTCCCACCAAACCACTCGTACATCAACACGCAACCGATTACCGAAACTGGTTAAACCTACCTGCATCCGATATTGTATCTTTCACCGGAGAAATTCCTCCAAAACAACGTAGTGAACTGTGGGATAGCGCCACCATCATCATATCAACACCTCAGGTTATCCAAAATGATCTAATTGGCGGGCGAATTTCACTCAAAGATGTAGTTCATTGCACTTTTGACGAATGCCATAGGGCAACTGGAAACTATGCATACACTTACATCTCCGAACGATACGTTACTGATGCATCAAACCCTCTTTCAACTGGTTTATCTGCATCTCCTGGAAATGATATTGAATCTATTCTTGCAGTTTGCAACAATCTCTCTCTTTCCCAAACTGAAATACTCACAGAAGAGGATGCAGAAGTTGCTCCTTTTGCTGGAAAAACTAACATCGAATGGGTCCGGGTAAATCTATCCCCTGAGGCAATAGAAATTAGAAATTTACTCCGAAACCTAATGAAAAAACGCCTCTCTCGACTGAAATCTATCGGAATTTCTATCCCTTCCTCTAGCAGTCTATCCGAGCGCGATCTTCAACAACTTAGATCTCAGATTCAATCTAAAATCGATGCAGGAAATGGGGATGGTTATGAAGCCCTTTCCCTACACGCAGAACTAAGAAAGATAAAAGTTGGCATCAATTACGTAGAAACCCAAAGTGTAGATGCATTAAATCAATACCTTGAACGTCAAAAGAATGCATCCCGAACCTCTGGAGCTTCAAAAGCAGCTCAGAGGTTTATATCCGATCCATTAACTCAGCAAGCAAAACATCTTGCAAAAAAATATCAAGGACTCCACCCGAAATTTGAAACCGTTCGTGTTCTAATTGCGGAGGAACTTGGGATTGTTGGTGGTGTACGAGTCATTGTTTTCACCGAATCACGAGATACTGCAGATTCTCTCACTGAATTTTTATCTCCCAATTTTACAACAGAACGATTTGTTGGACAAACCACTAGGGATGGGTCCTCTGGAATGACTCAAAAACAGCAACATGAAACACTCTCCAAATTTAAAAATGGGGATTTCAACGTTTTAGTTTCAACTTCTGTCGCCGAAGAAGGTCTAGATATTCCCGACGTAGATCTAGTTATTTTCTTTGAACCTGTCCCAACAGCTATTCGGAACATACAACGTAGAGGAAGAACTGGGCGGGGGACCCAAGGAAAGGTAGTTGTTATCATCGCGAATGACACTCGTGATGAAACCTACTTCTGGATCTCTCGAAAAAGAGAGCAACAAATGCACAACGAACTGAGATCTTAAGATCCTTCTGTTGCAAAATTAAACATTAAATTGCCCCCTACAAATCCTCCCCACCCTGCGCAACCCACACTCACTGATTTTACTACTGTTGACTCCTCGCCCAAAATTGAAATCATCATCGACCAAAGGGAGCTAAACTCTTCAATAACCAAGCAATTATCTTCCAAAGAAAATATACAGATCAAACTAGAAACACTCGCTGTGGGAGATTATATTCTATCTGACCGTGTCGCAGTCGAGCGAAAAACGATAGATGATTTCTTAGATACACTTGTTGGAAACGACCGATCTTTATTTGATCAAGTGAAAAACTTATCTCAAAATTATTCCCGTCCACTTGTTATTATAGAAGGAGAGGGATCTCTATACTCTAGGCGAAATATACACCCAAACGCGATCAGAGGAGCCATGGCATCACTCGCAATAAATTTTGGTGCTAGTGTATTGAGAACCTCTGATGAAAACGACACAGCACAGATGCTTGAGATAATCGCACGCAGAGAACAAATTTCTACAGGGAGATCTATACAAGTTCATGGATCAAAATCACAAAAAACCCTCCCCGAACAACAAGAATATGTAGTTTCTTCAATTGCAGAAATAGGCCCCATAACCGCTCAACTCTTGTTAGAACACTTTGATACTGTCGAAGCTATCATGTCAGCTAGCGAAGACCAACTCCAACAAGTAAAAGGGGTTGGAAAAATAACGGCAGAGCGTATTAAGAAAATCACTTCCTCACCTTACTCTTCGTGACGCATTCGCTATTCTGACTAGGCTAGACAAACTCACGAAACAAATACTGCTATTTTCCAACTTCATCCATCATCCGAAGAACTTCAGTAGCTTCTTTCATCGCACTTAGATATTCTTTCATTTTCTGTATATCTTCTTCCTGTTCCACTTTTTCAGTGAGATCTTCTATTTTATTCATTATTACAGTTCGTGCCCCTGTTAGCTGCGCCCCCGTCCTTTTCCGTTCACTTTGGTCCTTTTGACTATCTACTTCTTTCTCGGTTGTGGCCTGTTTTCCTTTTTTGCAAGTTGGGCAAAACTCTTCCCCCTCTTGACGGAAAATAGGATTTCCACACGTTTTACAGTGTTTTCTAGTCATAGTCGCTCCCTGTAATAATAGGGAACTCATCACCTGGGCGGATTCTCTACTTTTAGCTTCTTTTTCAAACTGTAAACGAAGTTTTTCTCTTTCTGCATCTTTATCAATTTCTGCCATTGATATCTCTAAAAATCCATCGGGGGAAAAATCCTCCGAAGAACCAATTATTTCTCCGTTCCTTTTCGAAGCATTTTAAATACCCGCCCGAGTTGTTTCTGGTAATGTCAAAAATTTCTATCATTGGTGCAGCAGGAACGGTGGGTTCCTCATTTGGATATCACTTAGCAATCCAATCTATAGTCGATGAGATAGTATACATCGATATTCCTTCAAAACATTCTTTCACAGTCGGACAAGTAGAAGATACAAATCATGCCTTAGCATATCATTCTGACACTGATGTCTCTTGCGGAGAATATGCCGACACGGAAAACTCCGATATCATCGTTATCACTGCAGGAAAACCAAGACAACCTGGACAAAATAGAATTGATCTAGCCACTGATAACACGGCCATTTTAGATTCTATTCTTGATTCTCTTTTAGAATACAACGACGATTTCATATCAATTATCACAACCAATCCCGTGGATCTACTAAACCGATACGTATTTGAATCGGGCAATCGCCCCCGCAAAAGTGTGCTTGGGTTTGGTGGTATTCTTGATTCTGCACGATTTCGTTACACACTTTCTAAAACTCTTTCTCTCCCTGTAACTGATATTGACGCAACAATTTTAGGTGAACATGGCGATTCCCAAGTGCCTATTTTTTCCCAAATTAAGCTCCCTGGAGACACTACGATCTCATTTTCAATCGAAGAACAGGAATCTATTCTTTCTAGTCTAAAAGAATCTGCCATGCGTGTAATTGAACAGAAAAAAGCTACTCAATGGGGACCATCTGCCGGATTATATCACATGGTGGCCGCCATCATAGAAAACAAAAATCAAGTTTTACCCTGTTCTGTAGTCCTCGACGGTGAATATGGTTTATCTGATGTTAGTCTTGGTGTTCCCGCCCATCTTGATTCTGCTGGAATGAAAGAAATTCTTGAGTGGGACCTCTCCAATTCTGAGGAAGATGCCCTCAAAAAATCAGCAGAAAAATTAGATTCTGAGTACGCCCTTCTAAAATAGTTTACCCAAACACTTCACACAATCCGATTTCCTTCATCATCATATAATTTTATAGCATCGACCGGACAGACCCGGGCGGCCATTTCCGCCTCAAACTCTTCTCCTTTTGGAACTTCTATTGTGAATATATTTTCCCTTTCTTCTATTGAATTTCTCAAGTCCGCTTTCCCATGTTTAAGATTTTTCTGAAATACTTCCCACTCGTGAACACATTGAAACATTCCCGTGCAGGTATACCGATCAAATTCTATTTTCATATCTACTCTTTAGTCTTAGCTTGTCTTATGTATGCCGAGATTTCACAACCAATATCTGAAGATTCTATCCACCATACTCATTACTCTCGCTAACTTCTTATTAACAACATACGTGAATGTAGATGACATATCCGATCTGCCTGATCATGCAATAGCACTGCTCAAATCTAGTGGTGTACACACACTCTATCCTCCCCAAATCCTCGCTGTCGAAGCGGGCATCACCCAGGGGAACAGTATCGTAGCTAGTGTCCCAACAGCCAGTGGAAAAACCTTCATAGCAGAATTAGCAATGCTTTCTACAATAGCCCGTGGGGGTAAAGCCCTCTACATAGTCCCATTGCGAGCTCTAGCCAATGAAAAAAAACAAGAATTCGATAGGTTCGATGCCATTGATATCTCTGTAGGGAGTTCAACTGGAGATTATGAAAGTATAGTCGCAACTTCTGAGAAAGTAGATTCTTTAATTCGAAATTTTACCCCTTGGATTTCTGATCTAACTTGCGTCGTAGCAGATGAAATTCACCTTCTAGACGACGCTTCTAGAGGCCCCACTCTAGAAATGACTTTGTCAAAACTCATCCACATCAACCCCGACATACAAATAGTGGGCCTGTCCGCAACTATTGGAAATGCGGATCAAATCGCAACCTGGCTCGACGCAACCCTGATTGAATCCTCTTGGCGTCCGATTTCTCTTCGAACCGGTGTTTATCATGATAGTTCTATCCATTTCGACGACGGAACTACTCGTGACATTCCTAAAAAATCCAACCCTGTTGAGGATATAATTCACGATGTTCTACAAGAAGATGGATCTGCTCTAGTTTTTGTAAGTTCTCGCAGGAACGCAGAATCTGCAGCCAAAAAAATCTCTAACATCACTGACAACTTTACTAATAAAACCAAACCAAACCTAATAGAACTAGCAAACCAAGTCCGAGAAGAAGGTGAAACTGAACTGGCTAATACATTAGCTAGTTCTATTGAAAAGGGATCTGCATTCCACCATGCCGGACTGATGAGTAATCATCGTAGATTGGTTGAAAAATCGTTTCGAGACCGCACAATAAAAGTTGTATGTGCCACTCCAACTCTGGCAGCTGGAGTCAATACGCCCAGTAGACGCGTTATAGTTCGAGATTGGCGTAGATACAATTCCTTCCGTGGTGGTATGGAACCCCTTTCTGTCATAGAAATGCACCAAATGTTTGGCCGTGCTGGCCGTCCTAACTTAGATCCCTATGGAGAAGCAATATTGTTGGCTTCTGGACCCGATGAATTCAATGAACTTTTCGACCGATATATTAAAGCAGAACCCGAATCAGTCGAATCAAAATTAGCTGTAGAACCTGCTTTAAGAACTCATATTTTATCCGCCATAGCTACTGGATTTGCTACTACTAAAGAAGGACTCCTAGATTTTTTAGATGGAACTCTCTATGCCACCCAAACAACTGACACAAGGAGATTACAACTTGTTACGCGTTCTGTACTCAAATATTTGGAAGTCAATGGTTTCCTCACCATATCGGATAGTGATATTGTAGCTACCAAAATAGGAGAAGAAGTATCTCGCATCTACCTCGACCCAATGTCTGCAGCAGAAATAATTTATGGACTAAAAGCTTCTGAAAATCCTAGCCCTTTAAGTATATACCATCTAATCAGCCGAACCCCTGATACTTACCCCTTATATCTCAAGTCTGGAGACCGAGATTTTTATTACCAATTAGCTTACGAATATCAATCAGAATTATTAGGATCTTCTCCCTCTGAATTCGACCCCCATTGGGAAGACTGGCTATCTGCTCTTAAAACAGCAAAAATGATAGAAGATTGGACCGAGGAAATCGATGAAGAGACAATTACCAAACGTTATCGAATAGGTCCTGGAGACATACGTGCTAAAATAGATACTGCAGATTGGCTACTCCGGGCATCAGAGAGACTTGCCATCTCTTTAGATCTACAATCAATTTCTATCATTCGGAATCTACAAAGACGGGTTAAATATGGGGTAAAAGAAGAGTTACTTGAACTAGTTGCAGTTGAAGGAATCGGTAGGATTCGGGCGAGGCAATTATTCAACCACGGAATCCACACACGATCTGATTTACGCACAGCAGACAAACAACTTATCCTCAATGCCCTTTCTGGAAGAAGGCTCACCACCGAACAAATTCTCCGAAACGCAGGACGTACAGACTCCTCTTTAGATGCTATCCCCTCTCGGCCATTTTCTTCTATAAAAAACCAAACACCGTCCGATCAGGAAGATGAAGAACAAGCAAATCTAGGAGACTTCAAATGATTATCCTTGAAGGATATCTAATCTCCAAAGATACTTCTTCATTTCTTGATAATCTAACTGCAATAGCCACTAAGTATGAATGTGTTATCCAATCTTTCGATGCTCGATACATAGTTGGAAA
>Ga0208879_1004394_pt1 | contig 10998 bp, 6 predicted proteins | sample Knorr_S15_td_Bot_FD_185605 | JGI IMG/M metagenome (GOLD analysis project Ga0208879, IMG submission 185605) | Marine microbial communities from Southern Atlantic Ocean transect - Knorr_S15_td_Bottom_ad_5009_LV_A (SPAdes) (version 2) | ecosystem: Environmental > Aquatic > Marine > Oceanic | place...
CCGCGAATTCAATAGTGCCCAGAATGTATCTTCGAGCGCTTGCTGTTTATTTTCTTCCTGAGAGATGATTTCCATTAGATTGGTAAGCTCTTTTTCGGTAGGCTTGCGGCACAGACAACGGATGTACAATTCTTCGAGAATCTGAGGAATGGGCACTTCTTCGCCGAGTCGCGTTGGAATCAGTTTGCCTTGTGTGATTTTCGAATTAACAGTATCGCCGTTAAGCATATGCAGCGCTTGTGAAAGATTAGGTTCCATCTTTACTTCACAGGCACAAACCGTTTCCCGTTTGGCTCGGCCAAAAGTCGTTAAAAAGTAGGTGCTCGTATTTCCGTTTGCAATTTGCACAGCGCGGGCACCATTTGGAAGGCCTGGGAACTTGTTTGAAGTCGATGTGATCTGTGTAATGGCATCAAGCATGATTTCGGCACGCATCCGACGTAAAGCCGCGTGCGAGAAATTACGTGTATCCTTTTCGTTGGTTTCATTGGTTCCAGTGCTAAGTTGATATGCACGGGAGGTGCAAATGTCGCGAACGATTTTCTTAAAGTCGTAATTGTATTCGGTGAACTTCGAAGCGAGCGTATCGAGCAGTGCGACGTTGACCGGAGGATTACTCACTCGAACATCGTCGACTTCATTGATAATCCCTTGGCCAAAGAAGTGGGCCCAAACTATATTGGAAAGGTTCCGAGCGAAATAAGGATTGTCATTTGACGCTAACCACTTTGCCATTATTTGGCGACGATCTTTCCCTTTAACGTCCGGAGTTTCACCGCCGAGGAACTTGGGCTCCATTACTCGGTTTCCAACAGGGTGACGCACCACGCCACTACCGCTATTAAACACGATAATCTCACGTGGGTCTTCGGCTGCTTTACGTCCGATTTGGGAGAAGAAAGCGGCGAAGCTATAGTAGTCATCCATGGTCCAACGGTCGAATGGGTGATTATGGCATTGGGCACATTGGATACGCATTCCCATAAACACTTGAGCTACATTTTCGGCGACTTTAAGCGTGTCTCTTTCGTTTTGGTAATAATTTGTCGCTGCATTGGCAAACGTACCGCCGTTGCTCGCTAGCAAGTCTTGCACCATCACGTTCATGGGTACGTTGTTTGCAATTTTGTCTTGCAGCCACGTGTAGTACAGTAGCATTGATTTGTAGCTGATTTGGTTGGTCGTACGGATGGTTAATAGTTCCGCCCATTTCATCACCCACAATTCGACGAATTCTTTACGTCCTAGTAGGTCGTCAACAAGCTTGTCTCGTTTTTTGGGATCCGCGTCAGCCAAGAATATGTTGTATTCATCGACGGTTGGAACGCGTCCCGTGATATCCAACGTGGCTCGACGGAGAAATTCTTCATCCGAGCAGAGTTCTGAAGGGATGATGCGTAGCTTCTTGAATTTTTCGTGCAACAGTGTGTCAACGTAGTTGTTTTCAGGGAGTTCTTTCCAAGTGAAATCGAGTCCTTTGGGGAGCACGATAAAGTGGGTGCCAACGGTGTGTGTGTCAAAGCGAGCCATGACGAATGCTTCGCCTCGGTTCAGAGCGGTTGTTGTACCGTCTTGTTCAATAAGGACAGAGTTTTCGTTGCTCGATAGGAAGAAGGCGAGATGACTAACATCGCGATTGGTTCCATCGGAATAGAAAGCACGGACGGTTATTTTTTGTGTAGCGCCTTCACCATCTAGCACGGCGGACTGCGGATAAACTTCGATTTTTGTACAGGTTGGAATGTCCGCTTTGTCTGCGATAGCGCCAGCGTCAATCCACTCATGCATGAGGTTGTACAGTGAGTCGCCCTTACGGAATCGAGTACCGCCAGTATGCGGTACTACAGCGGTAGACTTGGTAAGCATAAGGCTCTCATGTGGAAATGCTAGGTTGATTCGGCGGTTTCCAATTTCACGTGTTACCCGTTGATAATCGCCAACATGGTCAAAACCAAATAGCGATAATCGAAAGCCATCCTTACCACTGGCAGCACCGTGACAACTTCCGGTATTACAGTTTGCTTTCATGAAGATGGGCATGATGTCTAGCTTAAAGCTAAGTTCAGGGGTAACTGCGGAATCCTTAACAACGGCGGGTAAACTTAACGTTTTCCCTCCAAATGTGACGGATACCGTGGTTTCGCCGTCTGCGATAGGAGCGAGAGTTGTTCCCTCGAGTTTGATGAGGTTCTGGTCAGCAACGGCGATGGTTGCTTCCGCCGTCACGTCACGCGTAAGTCCATCGGCGAATACGGCTTGAACCGTGATAGTTTGGCGATCGCGGGCATTGTACAAGCCAATGTCACTTGGATAGGCAATGATCTCGGTCAATTCAGCCGCTGAAATAGCGGTCGAGGAAATAATAAGTGCCAGACAAGCGATGTAACGAAATGTTGCAGTCATGATGACAAAAACCTAATTGTTGGAAAATTGTAAAACGTATGTACTGAGATGGGTTTCCCCAAGACCTACTCTTCGCCGCCATCTGTTTCTGGGTTGGTTCGTTGTTGAGCAGCAAGTCTTAGTTTTTCAAGCCGTGAAAGTGGCTTAGCCATTGGTTTCGGGGCGGGCTTGGGAGCCACTGCTACGGCCATTGGCATGGGTTTGGGTTTAGGTGGAGCGTTTTTAGGCGGAGGTAATGGCTTGTCGATCTGCAACTGGGTTGTTGCCGCTCGAGAAGTCATTGGTTCACCATCTTTTGTGATCGTAATTTGAGCGAACACGTTGGTGTGTTTTCCAGCCGGACTCGTCTTATCCGTTTTAATGTTAAAGACTAATTCCTTGGTGTCTTTGTTGAACTCCATATTCGTCGTGGTAACATTGGCGGGCAGTCCAAGTATTTGAACTGTTGCTGTGCCGTCAAACGGAGTTGCATGGTTTAGTTTACAGAAGATCTGCGTTTCTAAGCCCTGCTCAACGGACGCACGTTCCATGGAAAATGTTACGAATGGCTCGGCTACTTCGAGCGTGGCTAGTTGAGATGATACCCAACCAGTTCCCCCGATATCAGCGGAACCGAGGACGTATATAGGCCACGTGCGGATTTGCGCGCTTCCGGAGGCGTTAAGTGGATAGGATGCTTCGGTTTTGCCTTCAGGAATGACGACGGTTGAGCGAGTTCCAACACCTGGTGGTCTAAACGGGAACTGTAGGGTAATAGCTTTTGTGTACCCTTCTTTTCGATGGGCAATGACCTTGAGGCTCATAACACCGGTACGAACTAGCGGTACCTTTGGCTGTACAATTTCCAATGTGAATGGCACTTCTTCAACCACTGCGATAGGTAATTGCTCAACATCTTTATATACATAAAGCGATTGACCTGGTGCACTGATAACTAAGTCTGCCCGATTCTTGAAGTGCCCAGAGATGTTTGAATTTTCGGCAGTGTGTTTAGCTGAAAGCTTGATCAGGGCACCAGCGAGCGGAGCATCAGCCGCTGCTTCAAAAACAACAGGCATGACACTCATGTTGGCAGGCATGTTTTCAACGTGCATGGTGACGCCTGTTGGCAGTCCCTCGCTTTGCAGTTGAAGTTCCCCACCGAAGTTTGATCGCGATGCTGAAATTATTGTTGCATAGCGATTACCACGGGGAACAAAAATCTGTTGTCGGCTCTGTGAATAGCGAGCAACACGAGGGATGCCTAGAGCTAATGACGGCGTGACTGGTCGAAATTCAACTCGATATACAAATGTTTCGCCACCACGACCAAGGTGGTCGGTAACGCGTAGCACGTATTCTCCGTCGGCAGGGAATGTATAGCGAAAGTAGCTGTCCGGGCCACGAGAATCGTCATTGCCTACGAGAGAGCCGCCGGTGGCGTTGTACAGATTCATGACTGGGTCGAGTGGCGATCGAATACGACGTGCGAAACATTCAATGTCAAAGACTTGGCCCTTTTTCGCTGTGAAGCGGAAGTAGTCAATGTCTTTTTCTTCACCGATGATGCCGTTAAATGCGTTGGGCAGTTCAGCAGCACATGCTTCGGCGCTGGTATTGTTGGGTTCGGTTTCTAGAGAGTTTCCGTGTTCGAATAAACGAAAGGGGTTTCCTGATGGAGCGATTCCGTGTTCGTCCTGAGGGAATAATGCAAATTGCGGTTCGACGGTCGTTGGCAACTGCACGGTTTGCGTCGTTGTCCCGGCGGGGTCACCGAGGAATTTCACTTCGGTGGCTTCCCCTACTTTGCCACCGGCTGGGTAGACCGCCAGTGGTCGCGGGAAGGTACCGATATGTAGGTTGTAACGACAGTTGCCATTTCCAGCGTAACTGCTTTCGCGAATCATGACATAATAAGTACCGTCTTCTTTGGCGATGGTAGAAGCGATGGCGTCTTGTTTGGCGAGAGGTGTGTCATCGTCGGCAGAGAGTTCAAATCGTTTTGCATCGATGATAGCGATATAGGGATCAAACAGAGTTGTCCCCAAACGCATGGCTTCAACTTCAGCAGAGATTCGCTGTCCAGCTTTGACTTCGAAAGCGTAATAATCAATATCCTCGTTGGTGACGATACCCTGTACGGTTGTGTTTAATGCAATTTTCTGCGGTTCTTCAAAGCTATTATTTGGTTCCACTTCCGCTGTTGCTGCGAATGGTCCCACCCAGAACGTGCGGAATTCGGTGATCCCGCTACGCGTACGGACTTGAGCAACGTGTTCACCCATGCGGCAATCGGCAGCAATATTGACAGTCACCACGGCCGCGCTGGCTGAGGGCTCAAGGTTAGTGACTTCGAAGCCGGGTGAATAGAAAAATATTTCTTCGGCATCGGCTAAGCGTGCACCGCGGAATGAAATCGTGTTTTCGACGCCTCGTTGTACGCCTCGTGGCAAGATCAGACTTAGTGACGGCGAGGCTGCTTGCACACAGGTCGCGAGGATCAGACCGCAGAGGGTTGCGGCGAGCAACATCCAAGATTTCGAATGTGTTCGTGAGGCGAGGCTGATGGGGGTGGATCGGAACATTTTTTCACAGAGCTCCATACGCTTAAAGTATCGGTTATGCGATGTATTTAAAAAGTTGAGTTTTGAGGTGAACCTAAACAGGACGGGTAACATCAGATTGCGACCTGACGTCACCCGCATAGTTACTTAATCAAATTGGGATAAAATCCATTGGGCTTATTCGTTATATGATTAACTCTTGTCGGACTTTACCACCGTTGACGATTTCGATTGGACGGTCGCCAGGAGCCATTAACTCCTTGTCGGCCGTGATTCCTAGACGGTTGTAAATGGTTGTGGCCCAGTCTTCAACGGTCAGTGCATCTTCTTCCGGCTCACTGGCGGTCGCATTGGACTTTCCGTAAACAATACCTTGCTTAATACCGCCACCTGCCATGACAACACTGAAAACTTTAGGCCAGTGGTCACGTCCAGCGCTGGCGTTGATTTTGGGTGTGCGGCCAAATTCAGAACCGACAAGAACTAACGTCGAATCCAGCATCCCGCGATCTGATAGGTCTTGGATCAACGCAGCGTAGGCTTGATCTAAGGCAGGAACTTGGCCTTTGATTGCGCCATCAATGTTGCTGTGCATGTCCCAACCACCGTAGGTGAGGGTGACAAAGCGAACACCAGCTTCCACGAGTCGACGAGCTAGTAGCATCCGAGCACCGGCAGTGTTACGGCCGTACTTGTCGCGAGTAGCAGCGTCTTCTTTGTTGATATCAAACGCTTCACGCGCTTTTTGGCTGCTGATCAGGCTGTAAGCTCGATCGTAAAAAGTATCGACTGCATCGAGCGAGTCAGTTTTCTCTTTCGAGGCAAAGTAGTCGTTGACGGTTGCCAGCATCTTGCGACGTTTTGTGAAACGATTGTCGTCCACTCCACCGGGTAGCTTGAGATCACGTACTTGGAAGTTGCCACTGGCTGGGTCGGAACCAAGGCTGAATCCAGCGTATGAACTGCTGAGGTAACCGGTGCCAGCAAATCGGTTGGGCTGGTTCGGAATGCAGACATACGGAGGGAGGTTTTCGCGCGGGCCAAATTCGTGCGATACCACAGAACCCATACTTGGGAATTCCAAGGCCGGGCTAGGTCGATAGCCGGTGAACATGTTATGCGTTCCACGTTCGTGAGCGGCTTCACCGTGTGTCATCGCACGACAGATCGCAATCTTGTCAGCGATCTTCGAAGTATGCTTCATCATTTCGTTGAGACGAGTTCCGGGCACATTGGTTTCAATGCTATCCATCGGTCCACGATATTCAATTGGAGCGAAGGGCTTGGGATCCCAAGTCTCTTGGTGAGCACAGCCACCAGGGAGATAGATATAGATGACCGATTTGGCAGGACCTTCTTTACTCTCGTAAAATTTTTGGTCACCACGAGCTTCTTCCATTCGTAAGTAGTCTGAAAGGCTAAGCCCCAGTCCACCTAAGAATCCAACTTGCATAAAGGATCGACGCCCAATATTGCTGCCCTTGCACTTGTTAACCATCGGTTTCTCCGCGTGTGGTTGTAATGATATTGTGACAGTTGATCTGCGCACAAATCAAATAATTAAAATTGACTTTGAAATAACCGGTTTCTCAATCGATGTGATTTGGAAACGTATGAATTATTGGTTTGTTTAACAACTTATTGTAACGAACTGAAGACAACAAATGTTGAAATTCGATATGTTACGGCTGTTAATATTAAAGGTAGGTGCGTAGTCGTTTTTTGGTCTGGAGGTGGGTTATTGTTGGTGGGTTGTTAATTAAGTAACGTTCATCAAACGTAAAAAATATCAAAAGATGAAGTTACTTGTTTACCAGAAAACGCAGACGTACCATAAAACCTATCAATGAGTCAATTGTAAGTCAATCATTCCAACGGGGGGGGATGTGAATATTAGCTTGTTTAATGGTGTTTTCACACTGTTAAACGCTGGGGTTTTGATGGTTGTTGTGGGTTTTTACCTTTGTTTTTGTAAGTGTTTAGAGTTAATTGTAATGTGGATGATCTATGATGCCAGTGGCAGTTCCCTTAGATCCGCTTCGATCAGTAGTTTACTTGGATGCTGTAGCGGTTCTTCTGGGTACCGCTCCAACTCATCTCGTAGCACTTTGACGTCGGCAGGGGCTTCAATTCCCAAGCGGACCTTGTCTCCACTGACCTTTACAATTGTTAATGTTATCGAATCGCCAAGTTTAATTTTTTCGCAAACCTTGCGTGATAGTACCAGCATATTTCTAATGCCTCCGATTTTATGAATAATATATTTGGGCTTTACCGAGGTTCCAAGCGGCAGGGAAAGGAGAGGGAGCGCTCAAACGAGCACATTAACATTATGCAGCTATCATTGTTGGGCGATAGTGCATCGCGTTCGTTGGAACGCCCCGAGATTCTCTGTTTCCCGTTCCCTTGCTTCCGGTGGTTCAAGCGTTGCAAGTGTTTGCACCGCAATCGCCTTTGCCTTGGTAAAGAATAATGATTTTAAATAATGAAAGGATTGTGATCGTGCTAACTGGCAAGTGCCAGTTGTTCACAGGGTTCATTCATGTCAACTGATAGCTTTTGGCGACGTTGACCTGTTGAGTCATAGAACAGCACGGTATTAGAGATTGTTTCCCAAACGGCAGTCAGCTTAACGCTGCGTGGGCCGTGTAGGCAGAATAGCATTCCACAGGGAGTTCCCTGTTTTGTTAAGACCCGCTCCGAAAGGGGGAATGCTCCAGGTTGTAAATGATAAAACTCACATAAGACGTTTTGGATTTTTGTCCTAAGGTCCAGCAGGTCCATGACCCGCACTCGCTGGGAGTTCTTTTCTTGCATAACTCTCTTTTCAATCCATAAACAATCAAGCTAATGACGCCGATTGGTCATGTCTTAATATAGGGTGAATGGGAATAAAAGGTGATATGGAGACTATCGGGAGTTCGTGCAAGATTAATTGATTAGGGAATTGGTTTCTTTCAAAAAGTTCAAAAAGAATGGGTCTGCTATGCCGGACAAGTCGGGTGTAACGATTATACGGTTTTCAGATGTTTGTCGGTGTAGCAAGAGGATCACCACTTGGACTTAAATAGGCATTTATTGATCCTATAAGCAATACTTAACGTACTATGGTTTGACTGCCCCAAAGATGTTCTGTGTGGACTGGGATAAAATCGGTCTACTGTGGCAATCTAGACAATGAAGCGATATATAAAGGGTTTCGATGGCTATTAAGAAGCGAGTTTTAATCACTGGGGGGGCTGGTTTTTTGGGCTCTTTTCTATGCGAGAGCATGGTCGAGCGTGGCCATGACGTGATTTGCTTGGATAACTTCTTTACTAGCCAAAAGGTGAATGTCCAGCATTTATTAAGTCACAGCAATTTCGAGCTTGTACGTCACGACGTCACGATGCCGATTTGGTTAGAGGTTGACGAGATATACAACTTGGCATGTCCGGCTGCTCCCGGCCATTATCAGTTCAATCCCATCAAGACGCTAAAGACATCAGTGCTGGGCGCGATTCATGTTCTCGGGATGGCTAAACGATGTCGTGCTCGAGTGTTACAAGCATCGACGAGTGAAGTTTATGGAGATCCACGTGAGCATCCACAAACTGAATCGTATCGAGGGAGTGTCAATCCGGTGGGACCGCGGGCATGTTACGACGAGGGTAAAAGAGCAGCAGAGACACTGTTTATGGATTACCACCGCAGCCATAACATTGATATCCGCATCGTGCGGATTTTCAATACGTATGGTCCACGTATGCACCCCTTTGATGGCCGTGTTGTTTCCAACTTTATTCGGCAAGCGCTGCAGCACGAGCCGATTACGATTTTCGGCGATGGTTCGCAAACTAGATCTTTTTGTTATCGAGATGACCTCGTGCGCGGCTTGATTACCATGATGGAGAATACGGAGAGTTTCTGTGGTCCGGTGAATATTGGAAATCCAGGCGAGTTTACGATTTTGGAACTAGCTGAAAAAATCATCGAAATCACCGACAGTCGCAGCGAAATTGTCCACGAAGAATTACCGACTGACGATCCGGTTCGTCGACAACCGGATATTTCCTTAGCGCAAGAAAAACTCGGCTGGGAGCCCACCATTGACTTAGCAACTGGATTGGTAGAAACGGTGAAGTGGTTCCGCAGTATCGATATGAGTGACTACCGTCCCCCGACGCCGAATTACTAAGTCACGGTCGCCGATGCTACACCTGCTTACTTCTTGGCGCTGCTGTAGATTTTGAATTGCTTGGCGATTTCTGCTTCTTGTGTTGTCCCTTTGTGAATATAGACTCGGTACCGCAAAGTCATCGTCTCGCCTTTACCCAGCGTGTGAGAACCATCGATGTTGTTGTCCCCTTTGAAATGGTGTAGGCCAAAAGGGTTAGCGGTAAAGAGACCATAAGTTCTGACATGCCAATACGTTGGAAAGCGAAAGCTACTGGGGTGGTTCATAATAGCGATACCGACGGTGTTGTCTTTAACCGGTCCAACGTAATCAACCCAAGGAGCGGCTTTGCCCCACGCATTGCCGTCTTTGTCACCATTGGCATTGAGAATGGTACCGCCTAACTTAGCAGTAATTTTCATGCTGCCGGCGGTGCGGACTCCAAAGGAACCTTCTTTCGTATCACCAAATTTAACTGGTCCATCGCTAGCCGTGACCGTTGTGTCAAAGTCGATCCAGTAGGCGGTTTTGTTAGCACCAAAAGTGAGTCGGCGAATGTCTTGGCACTGTCGTTCGCCGTCGGGTCCGAGCCAATCATTTGTTGTTTCGATAACAGCTGTTTCGCCACTTTCTAGAGTCGTGAATTTTTGGTGGATGATGTTGCCGTGTCCCTCTCCTTCACTCCAGAAATCAATACCATTGACGTCGCCATGGGTGAACCAAAACGAACGGTGGTGAATATGGTCATCGCGCTCATGTTCACCTGCTTCACGCATTGGATAGGCACGAGTGATTTCGTTGCCGTGTGGCCCAATCAGCGGCCACAATATCGGTTTGGCGCCCGATTTGATGAGGTAGTGTGTTAGTAGCTTGCCATTGCGAGTAACTTTGACGCCACCAGCGGTTTCAGTAATTTGAAAGTCATCCGCAGTCGTAACGTTTGACATTACAAAAAACAGAGCGAGACAAAGTAGAATTTTGGTTGTTCGGGCAATCATGGTGGTTATTATCCGTTGCTAGTGAAGTGGTAACTATCAACGGATTGTAACACTCTCGAATTGCGTGTGCAAACTGGGGACCATTTACAGGACCCTGCCTGAGCTAAAGCTGTCCGCCGTGGCCAGAGTGAACTCTCATAACTGGGAGTGCGAGAGGGAGCAACGTAGCTTGACGTCAGAAAGAAAGGCACAAGGTCTACAATGCCAAGGCAGATAGCCACAATGCCGACGGTAACATTAATACAATGCTTCGACGCCGACGTAGACGAATGCCGGTGCGCCGGTGCGGGGACCGTAGGGATGCCGCGTGATCACGTATTTCTCATTGAAAATGTTCTGAGCTCCACCGAAGATTTTCCAATTCTCGTTGAACATATAGTAAACCGACATGTCCCAGATGAAGTAGGCGTTGGTGGTACCGTAGCGAGCGTCGGTGGAAACGCCGTCAACAAACGTTTCGTTGCTGGCCGTGGTGTAGGTCGCATCGCAGTAGGTACCGGTGATATCAAATCCACTCTTCTCAAAATGCCACCCAGCCCCAAAGGTAATCGTAAACTCAGGGATGTATGGAACTCGTGCTCCGGCTTGTCCACCAGCAAAAATCGACTCGGCATTATGCGACAAGGTATCGGTCAGCAATGCAGCATCGGTGTAGGTGGCACTGACAAACAGCGGATTGTTAAAGTCAAGGTTCTTGTCAATTCCGCGGTCGTATTGCAGTGTGAATTCAAGTCCGTTGGCATATAGAGAACCGACTTGGTCGTTGGATTCCGGGTCGGCTCCGGAGCCAACATTATCGAGAACGATGAGATCGTTAAAGTGGGAATAAAAGTACAGTAACTGACCAACTACTGCTCGGTCCGGATTCGTATAACGCCAGCCAAATTCGCTGGCGATC
>Ga0208879_1004397_pt1 | contig 10996 bp, 10 predicted proteins | sample Knorr_S15_td_Bot_FD_185605 | JGI IMG/M metagenome (GOLD analysis project Ga0208879, IMG submission 185605) | Marine microbial communities from Southern Atlantic Ocean transect - Knorr_S15_td_Bottom_ad_5009_LV_A (SPAdes) (version 2) | ecosystem: Environmental > Aquatic > Marine > Oceanic | place...
AAACATGGAAATCATGTAGGTACAGAAGTTCCTGCAGCCCTCACTGTAGAAGATTGCTGGGATTTGGTGAACACTTCCGAAAGAACAGGAAAATTCTGCATGATTATGGAAAATGTCTGTTACCGCAGGGATGTCATGGCAGTCTTAAATATGGTACGTGAAGGATTGTTCGGTGAACTTCTTCATTGCCAGGGAGGGTACCAGCATGACCTCCGTCATGTGAAATTCAATGATGGAATTCAGCCTTACGGCGGAGGAGTTGAATTTGGTGAGAATGGTTATTCCGAATCGAAATGGAGGACGCAGCATTCTGTGGAGCGGAATGGTGATTTATACCCCACGCACGGATTAGGACCGGTAAGTACAATGCTGGATATAAACCGGGGGAATAGAATGGTTCACCTTACTTCTACTGCAACGCAATCTCGGGGACTTCATAATTATATTGTAAAGCTTGGCGGTAAAGATCATCCCAATTCAAAAGTAGGATTTAAGCTGGGTGATATTGTCACAACAGTAATCAAATGCGCCAACGGTCAGACCATTATGTTGAGCCATGACACGAATTCACCCCGTCCCTATAGTTTAAATTTTCGTGTGCAGGGTACAAAGGGAATTTGGATGGTGGACAATGATTCCATTTATATTGAAGGGACAAGTCCTGAAGAACACCTCTGGGAACCGGATGAAGAGTATTTGAAGAAATATGATCATCCGCTCTGGAAACGGTTTGAGGATCAAGCGTCTGGATCCGGCCACGGCGGAATGGATTTTTTCATACTGCGGGCATTTGTAGAATCCATAAAACGGAACGTGTCTCCACCAATTGATGTCTATGATGCAGCGAGCATGAGTGTGATATGCCCATTATCTGAAAAATCTATCCGAATGAATAGTGCATCAGTAAGGATACCCGACTTTACCCGTAGAAAATGGAAAACAAATAAACCAATCTTTGGATTGAACGACGAGGTATAAATGACACTTTCAAGTCTAGACTGGACCATCGTTGGTGCTTATTTCGCCCTTTCATTAATTGTTGGTCTTTGGGTATCAAGACAGGCCGGGAAGGATACAAAATCATTTTTCTTGGCAGGAAGGAACATGCCCTGGTGGCTGTTGGGGGTCAGCATGGTGGCGACTACTTTTTCAACCGATACACCAAACCTGGTGACCGATCTTGTTCGACAAAATGGTGTTTCCGGCAACTGGGTATGGTGGGCATTTTTATTGACGGGAATGTTAACAGTTTTTGTCTACGCCAAACTATGGCACCGCTCCGGGGTGCTGACAGATATTGAATTTTATGAACTGCGCTACAGCGGAAAGGCGGCGGCCTTTCTCCGTGGTTTCAGAGCCCTGTATTTAGGATTAGTTTTTAATGTATTGGTCATGGGTACAGTAAGCCTTGCAGCGGTGAAATTTGGTGAAATTGTTCTTGGCTTGCCCGGTTGGAAGACGCTTCTTATTGCCTGTTCCATCACCTTAGCTTATTCTACTCTGGGCGGCCTGAAGGCAGTCATAATTACTGACTTTGTTCAATTCACATTGGCTATGGTTGGTTCACTTTGGGGAATGTTTTATATCCTTGGATTACCGGAGATAGGTGGTCTATCCAATCTTATCTCTCATGCAAACGTAACCGGTAAACTTTCACTGATCCCCGATATGTCCGATCCAAATGCATGGGTACCGATTTTACTGGTTCCATTGGCGGTGCAGTGGTGGGCAAGTTATTATCCCGGGGCAGAACCCGGCGGTGGTGGTTATATCGCCCAGCGCATGTTTTCGGCTAAAGATGAATCTCACGCTGTGGGTGCAACATTCTTTTTCAACGTGGCTCATTATGCCCTGCGCCCCTGGCCCTGGATTTTGATCGCCCTTGCATCTCTAATTGTATTTCCGGAATTAGCGGATATTCAAAAAGCATTCCCGAATCTTCCAGCCGATAAACTGGGGCACGATGTAGCCTATCCCGCCATGTTGACCTTACTCCCGTCCGGGCTTTTGGGGTTGGTTTCTGCATCACTCATTGCTGCTTTTATGAGCACTATGTCCACTCAATTAAACCTGGGCGCCAGTTATCTGGTGAATGATTTTTATCACCGTTTTATGAGACCGGATGCATCCGAAAAGCAGTTAGTCCAGGCAGGGCGATTATTTACAGTTCTCTCCATTATTTTAGGAGGTGGATTGGGACTCTTACTCACCAGCGCCGGCCAGGCATTTACCTTACTTCTTATGATAGGTTCTGGAACGGGACTGATATACATCCTGCGCTGGTTCTGGTGGCGCATCAATGCCTACACCGAGATAGTCGCCATGGTAAGTTCCATTATCATTGCCGGATATCTTAACTTCGGTGAGTCTACTTTAGAAGGGTGGCAAAAAATTGTGATCGGAGCTGTACTCACTACAATTGTCTGGATTATTGCCACATATTTCACACCACCGGATGATGACGAAATTCTCCGGAATTTTGTAAAAAAGGTGAATCCAGGCGGACCCGGTTGGGCTAAATATTCAGATGGTGTTTCCACAGAACCATGGCCTGTTCCAAATGGAATCCTTTCCATGGTTTTGGGTTGTACCGCTGTGTATGGATTTCTCCTTGGAACAGGCCAATTTATATATAGTCAGAATTTTTCAGGCTTGTTTCTCTATGGTGTAGGTGTTGCGGCATCCCTTGGATTATTTAAAACATGGAAATAAGCACTCCAGGTCGAATTTGTCTTTTTGGTGAGCATCAGGATTACCTTGGTCTACCGGTCATTCCCATGGCTATTTCACTCCGGACCCGGCTAATCGGTAAGAACCGGTCGGACAGCAAATTTATTATTAATAAACCGGATTTGAATGAAGAGGAATCCTTTTCATTCGATGAACTGGATTACACAAAACCACGGGATTATTTCAAAAGTGGTCTAAAGATTTGTATCAATGAGGGTCTTACGTTTTCCACAGGGTTTGACTGTGAAATCACCAGCCAAATTCCAGTTCAGGCTGGATGTGGAAGCTCCTCTGCAATCATGGTAAGTTGGATTCATTTCTTATCACAAATGGCTGATGAGCGAGCGGACTGGGATCAGGAGAAAATCGGGGAGTTAGCTTACAAAGCAGAAGTACAGGAATTCAGCGAACCGGGAGGTATGATGGATCAATACTCATCTGCAATTGGAAACCTGATTTATTTAGAGTCTGAACCTAAGATTTCGATTGAATCTATGAAACCGAATCTGGGAACATTTGTACTGGGAGATTCTTGTGAGCCGAAAGATACGATGGAAATTCTTCAGCGTTGCCGCGACTCACGATCCGCAATTTTTGAGAAAATCAAGTTACAGAATCCTAATTTTAGTTTGCACGAAATTAAATTGGAGGAAATCAGTCAGTATAATTTAAATACAGACGAAGCTACATTATTATCCGGAACAATTCAAAATCGGGATCTTTTACGGCAGGCATTACCGGAGCTTAAAAATGCTGAGCCCGATCATAAAAAGATTGGTATTCTTTTATCTGAACATCATTCGATTTCGAGGGAAGTGCTGAAAGTCAGTACTCCAAAAATCGAAACCATGCTGGATGCTTCCATAAATGCCGGAGCTTTGGGAGGGAAAATCAACGGTTCAGGTGGTGGCGGGTGCATGTTTGCTTATGCTCCTGATAATCCGGGAAAAGTTGTAGAAGCAATTGAAAAAGAAGGAGGGATTGCGTACACAATACATTCTGAAGTGGGAACAAGAATTGATTAATTTAATACAGTATGAAGATAGTTTATTTGAATTTGTTTTAAAGACAAATAATATGAATAAACCAAAAGTAGGAGCAGTAGATAAGAAAAAACTTCAATCTCTTATTGATCAAGCTAATTATTGTAAGGTTGCATTCTACAATGAAATTCCTAGAGGATTCTTGTTGTGCTTGCCAGAGAATATTACATATGATAGTATGAATTATGAATGGATATCAAAGCGATATAAAAATTTTATGTACATTGATCGTATTGCAGTTATAAAAGAATTTCAAAATAAAAAACTGGGCACTGCATTGTATAGTGATTTAATCGACCATTCTAAAAAAGAACAATATGATATTATTTTATGTGAAGTACTTATTTCTCCCCCCAATCATGGATCAATAAGATTTCATAAAAGGTTTAATTTTGTTGAATGTGGTACCCAATTTATTGAGGGTGGAACAAAACAAGTCCAGTTTTTTTATAAAGATATAAAATAAACTTGAAAGGATTTATTATTTTATGAATGACATCACACTACTTGTCATGGCGGCGGGCATGGGTTCCCGCTATGGTGGTTTGAAACAACTGGATGCAGTAGGCCCAAATCGTGAAACTATTATCGATTATTCAGTTTATGATGCTATTGAAGCTGGTTTCAGTAAAGTTGTTTTTATCATCCGCAGGGAATTTGAAGCGGAATTCAAGTCAAAAATCACCAATAAATTTTCAGGAAAAATTCAGGTTGAGCTTGCATTTCAAGACCTCCAAGCACTTCCCGATGGATTCGCCTGCCCGGAAGGTCGGAACAAACCCTGGGGCACAGGACATGCCATTTTATCTGCTGTGGATTTGATTAACGAACCTTTTGTGGTGATTAATGCCGATGATTTTTACGGTCGGGAGTCGTTTCAAAAACTGGCGGAATTTTATTCAAAAAATAACCGATCCTTCAGTATGGTTGTTTACAAACTGGACCAGACACTCTCTTCTTTTGGGGGTGTTACCAGGGGAATCTGCACAGTGGAAAATGACCGCCTGAAAACGGTGGTTGAAACCGGGAACGTCCGGAAAACTGATCAGGGAGTTTCTTCAGATAGTAAAGTTAAGTTAGATGGAAGTGAGCCTGTCTCTGTTAACATATGGGGTTTCACTCCGGCATTGTTTGATTATTTGAAAGATATGTTTGTGGATTTCATGAAAAAACGCGGAATGGAATTGAAAAGCGAATTTCTGATCCCATCAGTGATCAATGATCTCATCCAAAGTGGAAGAGAGGAAGTTTACGTATTGCGAAGCGATGCAAACTGGTTTGGAGTGACCTATAAAGAGGACAAACCTTACGTGATGGGAGAGATTCAAAAACTGGTGGATGGTGATGTGTATCCGCAGAAACTTTTTTAATCTGATAAATTCATGACCCCGGGAAATAAGTTCTCTCTCCGACCTTTTAATGAGAATGATTATGAGGGGTTTGCAGCGTTACAAAACCTTCTGTATCCGGATCATCCAAAATCATTAGAGACTCTTCGTCATGATGACAAAACCCGTGAGAAAAAAATCCCCCACAAAAACTGGGTCTGGGAAAGGAATAAAAAAATCCTTGTCTCTGCCATACATACCCAGTTTACAGAATCTATTCACCCGCAGAAGTTTGTAATAGAAATTTATGTTCATCCCGAATTCCAGGGTCAGGGATTCGGCGCTGCCTGTTACAAACACCTTCTTCATGAATTGAAGCAGTTTGACCCTGTCAAGCTTACATGTATTGTATATGAGACTCACGAAAGGGGAATTCGATTTTTTCAAGAGCGTGGTTTTGTGCAAACAATGAAGGAAAAGGAGTCCAGCCTGGATCTGACAGGCTATGATCCTGAACAATATCAGGATGAAATTGATCGGGTTTTAGCACAAAATTTACGTATCATGACCCTTACCGAATTCAGACAGGAAAATGCTGATGCTGATTATAAGGTGTGGGAATTGGAGCGGGAGGTTTGTCCAGATATGCCCTGGACAGATCCAATTTCAATCCCGGAATTTGATATTTATAAAAAACATGCACTTGCACATCCAAAATTTAATCCGGATTCCTGGTTTCTTGTATTGGATGGAAATCACATCACCGGATTGAACAACCTCTGGAAAAGTGAAATTGAAAAAGGTATTAATACAGGGCTTACCGGTGTCCGGCGGAAATATCGGCGAAAAGGTATTGCCACTGCATTAAAACATACCGGTCTTATCTGGGCCAAGAACCAGGGTTATGAATGGATCCGCACCGATAATGTTGACACGAATACGGGTATGCTCAGTATCAATATCCGGGTAGGATTTAAATTTATGCCCGCCTGTCTGGTCTTTGAGAAATTCATCAAGGAAGAGTAATGAGATTGCCTTTCCTTGAACTTTCCGGAACCTGCCTTAAGCAAGGCCAGGTACACGGTGAATCCTTAAAAGATCTCATTGAAAAAAATATCGCAGTATATTCCAGGCGGTTTCAAAAGGAAGCAAAATTATCCAAAGTTGAAGTGCTTGAAAGAACCGACTCCTGCCTTCGCACGCTTAAAAAACAAAGTATTAATTATTATGAGGGAATTTTGGGAATCGCTGAAGGATCAAATCAGGAACTCATGAATATTGCCATGCTGAACTTCCGTTATGAACTTCTCTATCATGCCATCGGGAAACTCCAGATGGATGCTGTTGATGGATGCACGTCCTATGCAGTGTTACCTGAAGTTGTTTCCAATGGTCATACAATTATGGGGCAAAACTGGGATTGGATTCCGGATGTGGAATGTGCGATTGTTGAGACTACTGCACAGGTTGGTCCGCATCAAATGGCTTTTACAGAAGCCGGAATTTTTGGAGGTAAGATTGGTATGAATTCGGAAGGATTAGCTCTCACTGTAAATGGCATGAATACAACCGTGGATGATTGGTCCCGATTTGAAAAACCTTTTCATTTACGCTGTTTTGAAGTACTGAGTTTCGCCACATTGGAGAATGCCATGGAGGTACTGACCGGCACACCCCGTTCTTGCACTGCAAATTTTATGATTGGTCAAGCAGAAAACACTGTAATTGATATTGAGTTAGCTCCGGATACATACGTTAAAATAAGTCCGCAGGGAGGTGTTCTTGGTCATGCCAACCATTTTACTGATCCGGATCCAGCGGAAATTATTGAACCGCCCAATCCACGCAGATACTTATCAAAATTTCGTCATGAACGCATGGAAACGCTCTTGAATGAACGAAAACCATTGGATGTAGCAGGAATTCAAAAAATACTGAAAGATCATCATCATTCCCAATCTATTTGCCGTCATCCCGATCCGTCCCTGCCGTCAGAACAGCACACGGTCACGAAAACCGGAGTGATTATGGATTTGGATGAAAGGAAACTCTGGTTTACGAACGGTAACCCTTGCCAAAATGAGTTTACTGAGTATTCCTTATTGAATTAAAAATTCAGGAAATATACTGCGATAATAATTGATGGAAATAATGAACTCCCTGTTCATGCCTAGGAGCATACCTCCCCCTTGAATACAACAGAGATTTTATTCCTTTCTGAACACTGTTTACAATAGTTTTGTCTTCAAATTCAACCTGTTTCAGCTCCTGGATTTCTGTTACAGGATTCTTACCCTGAATCGGGAAAATAAGGAATTTTATCCTGGTTTTTTCCGGAGAAATTGGTTCCACAATATTGACAGATAAACCCCAGGAATAAAAATTGAACATCAGGTTTGGGAAAATCCAATAATAGTGAGCATAATTATTATCATGGTTATTTTTGGATTCTCCATACTGAATCACTCCGTTTTCTAATAATTCGGTGATATAGGAAGTACAATCTATTTCTTTTGCTAATCCTTTGTGTACGTAGGGAATATGCATTCCTTCCAGGTAATTTTCACAATAAAGCGCCCAGTGTGCATCTACGTAAAATATCTTCGATAATTTTTCATTATATGAAATTTTATCAAACGGAAACCAATCTAGTCTTTTTTCTATATCTTCAAGTACAGGGGAATTTTTAATTGAAGAATGAAGTGATACAAATATGAACTCATTCCAATTTTTTAATTGGATTTCCTGTAGATTGTCTTTTTCCAAAGGACAATCTTTAGCTCCCTCAAATCCAGGAATAGTTTTTATTGTACCATTTAAATCAAAAGTTCTCCCATGATAACCACATTTCAAAACTGAAGAGTTGGTTTCCTTTTCACATACCAGATGTGCCCTATGCGTACACACATTTGACAAACATTTTAATGTTCCATTTTTCTGTGTTATAACCAAAGGCTCATTTAAGGAATCATTCAGGAATGTGAAGGGATAAACATTTTTCTTTTTCAAGCTACTGGAATGGGTGATTAATTGCCATGAATTGTTGAAAATATTATGAATTGTTTTTTCATAAGTTTGAGGGTCAGTATAAAAAGCAGACGGTATTGTTGATGCTTTTGAAATATCCGTTTTTATTTCAAATTGGTTCATTTTTCAATTGCTGATTTATCTATATTTATTCAATAATTGGGTAGAAATAAAAAACCCCGCCGGATGACGGGGTTTCATTGAAGTTCCTAATATTATCCTTTGAACAATTTCCTGAAAAAGGATTTGATTGATGATTCTTCTTTTTCCGGTTCATTCTCAAGTGAGACTTCGAAATCAGTTTTCTTACTAAGGATTTTCTTGATTTCTTCCGGGGTGATTTTTGCTTCATCGAAACTCACTGTGGCTGTGCTGGTTTCAAAATTAACATTGCAGGACTTAATTCCATCAACATCAATTAAAACCGTTTTCACCTTATTAACACAGCTATATTGACATGCCATTCCTTTTACCTTTAAGCTGGTGGTTTTATCTCCTGCAGCAAGGAATGCCAATAGAGTGCATAGTGTCATTAAATATTTCATAGTGTACTCCTTTTTTATAATAGTTAGATCAAAATTTATAATATAAAATATTCATTTACCATTGAAAATCCTCATCCACTAATTTCCACATATACCAGGCTGCAGTGGTTCGAAACGGTCTCCATTTTTCTGCCTGTCTATCCATGAATTGAATTTCAGGAATTTCGTCCAATTGAAAAAACAGTGTCATTCCTTTTTGAATTCCCAAATCAGATAAGGGAAGAATGTCCGGGCGATTCAAGGTAAACATCAAAAACATGTCTATTGTCCATGGTCCGATCCCCTTAATTTTTATAAGCAGATTTCTAATTTCATCGTCTTCCATTTTTGGAATGTCTTCCGGAATGATTTCATTATCATCAAATGCGTTGGCAATTTCTTTTACATAACAGGTTTTTTGCCGGGAGAGTCCAATTGACCTGTATTGTTGATCTGAGTTTCTTAAAACCTGTTTTGGAGATGGGAAATCTTTTGATTTGAACAAATCCAAAAACCGGGTGTAAATAGTGAAGGCTGCTTTTCCTGAGAGTTGCTGGTACACTATGGATTTTACCAGAGCTTCAAAATAATTTTCATTTAGTTTGTAATCCGGTTTTCCGAATCTGTCAATCAGTATTCCAAAACGTGGGTCAGTTTTTTTCAGGTGTTCTAAGGCTATTGAAATGTTTTTCATTTTTTTTAATCAAAGTTCATATTACACATAACAGAAAGCCCCTCAGCGAGGGGCTTTCTGGGTGGCTCGAGCCGGAATCGAACCAGCGACACAAGGATTTTCAGTCCTCTGCTCTACCTGCTGAGCTATCGAGCCCAATTAAACGGCCGAAATTACAGGGTATGAATAAATTTATTCAAAGCCTTCTAATAAATAGTGCTGAAAAAAGGAGACAATTATGTAACAAAAATCGTTTTCTCACGATGTTCTATAATTTTCCCTATCTTCTGCGCTTTGATTGAAGATTGTTCGTTAAACAATTTCAGAAACGATTCAAATTTTTCAGGTGAAATCGATATGAGTAGTCCGCCGGAAGTCTGTGCATCACTTGTGATCAGTTTTTCAATCTCCGTACGATCTTCATGAAATTGTGTAAATGATTCAGCATACGACAGGTTGCGTTTTGTACCACCGGGGATGATACCGTCATTTGCCAACTTTAGAGTTCCAGGTAGGAGCGGAAGTAAGTTATAATCAATCTCGGCGGTCACGTTGCTGGCATCACATATTTCGCTTAGATGTCCCAGCAGTCCGAACCCGCTTACATCTGTTGCTGTTTTTACACCAAGTTCAACCATTATTTTTGAAGCAATGTCGTTCAAAGCTGACATGGATTCAACAGCAGTATGGATTATATTGTTTTTTGCCAATCCTTTTTTAATAGCTGTGGCAATGATTCCGGTTCCGATTGGCTTTGTGAGCACCAAAATGTCACCGGGTTTTGCGCCATCATTTTTGACTAAATTTTGTTCTTCAACCTCTCCCGTAACAACCAAACCGTATTTTGGTTCTTTATCGTCTATACTGTGCCCGCCTACAGTTGGTATCCCCGCTTCCTTTGCTTTGTCAGCGCCGCCCTGGAGAATGGTAGTGAGCATTTCGTTAGGAAGATCATTGATGGGGAATCCTACAATATTCAGGGCGAATAAGGGCTTTGCTCCCATGGCGTAGATATCCGACAAACTATTTGCCGCTGCGATTTGTCCGAATTGATAGGGATCATCAACAATCGGGGTGAAAAAATCTACTGTTTGGACCAGTAATTTCCCACTGTCAAGACGTACAACGGCGGCATCGTCGTGTCCGTTAAAACCAACGATTACTCTTTTGTCAGGGATCAATTGAAGCTTACCCAGAACCTGGGCCAGGTCTTCCGGACCTATTTTACAAGCTCACCCGGATCCGTGGCTGAGAGTAGTTAATCGAATATTTTCTTTGTGAGACATGTTTGAATATTGAATTTAAACAGAATTAAATAGAATTTTTGATATAAATGAATACTTATAGTTCTGGTATAAGTTTTTTGATATCGCTGATGGATTCGATCGTTTTATCAGCCAGGTATTCCAGGTGAATTGTTTTGAAAATTGTGTGAATCTGAACCTGTGAAATAAACTCGGAGAGATTCAATGGAAAATGTGCTGTTTTCAAAACAAGATATTCCAGGGGGAAATTCTGATCGGAAAAATTCAAATGTTCAATTGTATAATTTTCCTTATCCTGTATTCTGCGAACTGATTCAATGTTTTGAAATTCAATTTTTATTGGAAAATTCCAGGGCGATGAGTTGTCTGCAATAGAACGAATGTATTCCAATCCTTCCTGCAAACA
>Ga0208879_1004400_pt1 | contig 10995 bp, 11 predicted proteins | sample Knorr_S15_td_Bot_FD_185605 | JGI IMG/M metagenome (GOLD analysis project Ga0208879, IMG submission 185605) | Marine microbial communities from Southern Atlantic Ocean transect - Knorr_S15_td_Bottom_ad_5009_LV_A (SPAdes) (version 2) | ecosystem: Environmental > Aquatic > Marine > Oceanic | place...
ACAAGTTATCACAAATATGGTCCACAGATATGGCCATAGATTTAGGAACATGCAATACTTTAGTCTATATTAAAGGTCAAGGTATAGTTCTTAACGAACCATCAGTGGTTGCTATAATTGAAGAAAAAGGAAAAAAATCAGTGCTTGCCGTGGGCGATGAGGCAAAAACGATGCTGGGAAGAACTCCAGGAAATATAACTGCCGTGAGACCTTTAAGAGATGGAGTGATAGCTGATTTCATAGTAACAGAAGAAATGATTAAGCATTTTATAAAAAAGAGTCACAAAAGCAAAGCATTTGCAAACCCTAGAATATTAATATGCGTACCAACTGGATCAACGCCCGTTGAAAGAAAAGCCATTCAAGATTCAGCATTAGCCGCTGGAGCAAGAAAAGTTCAATTAATTGATGAATCGATAGCTGCCGCAATTGGAGCGGGACTTCCTATTTCTGAAGCGACTGGATCCATGGTTGTTGATATTGGGGGTGGTACTACAGAAATTGCAATCTTGTCATTAGGTGGAGTGGTTTATGCTAATTCAATGCGGGTGGCAGGCGATGCAATGGATTCTGGTATAATTACCTATATGAGAAAACAATTTAATTTGTTAGTAGGCGAAGCGAGTGCTGAAAAAATAAAAAAGGAAATAGGCACAGCCATACCAACAGCCGGCAATACTTATTTGATGAAAGGTAGGGATATAAGATCAGGAACCCCCAAAGAAATATCGCTGAAAGAGGAAGATACTGCAGAAGCGTTAAAACCAGTTCTAAACCAAATTCTAGGTGGAATTAAGGACGCTTTGGAAAAAACTCCTCCAGAATTATCTGCAGATTTAGTAGACATGGGTTTAGTTCTAACTGGTGGTGGAGCTCTTCTTAAAAACATAGACAAACTAATTACAAAAGAAACAGGATTGCCTGTTCAAATTGCTGAAGATCCATTGTCTTGCGTTGCTCTTGGGACTGGTAAAGCGCTGGAACAAGAGGAAACATTCTCTAACATGTTAATAGATGGATGATTTTTGTAGATAAAGTATTATGGATACAAGTCGCGAGGATGTTGGCATAGCAATTCGTTCCGCTTTTTTAGCTAAAGGATCAAAACAAAAATTTTCATTATTTGCACTTATAGTTCTTTCGATTATATTTCTTTTTGTTGAAACAATAGAAACAAAACCACTTAATTATTTTAGATCATTTATTAAGGATGTAATCTATCGAGGAGCTTTAGTTGTTTCAGCTCCATCTAACAGTATTAATAATTTTACTGATTTTGTTAAGGAGCACGTGCATCTTTATGACGATTATAACAAATTAAAAAAAGAAAATGATGACTTAAAAAATAAAATTTCGGAGACAGATTTTTTAGAATTAGAAAACAGTCAATTAAGAAAATTAATCGAAGAGCAAATTTCATCATCCTCTAATCTTATGAGCGCAAGAGTTATGCTGGATAAACAAAGCCCATACCTTAACTCTTTTATTATTAATATTGGAGGTAATAAAAATATAAAAAATGGCATGGCGGTTTTGGATGGAAAAAACTTTATTGGAAGAATAGTCGATGTAAATTTTTTTTCATCTAGAGTTTTACTTGTCTCAGATTTAAATAGCAAAATTCCTGTTATAACTGAACCATCGGCGCATCATGCTATTTTAAATGGTCATGGAAAAAATGAGCCAACCTTAGAATATTTACCTGAAAATCATAATATTCAGAATGGTGACAAAGTTTATACATCGGGAAAAGGGGGAATTTTTTCTCCGGGCATTCCCGTTGGTGAAGTTAAAATTGAAAATAATATTATCAAAGTTTTATTATTTTCTGATTTAAGCCAGATCACTTTTATAAATATTAATTTAGAAAATTTGGATAAGGGTAAATAAGTTTTTATGGCATATATATATAAACAAATTAGATTTAAATTTTTTGAGCTATTACCGCTTTTATTACTTTTTTTTATTTCACTAAATGGAAATTCTACAATTGATTTAAAGTATTTTTCAATTAATGTTCATTATATTCTAGTTTATTATTGGGTTTTAAGAAAACCTCAGATGTTAGGATATGGTTTCATATTTCTATCAGGAATAATTAATGATATCGTATTCGGGCTTCCATTAGGTGTTAATGCTTTATCTTTGTTAATTATAGCTGCGGTGGCTGCATATGCAAGAGTCGTAACTGTTAGAATAACATTAATAAATGATTGGATAAGTTTTATTCCCGCATTATTAATTGCAAACTTTATTTATTTCTTATCATTATATTTTTCAAATTATTCGGTAGATTATTTGTTTCTGTTCAAAGATTCTGTTTTTACGTTTATTTTTTATCCAGTTTTGTGGGGAATTTTTTCATTGATATTAAACTTAACAAAATCCTGATCTATGCTTAGTTTTTCAAGAACTTTTCAAAGTAAATCAAAAACAATCACTAGACGAATGTTTATTTTATCTTCGTTAAAAATAGCAATTTTTGTTGCTATAATTACCCGTCTGTTTTACCTACAAATTTCTGAAAATATAAAATGGAGAACATTGTCAGATAAGAATAGATTGAGAGAATGGAAGACGGTTCCTCAAAGAGGAATAATAGAAGATTATTTTGGAACAAAAATTGCAAAAAATACTCAAGTATTTCAACTACATATGATTCCAGAAGATGTGCCCAATCTAGAGGAGCTTTTTTTTAAACTGTCAAAAATAATTGATTTTGATAAGCGAGCAAAAACTAATTTAATAAAGAGACTAAAAAAACGTAAGCCTTGGGAGACTATAATAATTTCAGATAATTTATCTTGGTCAGAGTTTTCAAGATTGAATCTTTTTTTACATGAGATGCAAGGAATAAAGCCTGTGGTTGCTGTAGCACGAAAATATTTAGAAGATGGCTCCTCTTCTCACATCATAGGATATGTTTCAGAAATGAGTGTAAAAGATTTGGAAAATAGCGCATTATTAAGAGAAATTAATGTTCCTGGATTGAAGACGGGTAAAAATGGTTTAGAAAAGTCTTTAAATGAAGAAATGATCGGACAGCCAGGACTTCAAAGATTTGAAGTTAATGCGCACGGTAAAAGAATCAAAGAACTTAAATTGATTCAGGGAACTACAGGTAAAAATTATAGAACAACTTTAGATATAGAAGTTCAAAAATCTGCAAGTGAATTATTAAAAGACAAAAGTGGATCGATTTGTATAATGGATATTTATACAGGAGATCTTGTAGCTATGGTATCTAGTCCTACATTTGATGCAAACAAGTTTGTTCATGGTATAGCCTCTAAAGACTGGCAAGATCTAATCAATAATGAAAAAAAACCTTTGATTAATAAATCCATAGCAGGACTTTACCCACCAGCTTCGACCATCAAACCTCTTGTTGCGCTATCAGCATTGGAAAACGATGTTATTAGTCCTAATACTACAACCGAATGTAGAGGAGAGATTGAACTTTATGGTCATAAATATCATTGTTGGAAAGAGAAAGGTCATGGATTTATGAGGTTAAGAGAAGCTATTAAACAATCTTGCGATATTTATTTTTATGAAGTAGCACGAAGATTAGGAGTTGATCGCCTAGCTGTTACAGCTAATAAATTTGGACTAGGAAATAAAGTTTTAGATATTTTAAGTGAAGAACTAACTGGGCTTGTTCCATCGACTAAATGGAAATTAAAAAATATTGGAAAAGGATGGTTATTGGGAGAAACTTTGCTTGCTGGTATCGGGCAAGGTTATTTTCAGGTTACTCCAATACAACTTTGTCTAATGGCTGCACAACTCGCGAACGGCGGACATAAAATTGAACCAAAGATAATTTATAATGAACAAGCTTTGCAGCCTACTATAGATGCTTCGAGCAAACGGTTTAAGCAATTATATAGGAATCAAGAAAATGTTAAATTTGTTTTAGATGCTCAATTCGGGGCAACCAATGAACCAATGGGCACTTCTTACGGATCAAGACATGTTAAGTCAGAATATATCTTTGCTGGAAAAACTGGAACAGCTCAAACAAGATCTATCACTGAGGAAGAAAGAGAACTAAAACTAAAACAAAAAGATTTGCCTTATAAAAAAAGAGATCATGCTCTTTTTATCGCATTTGCACCTTACAAAAACCCACGATACGCATTTAGCATTGTTATAGAACATGGAGGATCGGGAAGTTCAAACGCCGCTCCAATTGCAAAAAAAATAATAAAAAAAGTTTTGGACAGAGATCAGCTGAGAAAAAAATATCAAACAGATCTGATTCAAGAGATTTAAAAAATGATAAGACAACATTTTCATAGAGGCAATCAGAGTTTTAGAGATAAAATATTTGCTTTAGATTTTTTACTAATTTTTTTTATTTTATTATTAGGAGTAATTAGTTTTTTTGCAATGTATTCTACCGAACAAGGAAAGCTTGGTTATTATACTCAAAGTCATCTTTATAGATTTTTTATTTTTTTTATACTTTTTATAATAATTTCTTTTTTTAGAATTAAGACTTGGTATAAATCTGCTTATTTATTTTATTTCGCAGTATTAATCTTATTGTTTGCCGTTGATATTTTTGGCGTTACCGCCTCAGGATCAAAACGTTGGATTAGTTTATTTTTTATTAATCTTCAGCCTTCCGAATTAATGAAAATTGCTTTAATTATTTTTTTAGCAAGATACTATTATAAAATTCCTACAGAAAATGTCACAAACTTAAAATATATTATTACACCTTTCTTTGCTATATTTGTTCCTGTTTTATTAGTTGCAGACCAACCGGATTTGGGAACAGCGGTGCTAATTTTAATTGGCGGTTTGGCCGTTATTTGGTTAACGGGTTTCAGAATAAAACTTTTCTTGTACTCATGTTTCTTTTTAATTTGCTTACTTCCAGTTGGAATATCATTTTTAAAACCGTATCAAAAAACAAGAATCCTATCTTTTTTTGATCCCGAAAGAGATGCTTTAGGGGCCGGCTATCAGATTATTCAGTCAAAAATTGCCTTGGGTTCAGGAGGCATTTTTGGAAAAGGTTTCCTGCAAGGAAGCCAGAGTTACTTGGATTATTTACCTGAAAAGCACACAGATTTCATTTTCACTTTATTTTCCGAAGAATTTGGTTTTGTCGGCTCTACAGCATTATTACTTGTTTACGTTATGATTATATACAGAATTACTGTAATTGGTCGTCAGTCGAGAAATAATTTTGCAAAGTTATACTGCTTCGGTTTTGCCACGGCATTTTTTGCTTATGTTGCAGTTAATATGTCAATGGTACTTGGTTTACTGCCGATTGTAGGAGCTCCACTTCCTATTATGTCATATGGGGGCTCATCGATGCTTTCGGTAATGATTGGCTTGGGTTTCGTGATGAGTTGTAAAATTTATCAACAGGAGGATGTAAATTAAATACTTAGGGGCTTTTATAAAACAACTTGAGATTGTATTATTTACTTTTGATTCCAATCAATATCGCGAAATTTTTTTCTTTTTAGTTTTAAAAAATTGACTTTTTGTGCTTAACTAAAACAAATGTTTAAAACTTTACGAGGAGTTGAAGAAAAAAAATTAAATTACAATGGTCGATCACATATTGGTGAGACTATGCAGTTTGAAGGCGATTTAAGATCATCAGGATCATTGGATGTTGCGGGGTTGATGAATGGCAACATATTTGTTTCAGACATGACGATAACCGAAGCTGGATCAGTAAGAGGTTCGATAGAAGCAGCAAGCATAGAAGTTAACGGACATGTAGAAGGAAAAATTACAGCTGATGTTGTAATAGTCGGAAAAAATGCAGTGATAAAAGGCGATATTTTTTTTAAAAATACTTTAAAAACAGAAGAAGGCGCTGATATTGATGGTTATATAAAACGAGTAAGCAAAGGGAAGTCAGATACAGAAGAAGATATTGCAATTGAAGAAATAGTGGAAAGAGGAGATTCAACAAAATCTAAACCTAGAGTCGTTCATGTAGGGCAGCATAAAGAAGCTGTATAACGTGTCCCCCGATATTTAAATCTTAAATAACATATAACTAGCGATACTATGAGCGAAGATGTTCAGTTAAAATCTTCAGTTGGAGTAATTGGAGCTGGGATACAAGGTATTTGTATTTCACTTTGTCTTATTAAAAAAGGTTTTAGAGTAACTCTTATCGATCGTGATGATCCTGGGAAAAATTCTGCTTCCTATGGTAATGCTGGTCATTTTTCGCCCTATGCTTCAGTACCAATTAACAGACCAGATATATTATTAGATATACCCTCAATGTTGTTAAGTTCTACTGGACCATTAGCATTAAAGTGGAACTATGTGTTGAAGATGATTCCATGGTTTTTAAAATTTATAAAAAATTGCAGTAAAAAAAAAATGATGCATACAGCAAAGTATATGCATCAAATTTTAGATTTAGCTATGCCAGCTTACGATGAACTTTTTGAAGACATCGATATTTCAGGATTGGTGGAAGGTAAAGGAATAATATATTTTTGGACTAAAAAATATTTAAAAAGTAGAGAATTAGAAATCAGGATTAGAAATGAATTGGGTGTGAAGCAGCAATTGCTAACTCCGCATGAAATTCACGATCTAGAACCACATATAAAAAAAATTTATCATGGCGGCGTTTTGTATCCTAATGCTAGACATGCAAGAAATCCCGGAAAGATCTTATTAAAGTTATTTGATTTATTTTTAAAAAGAGGTGGACATTATGAAAAACAAAATGTTCAAACGTTACGCTTTACATCAGACAATAAACCAGTGATAAAAACGGATTCAAAATTTTACAATTTTGATAAAATCGTTATTGCGTGTGGCGCATTTTCAAAAAAATTGACTGATCAAGTTGATGAAAATATTCCATTAGACACTGAAAGAGGATATCATGTTCATTTTAAAGGATACGATCATTTACTATCAAGACCAGTTATCTTTTTAAATAGAGGTTTTGGAATAACTCCTATGGAACAAGGATTAAGAGTGGTAGGTACCGTTGAATTTGGTGGATTGGAAAATCCAGTAAGCAAAAAAAGAATTCAGAATCTTGTAAATAGCGCAAAATATCTTTTTCCGGAATTAGGGAAACACGAAGATGAGTGGTTAGGTTTTAGACCAACTTTACCTGATTTTTTGCCGATTATCGGCCCTTCAAAAAATTATAAAAACTTGTTTTATTCTTTTGGTCACCACCATCTTGGATGGACATTGGGAGCAATCTCAGGAAAAATTCTTGCTGGAATGATTGCAGAAGAGAATACAAATTTAAATTTATCTCCTTACAATTCTTTAAGATTTAGCTAGGAGCTATTTTGTTTTTAAAAGATAAAACAGCTTATATTTTTCTTATACTTGCAACTTTGTTTTGGTCAGGCAATTTTATTGTAGGAAAAGCAGCAAGTCTTTTTGAAATTCCACCTTTTACTTTAAACTTTTACAGATGGACTTTTGCTTGGTTGATATTAGCTCCGTTTACACTTCAGGAAGTTTTGAGAAAAAAAAATTATATATTAGAAAATATAAAACTGATTTTAATATTAGGAATTACAAGTATTACTGTGTTTAATTCAATCGTTTATTATTCATTAAATTTTACGCAGGTAATTAGTGGTGTTTTGATGATCTCAACTATTCCTGTGATGATAATTTTTTTTTGTTGGATTTTCAATATTGAAAAAACAAACTTTTATCAGATACTAGGAGTGATTTTTTCATTATTAGGTGTTGTGGTTATAGTGACAAAAGCTGATGTAGATAAATTGATTAATTTAAATTTTAATAAAGGTGATTTATGGATGGTTGTAGCCATGTTTTCTTGGGCTATTTACTCAGCATTGTTAAGAAAGAAAAAATTTGATTTATCACAAATTTCTCTTTTACAAGTGATCATATCAGCCGGGTTAATTTTTTTATTACCGGCTTATTTGATAGAGATGGCTTTAGGTTATAAATTAAATATTAATTTACCTTTCATATTAACGCTAAGTTACGTGGTGCTTTTTCCAGGATTGGCTTCCTTTATTTTTTGGATTAAAGGAATTTCATTAATAGGTTCTAATAGATCGGGAATATTTTTACATTTAATGCCAATTTTTAGTACAATATTAGCAATATTAATATTTAAAGAAAGATTCATGTTTTTCCATATAATTGGAGCTATATTAATTATTACGGGAATTGTTTTATCGTCTAAAAAAAACAGACATGATTAAAGACTTAACCTCAGAACAGAAACATATTTTACTTGAAGAAGGCACAGAGCCACCAGGAACCAGTCCTCTGAATTATGAAAAAAGGGAAGGCGAATATTGTTGTGCAGGATGCGGCACTAAACTTTTCGAATCTAAAAAAAAATATGAAAGTGGAAGTGGATGGCCATCTTTTTTTGAGGCATTGCCAAACGTTTTTGAAACAAAAATTGATAATTTAATTGGATCATCCAGAACGGAGTACCATTGCAAAAAATGCAAAGGACACCACGGACATATTTTTGATGATGGGCCAAAACCTACTGGTAAAAGATATTGTAATAATGGGTTATGTTTAGTTTTTGCTCCAAAAAAGAAATAATTTAAGCAACAACTCTGATATTGCTCAAAAGTAAAAGTTCTTCTTTTAAAAACTTGGCTATTGATTTCATTCCCTTTATTTTTGAAATTTTTTCAGCTTGTGAATTGTAGTTTGTGTTGGTGTTTATATCATAGGTATAAATTGTACCATTTTTGTCGACAATATATTCAATACCAGCTATTTCAATTCCATTTATTGCAATAAATTGTTCATAATTTTTTATCAAGGCATCTTTTTTATAATTTTTTAAAATTTTAAATTTATTTCCGATTGTTGGACAAAACTCACCAGCGATTTGTTGTTGTGGGATTTCGTCCTGATCTTCTGGACATGCTGGACATAATTCAAATCCTTCGGACGCATCCACTTCAACGGCATACAAAAATTTAGAATTTACAAATTCGACTCGAGTTATAACTTTAGGACTAGCTTCTATATAGTCTTGAAGAAGAGTTATCCCGTCAATTGATAGTTCAAAATCTTTGCCACTCACGTAGGAATCTAACTCTTTTTTACTATTGAATAGTTTAACGCCCAAACCTTTTCCCCCTCGATTATGTTTTGTTATAAAAGGCTTGCGAAATATATTTGCTGACTTAAGAATACTTTCTTTGTTGTTACAATAAATTGTCCTTGGTGTTTTAATTCCAACGCTTTCTAATTCTTTATATTGAAGAGATTTACTAATTTCTAAACTTAATGCTCTTGAATTATTAATGACTCTTCTGTTATTTTTCTCAAGCCAATTTAAAACTACAGCAGTATATTCTGGAGCATATCGATGTCCTCTAGTGTGCGAACTTGCACTCATTCTATTATAAAAAATCCCTTGAGGAGGTTTATCTAAATGATCAACGTTTCTTTTTCCCAAATGCCACTCTTCAAAAGGTGCGTTTATCTCTTGTAATTCTTTTCTAAGTGGTTCAACCCACTCGTCGTTTTCATGTATGATATAAATTTTATTTTTCATTAATTAAACACCTAAGAGGGAGTTAAGTTTTCCGTCATTTTCCAGGTCTTGCAACTTATCACTGCCACCAATGTGCTGTCCATCAATAAAAATCTGAGGAACAGTTCTCATGCCATTTGTTTTTTTTATCATATCCTCCATTTTATTGGGATCAGATGCAAGATCGATTTTCTTAAAAGAAACTCCCTTTTTGTTTAATAAAGCTATTGCTCTGTCACAAAATGCACATAAGGGTCCTGTATATATTTCTATATTTTTCATGTCTTTATTATATGGTAATAATCTTAAATGTTACCAACAGATTATTTTTTATTTTTACAAATAGCTTTCTTTCTTACCATAACTCCAGGAACACCTAGAGTAGTTATTGTGACCTATGCTATTAATTATGGACTAAAACGATCAGTAATTACGGCTGCAGGGGATGTTTCTGCCAACACATTGCAAATGATTCTCGTTGCCTTTGGAGTGGGTGCTTTAGTTTATGCTTATCCCAATATTTTAAATTATTTAAAATGGATAGGTATTTTGTATTTATTATACATAGCTTTTGATTTAGTTAGATCTTCAAAGAATTTAAATTTTGATGAAAATCTTTCTGCAAAAAGCAATCTTTCGTTATATAGAGATGGTTTTTTAGTTGCTTTTCTTAGTCCAAAGGCCTGGGTATTCTTCGGGGCTATATTTCCACAATTTTTAAACTTGGAAGGAGATTTTGCTATTCAATTAATAATTTTAATTATTTCTTGGGTTATTCTAGATTTTTCCACATTAATGCTTTACGGTTTTGCTGCACAAAAAATTGTAAGTTGGTTCAAAACAAATCCAAAAACTATAAATACAATTTCCGCGTGTGCTCTAATAATCATTGCAATTATCATTGCTTCAACAAATATATGATCAAATAAGTTGGACAACAAATATTCAGTACTAACAGTTGTTATTTTTTTTGAAAGTTGTTTAATACAATAATTAATAATTATTTAAGGGAGAATATAATATAATGAATAAAATAATTAAATTTACATTAGTTCTTCTTTCTACTTTAGGACTAATTTTAGGAACTACTTCAACATCATTTTCAAAAGTTGAAGGAGATAAAATAATTTTAGGCGCAGCAGTTTCTCTCACTGGCAAATATTCTACAAATGGTAAACACACTCAAAATGGTTATAACCTTGCCGTTAAAAGAATAAACGAAAAAGGTGGAGTTAAAGTTGGAGGAAAAACATATAAATTTGACATCATTTATTATGATGACGAGTCAAACGCGGGTCGAGCCGCTCAGCTAGCAGAAAGACTTATTAAGCAAGATGGCGTTAAGTATATGCTTGGACCTTATAGTTCAGGTTTGACTAAAGCCATTGCACCCATAACTGAGGAAAATAAAATTCCTATGGTTGAAGCAAATGGTGCATCAAGATCTTTATTTACCAAAGGATATAAATATCTGT
>Ga0208879_1004405_pt1 | contig 10984 bp, 8 predicted proteins | sample Knorr_S15_td_Bot_FD_185605 | JGI IMG/M metagenome (GOLD analysis project Ga0208879, IMG submission 185605) | Marine microbial communities from Southern Atlantic Ocean transect - Knorr_S15_td_Bottom_ad_5009_LV_A (SPAdes) (version 2) | ecosystem: Environmental > Aquatic > Marine > Oceanic | place...
TTTCGCGCGAGCACTTTCTGCTTTACCTCGACCGGTTCGGAAAAGAAGAAATCCTCAACATGGCCCGCACTACAGTCGCCCCTTAGCAGGGGAGGCAATTGGGCGAGAGCTTGTCAAGCCGAGATGACTCTTTGCTCGCCAACAAAAGCTATTGCTAGTTGGCCTCACGCCCAGTGGCCCCTTAGTTACCCGTCCGGGGCATGCGTGATATCTCTTCATTTAAATCTTTACCCGTTCCGGGCATGAAAGCAATGGTTGAATACCACGTGCTAATTGCCACCGCCACGTTGCCTCCCCTGCAAAGGGACGGTTGACAGTTAGCGGGCAATCGCCTAGAATTTGAACAACCTATTAAAGAATATCAAACTAAATCGCAAACCTTTTTGAGAGGGTAATCCTGATATGGGCCAGGCAGATAAACCAACAGACTGGATCACAATGAAAATCGAACCGGAGATCTTTGAGGAACTGGGTGTCCGCGATCCTGAAGAAACCAAGCGTGATTTAGCGATTACTAGAAAGACTCGCCAGATACGTAAGGAGTTGAAAACCGACCCCGACAATCAGGAGCTTCTGCTAGAGCTGGCCACCTTAATGATTGATGGTTGCAATTATGAAGAAGCCATAAAACAACTCATAACCCTTCGCAATAAAAACACCAAAAATGCCCGAGTCTACAAACTGCTGGGCACTGCATACGTGCTGTTCAATCATGAAGAAGAAGCCTTGATTGAAATGAACCGGGCCCGCGAACTGGCCCCCGACGATGTGGAAATCTATTTTAATCTTGGTGGCCTCTATTTGCTCCGGGACATGTTCACCAGCGCGATGGATTCCTTTGAAAAAGTTATTGAACTGGATCCTACAGACACGATGGCCTATGCCAACCTTGCCGCGGCTTATGACATGCTCAAACTATATGACAAGTCAATCATCGCACTCAAAAAAGTGCTGATGTTCACTCCGGAAGACAAGGAACTCCGTGCAGCGCTGTCCAACGCTTATTTTAACGCTGAACGCTATGAGGAAGCCGTTAATGCCGCCCAGGTCGTAGTGGAAATTGACGACAAGGACCCGCAAGCTTTTTGCAACCTGGGCAATTGCTATTCTGTTCTCAGTATGGTGGACGATGCCATCGGCGCATTCAAACAAGCCAGCGAATTGGCGCCGGACTATTCATTGCCCCACACCAATCTGGGAACCCTTTATGCCAATATGGGGAGGCCTGAAACCGCTCTCAAAGAGTTTAAATTGGCAGTGGGCATGAATCCGCAGGACACGGCGGCCTGGCTGAATCTATATAATTGCTATAAAGAAGTCGGATTGATGGAAGACTCGCAGAACGCTTACAGGAAGTATGAAGCATTGATGGAAGCACCCGCGCTTGCTTCGACCGGGTCAACGGAAGGAGAGAACCCGTCAAATATCCCGGGTGGGGTTTCCCAAACCGGCGGATACGCTGGCGGTGGAGACATGGATGGAAACGCGCCCGGCATGGAAGCTTTGACCGACGAAGAACCAGGTACTTCTTAATTCCCACTAGAAGGTTTTATTCCATTTGACTCGTTTTTTGAAATAACATTTTATCAGGATACCCCGTACACTGGCGGCGGGGTTTTTCATTTTTTATCATGACCCATCCTCCCCAAAACCTGATCGCACTTGGGGATTTTAAACCTTCCGATTTTTGGCAGACCCATATCAATTCCATTTTCTATGGAATCAAGGGACCACAAATTCATAACCATTTTCAAACCTATGTGAGCCTGGACCATCGCTTGGCCCATGCACTCGCCAATGATTTTTATGCCAAAGCCCGAGGTCATCATCCTGAAAATGATATCTGGACCCTGCAGGAGTGGGGGGTGGGCAATGGCAACCTGGCCGCGTGTTTTCTCAGCCACCTACGTGAAATAGATAACGGGAACGAGGTTTATCCATTTGTCCACTACATCCTCTGTGATGAATCCGAAGAAATTCTAAAAGGCGTGCGGGCCAATGCCCGTCTGCAGGAACACTCGGGGAAATTTTCCACGGTTCGCGTTCACGCCGAACAATTGGACTGCTTTCGGCCTCGCTCTGTATCAAAAATCATCTCCAATGAAATCTGGGACGACCTGTCCACCAAAGTCCTGCTGAGGCATCAGGGCCTCTATTATGAGGAATACCTGTGCCCCTTTCTTGATGCCAGTGCATTCCCTGGCGAAAAAGATGAATTCCTTGGACAATTTAATGACAGGGATCTGGCAAAACTCGCCCAGCTTCCCCATTTTCTCGACACCATCCACTGGGAACGGGATTTTCAAAGAGTGGATCTGGATGACTGGCCCTTTGTGGAAATCTTGAAGGCCCACGCTGAAAATTTTAAAGATGAAATTCCTATGCCTATCAATACCGGTGCCTTTTCCACCATTGCAAAAGCCAAAGAACTACTTGGGCCAAAGAATTTTGGATATACCAGTTTTGACTACGGCATGAAAACGATCCAGGATCTTAACCAGGAAGGCAGGCCCTATTTCAACTTATACGGCGGACAATACACGTTCATGGTGAACTTTCCCCTGCTTGAAAATATTGGCCGGTCATTAGGATTTACGGAAATCACCCGGGAATACCAGAATCAGTTTGTGGGAAAAGACCTCGGGTCAGCGGCCCTCAGCGTGGTGGACCTGGTGCAATGCCATCCGCGGGTGATCGACATGGCTCCATGGGACAGGGATGTTCTGATGCTCGGCACACTCCATGCTCTCAATACCGTTTATCGAAGCCCCTACTCCGGAAAACTGAATTATCCGACCCTGGAAGGAACCCCGAAAAAACAGAGAAAGCAAATCGCCCAGCTTGCTAAAAACCTTAGTAGCCGAGGTGTTCCCGATACTGTAGCCTATGTCACGCGGGAAGAAGTTCTAGCCGCCCTGAAACCTCTAAGAAAACTGGGTTACCGGGAAAAAGATATCCAATCTGCTTTTCAATCCCCGGCACCTCCTGTTTCATTCGTTCATATTCAATTCAGCGTATAAAATCCCGGTTTCCCACAAGAAAAATCTGCTAGCATAGAAATACCAGATTGAAAACTTTGGAGATTTTTTTCTCAATGCTCAGCATTTTCGTTGAAACCAGTTGCAACCGCTACAACAGGGACGAATGTGAGTTCTGCCATGTGTATGAACCACTGATGGAGCACCCCGTCTCCGAATGGCACCTGACGGCACAACAGGCCCGGGTGATGGCAGACACAATCCAGCGCGTAGAGGTACTCAATACCCTGGCCCAGCAGGAGATCAACCTGACCGGTGGCGAAGCATCGCAGAATCCGGATATTGTTGAGATCTGTAAGGTGTTCCAAACCGTCACGCCGCACGTTTGCCTGCACACCAATCTGGACATGCTTTCAGAAAAATCCAAACGCTGGCAAAGACTGCGGGAAATTATGGACCTGCACGGCCGGATCGACATCACCCTTTACCCCACGGCCTGGGAGAAGTCGCAAAAACATTTTCTCGAAGCCCTGTTGAGGCAACAAAACCAGCTGATCGTCAATGTCGTTTTTGAAAACCTGGATCACTTGAAACTCCAGATCCACCTTCTGCTAAGTTTTTTTAAGGGTCAGGGAGTAACCTATCAGCCGGTCACCCAACTGCTCGAAACCTATTCAACAAAAGTTGAGACTCTTTTACGTGAACACCCTAACTGCGATGAAAAATTATTTACGGTACATATGGGGGACACCGAGGCCTTTGTCCGCAATCCGGAATTTACTTTTGGTATAAGCCTTCTTCCTGCATTTAAAATTGATGATTACGGTTTTCGGGCCATGGCTTCCATGCCTTTTCCGCGCGACAATTATTTAATTGGCTGTCCGGCCGCACGCGGTTCCATAGATATCATGACGATTCAGCAAAACGGAGAGATGACACCCTGTTGCGATGTCGGCAACCTGAAATGCAAACCAAGATTCGGCAACGTTCTCCACGACAGTCCGGAACAGATCATGGAAACTATGGAAGCTTCCATGAAGTTGCTTGCTTCAGGAATCCACCATAACCATGAGAACATTAAGACGGGTAAAGCCGGACAGTTGGTGGAAGAAGGTATTCCCCCCTATTGCCAATAGTAGCGGAGGTACAACAGACTGGAACTCTCAATTAAGGTTTTCGTCGAAGGCCTTCTCCGGGGTTAGGTTTTATTTTTTTCTCTTCGGCATTTTGGGAGACAAAGAACATTTTTACTGCTTCTCCTTAGAGAGAAGGTACGATTGAGGTTCATCAATAAAAACACTCTCATCTTTGGACTAGAGGATTTCACCGACCCTGTATTGCCCCGAATTTAGCTGGGTCAGGGAAAAAACCATCTCCCATTTTTGTTCTGAGTTTTCAATTTCAAGCAACCCCAGATACGGATTGAGCAATGCCATCGGGTACTCAAATCGTTTTTCCAGGCTATCCGAAAAAATAAAAAGAGTCTGGCCGAGTGTTTTTGCAAAAAAGTGCAAAATGAACGCAGGACCCCATTCTATTTCTATTGGTCTTGAAATCGGAGATTGCAGAAGAACTTCCTTCCCCTTATTATTTTTCAGGTGCAATGAATAGCTACCGAAAAGTTTGGGATTCTTAATCTGTTCAGCTTGGTAAGTAGAGCCTGAAACCCCGCTAAACACCCTTTCCTGGTCCTGTCTCCCTTTTTCAGGAATCCATCTTGAAAGGGATCCATTAAATTCATAAAGGTGCAAATTTCCAAATTCCTTTACTTTTAATAAATAGGATGGAGGAATCTTAACCGTTTTCCCGTCAATAACATTAATTGACGGATATTTATCAGGCGGGACACTAGCGTGTGATATAAACAATATTTTCTTGATTTCCTTCCCCGCCAAAAATAATTTCATCCGGTATTTTATTTGATCCGATAAATAATAAATCAGGGTATTGCCTCCGGGATCATACACCATGAAAACCAGCAAACAGTCGAAAGGGATTTCACTATTAATATAATCCTTAACTAATTTGGCCTCATTCAGGGTTCCATTGGGAACTTTTGTACGTCCCGGGTAGTGAAGAGCCGCCCATTGATAGAACTGGATTGCAACCATCAAAAAAGCGACTCCTACCAGGGAGTTGGCCAGTAGCGGTTTTTGACCATGCAATTGGTCAAATAAATATTCCAATCCCATCCCTGCCACCAGCAATAAAAATGGGAGCAGGTAAATATATACCCTGGGGAAACCCACTATTCCAGAAATGACAGTCAATGCAAGAGGAACCACCAGCAAAGCAAATATGAACAAAAAATTTTCGTTTTCTTTTAGCCTGACCGATCCCAGAACAAATAACAGGAAAAGCCATGCTCCCCACGGATCAAAAAGAAACTCCCAAATTTTCAAAAATCCTTTTAAATTCAGAGTCGACTGCGAATAATTAGCGATGCCATTATTCAAACCCTCCTTTATCGAAAAAAAATAAAAAGCAATCAGGATAAACATGATGAAAAAGGAAAACAATAAGGGCGTTACTCTTTTCAAAAAGGAAGATCCATCGCGATTTCCTGAGAAGAAAATCTTAACCAAACCAGAAATGAAAACGGCTAAAATAAAAAACACATTGCTCGGAAGAGTCAAAGCCAGGGCAACACCACATATCACCAAGAAAATCCCCGCCACAAAACTATTTTTCAAATCAATGCCTTTTTGAATTAAAGCGCAAACCAACCCAGTGACTGCCAGGCAAAGAAAAACGGTTAAAGCATAACCTCTTCCTAATTGGGAATAATTTATGTGAGGGGCTGACCCAGCCAGAAACAAAGCGGCCGTGAGCGCCGCAAAATGGGATTTGCACAACATCGTTCCCACTTTATAGGTTAATGGCACAGCCAGCACACCGGCCAATAAAGAAGGCCATCTAAAAACCAACTCACTATCACCCCACAAAGACAAACCAAAATTAGACATCAGGCTGAACAAGGTATGCTGATTGGGGTCAGGATAGTTGAATAAAATCTCTTTCCAGGGAAGTGGCCCGTATCGAGTGAAGGTAATCGCTTCATCTCCCATTAAGGGGCTCGACGAAGATGGGTATCGAAAGACTATGGCTAACAATGCAAGAAAAAAAATAAAGCGCGATCATTTTCAAGTATTTTTTTAACCATAGGGATGGCAGGAAAACTCAGTCAATCAATTAAGGGCACCTCTAAAAATTGCTTTTGGCCATGAGCAGCCCTTATAAAATAAGGGCCTGCGAGTTGCCCTATAAAAAATTACTGAACAGATAGAGATCCCCTTAAAACTGTATCAGTCGTTATCCGAGGAAGGGGGCATCAGGAATCCACAAAAGCCATGAAAATATTAAGACTGCCAAAGCGGGGGAGCCGGTTCAAAAAGGTACCCCCCCGTACTGCAATCGACCACAAAACGAGAGGACCCCGCTCGTGGTCGGGCCTAGTGGTAGTTTGGGTCAAGCTGAGAGCGGTTCTCCGGGAGGCACTTCTTCTTCCTCTTCGAGGTCGTCTTCATCCTCCTCCTCACCGATCAACGAGTTTTCGTCATCGACCCTGAGTTCTTCAAATTCTTCCTCCACTTCTTCTTCTTTCGGATAGGGAAGTTCGTTCCAGACAACAATACGGGAGTTGCCCCGGTCACAGATAAATAGCCTGAACTTGGGTTGTGGCTCTTTAGGCTCTTCTTCCTCAGATTCGCCTTCGCCTTCCACCAGAGCTGTTTCTTCATTATCGTCATCGTCATCATCTGCCATGGGAATTTCCCGGAATCCCTCCTCTTCCTCTTCCTCGTCGATCAACAACAGGCCATAGGGATCGTTCAGAGTGCAATTGGAAGCTTCATCTCCGCCCCGGTTGACTACACTTTCAGTTAAAGACGATTGGCCAAGCACCATATCGGCGGGCTGTCCATTTTCGGTGGGAACTTCTTTCCAATACAAGACACGGTGATTACCGCTGTCGGAGATAAACAATCCGGCGTTTCCGCATACTACATCCGTGGGAAAATACAAACTGTCTGCGGAAGCTCGTGTGGCTCCATTGCCCCGATTCGGCTCACGGCTCAAAAAATCCTTTTGCCCAACCACCACATCGGCGGCCACCCCTGTGTCCCTGGGAATTTTATTCCAGATCAGCACACGGTTGTTTCCCTGGTCCACCACGAATACCCGTTCGTTTTCGGCATCAAAGTGCACACCCGTTGGGAAACTAAGGGTATCCTGACCTACATTATCGAATTCGCCCTGGTTGGGCCAGCGTTCATCTATTCCTTTTTGTCCCAGTGAAACGTCCGCGTTCCAACCGTCACTAAAAGGGATTTTGTTCCAGATTAAAACCCGGTTGTTGTCTTTGTCGGCGACAACCACATGTTTGTCATCGCTAGAGTGAATCCCCATGGGGAAAAACAGAGAACCGGAACCGACAAACCCTCGGCGGTTGGCTTCATTATCATCCATATTATCCTGCCCCATCACCAGCCCTGGAGGCTCGCCATCCTCCGTGGGAATTCCCTCCCACCTCAATACCCGGTGGTTACCGCTGTCTACTACATAGAGTTTTCCATCGATCACAGCAATACCCGCCGGCTGGGAGAGGGTATCCTCCTCCGACTTACTGATAGTAAACCCATCCAGGTCTTCGTCTCCCAAGCCCGAGGTCATTTCATCCAGAGTTGTGGTAATACCTCTGTTTTCAAGACAGTCGGCAAAATCTTCCTGGCCAAGAACCAGCGATGACGGTTCGCCATTTTCCTCGGGAAACTGCTCCCAAATCAATACCCGATGGTTGCCCCTGTCAGAGACAAATAGCATGTCACCAAACACCGTGACATATTGAGGTTCACAAAGCGTGTTGTCGCCAGGGTCATCCGCTCCCCGGTTGGATTGGGACATAGAAAAATCTCCCTGACCAATTACCAGAAAAGCACCCGTTTCGGGTACTACCTCTTTTTCAACTTCATCCACCTCGTCCAATTCCTCAGATTCATCGACCTCATCCAGATCCAATTCTTCATCTTCGGACACACTCAACGAATCCTCAGCTTCGGTATCTTCCTTTTCTTTATCTTCTGACATAAAACAATTCTCCAAATTTATTAATTACAAATTTAAACTTTAAGGCATCTCTAAATATTGCTTTTGGCCATAAGCCCCTTAGCAGGAGAAGCCGTTAACAAGGCCCTTTTGGGCGAGACAACTCTTTGCCAGCCAGCAAAAGCGGTTGCTCATTGGCCCCACGCCTAGTGGGGTAATTCCAGTGCCTTAAGTCTTTGCCACATGGAAACGACTTTTCGGCCATTTCGATCCTGATGTTTTCCGTCCCAAATTGCAAACGCAACCAACACGGGATTTTTTCTTTCAAATTTTATATCCCATTTATTCAAAGAATCCAAGGTGCGAAAGAATACCACGCTCCATTTTCCCTCTTTCCAGACCCCTTTCCCCAGCACATTCTGCTTGGTTTGGGGCTGGGGCGTCAACGTTCCGAACCCTTCCGCATTCAATTCTTCAACGGGAACATCTCGGAACGGATTGAGCGCATCAACGGGGTTGACTTCGCCGCCAAAGATCATGGTATCCAAATCCAGGCCTTTAGTGGCGTATTCGAGCTTTTCCTTGGTTTCAATTTCTGTTTGCCAGTCCGCCCGCCATTGCCAAATGTTGACCACTTTTCCCCGGTTTCCCATGCCAAAGAATGGCTCATTATGACCATGATCATGCAGTAACACCTCGCCAAGGGCAAACTGCATAGCGATGGCATCCTTAAAATCCTGATGGCGGCTCGAAGTCCGGTCTGGCTGGGAATCTTCCCATTCCAGCCGGAAGGCAATACCCTCGTCATTCACTACGGACTGAAACTGAATCTGGTCAACCGGATCCCGGCGCGCATTGAGGGGAATCGTGTGTACGTTCTGGACCGGGATATTTTCCCACAAGGGGTTTCCCGGATCCATATTGATTTCCTGGTCAATGCGGTGCGTAGTAAGATCAATTTCATATTGAGCCGGTTGAAATTTCTCTTTCCTGATTTTCGACTCAATATAAGATGCAATATTCCATCGTTCCTCATCCGTAAGATGGCTATATGATTTCATCGGGGTGCCATCAATCCCCGTTGTTAGGATCAGGAACAGGTCTTTCTTATTAAATCCAAATTTATACGTATTGGGATCCGTAAGTTCATAAACAAAAACCCGATGATCCCAGATATCATAAAGTTCATGCGCAATGGGTCCGTCGCCCTGCAAATCGGTTCCGTGACACCGGGCGCAACGCATTTCCTGATAAACCTTCTTACCATTTTCAACGGATTCCGGAGTGGATGGGGGAACCGACCCAACCGTTATCGCCTTTCTTGGTTTTTCTCTTTCAAACCTTTTTGAAAATTTCTTGATATACTCCACAACACCCCAGGTTTCATCTTCCGACAAGGCTCCTCCCCATGCTGGCATGGCGGTACCCGGAACCCCACGGGAAATGGTCCGGTAAATATCCTTATCCAGTGGAATCGACCCGAATGGAGTGGTTCGATATTTAAACACACCCTGACGAAAATCCCTAGGCCAAGGGTAAAGGTATGCCATGGCCTTACCTCCGCCATCACCATCATCACCATGGCAATACACGCACATATGCTTGTAAACCGTGGCACCTAGTTGCAAAAGATCTATTCCCTTGCCTGGCGGGGATGAGGAACCGTGAGCACTTTCCGCTGACCCATGGGCATACAAGGGTGAAAACCCTAACACCACCCCACACAAGACCAGGAAGAAAATCCGGCTTATCTGATTAACGAATCCCCATACGCGGGGTTGCAAGCGAATAAAGTTCTTCATTACCGTTTAAACCGTCTTCCGCGATATCCACCCACATATCTTTGCAATTACGCCTTGAATCAATACCCTTGCAATAAAATAAAGGGTTGCGATTGGTGAAAAATACAACAGGATGCGAAAAGTAAACACTCAAGTTATCAAACCGGGCAATCTCGATGGCCTTCTCGATGGTAGTTTCTTCAGCCGAGGCCTTCCAGATCACTTTTCGAATGACCATATAATCCAGTTTGCCGTCCCGATCCAGATCGTAGTAAGTAGCAATCAAACCGGGCACACTCAACGATTCCCAGCCGCGATAAGATGTATGATTCCAACCGGGTTCCTTGGGAATGCCCAAATTTGATGAACCGATTTCAGGTTCATCGTTCTGCAAACTCTGCCCTTTAACCGGAATAGGCCCAGAAACAAATACAACTAAGACAGTGAAAAGAGCTAGATTTCGCATCGTCACTCCTACTTTCGCCTGGCTCAAAAAGCCACCTTACCTGGTTTTTTAAAATTTATATGCGTATAAACTAACACATTTCAGCATTCAATCAAAGCAACCCACTCCCACCACCAGGCGCCGGCGACCGTGATATTCTCCCTAAACCTCCGTGAGCCTGTGATATTACTTCATTAACTTTCATGCCACAGTTATATCCTCTTCCTTTGCCTTCATGCCCCGAATGGGCTAGAAGGGGTAGCAGAGGTACAACGAGCCGGAACTCTTTCAGCCGAGCTAACTTTTTGCTAGCCAATGAAAGTTATTGCCAGTCGGCCCCATGCCTATTGGGCCATCACGCTGGGCACATCAGGGAAAATCTGGAAAACCTCATGCAGTTTAGCCAGTTCAAAAACTTCCTTGGGCGCTCCATGGAGTCCGGCCAGGACAAATCGGCCCTCATCTTTAAGCATCTGATAGCAATTGATAAAAACACTGATGGTTGAGCCATCCAGATAGGTGACTTTTTGCAAATTCAGAATAAATTTATGGAACCCTCTTTCCCTGTACGCTTCTATAAGCAAGCTCACGTCATGGAAATTGTAAACATCCAGTTGCCCTGCCAAATCAATGATGATGGTGTCTTTTTCATCCCTGCAATCAATATCGATTTTTCCCATCAACCCTAAAATCTCTTTATGTAATTTTTCCATAAAAAATAACCTCTCCAACGAATG
>Ga0208879_1004406_pt1 | contig 10978 bp, 10 predicted proteins | sample Knorr_S15_td_Bot_FD_185605 | JGI IMG/M metagenome (GOLD analysis project Ga0208879, IMG submission 185605) | Marine microbial communities from Southern Atlantic Ocean transect - Knorr_S15_td_Bottom_ad_5009_LV_A (SPAdes) (version 2) | ecosystem: Environmental > Aquatic > Marine > Oceanic | place...
TGGCAACCCGGGCAGACGCGGCGCGGCATGCGAGTATCCGCAAAGTGTTTACGGACGCCATCGGTGCTGTGAACAAGAAAATGCCGCACCGCCACGGCGACGGTCCGTTGCACACGCACTAGGCAGCTACGGGACTAGTCGTCGCCCCGCGGGTTGCTGATGCGGATCGAGCCGGCGCTTACGCCGCCGTCCATGAGCAGCTCCCCGCCGGTCATGTATGACGCATCATCCGATGCCAGGAACAGGATTCCCCCGGCAATGTCTTCCGGTTCGCCCCAGCGACCGAGCGGGACGCGGTCCGTGCGGTACTGACTCTGCACGGGATCGGTGTACAGGTAATCGGTGAACGGTGTGTGAACCCATCCCGGCAAGATCGTGTTGACCCTGATGCCCATGCTGCCAAGTTGGAGCGCGGACGACTGGGTGAAGTTGAGCATTCCGCCACGAGAAAACGAATAGGCTGTGCCATAGGCGCCGGAGCCCTGTTTTGCGGCCATCGAAGCCAGGTTGATGATCGCTCCCCCACCGGATTTTTCCATCGGCTTTGCTACCGCCCTCGTGCCGAAAAAAATTCCGACGGTGCTGATTTCCATCGTTTTCTTCCATACCTCGGGCTCGATATCCAGCAGCGACTTGGGATCGAGGATCCCCGCGATATTGACCAGGATGTCGAGTCGTCCAAAGTGCTCCATTGTGGCTTCGACGACCCTGGTCCAGTCCTGTTCCTCGGTTACATCGAGGTGCATGTACAGCACGTCGTGTCCAGCATCACGCAGTTGCTGCGCTGAACGTTCCCCGATCTCGTCCTGCACGTCTGTGATGACGACGCCACTGCCGCCTTCTTCAAGGAATCTCCACACGGTAGCTCCGCCGAACCCCATCAGTTCGCCCTTTTCAGCGGCCGCGGAACCGGTCAGGAGCGCAACTTTGCCGGTGAAGCGTCCGGCGAATCGCATGGACATTGTTTTACCTCTGGGCTTTAACCCTGATGAGTGCGCTCGGACGTGATCGAATATCCGACCGCTATTTTTGCCCGGTGAGTTTATATCCCCTTCAGGGCGTCGGGGACAGTCGGATGGTCACACGCCGGCGAGTTACGTTCGATGGACGGCCACGACGAGGTTCGGAATCAATAACCCGAAAATGCCCAGGAAAACCAGTAATTCACCGACCAGGTGCTGCTTGCGGTCCCGGAAGAATATGAAGGCCAGTATTGCGATGAACACGGTCAAGAACATGACGATAAACAGGTAGACGGGACTGGGCGCAATAGAAATTGTGGGCTCGTCGCTCGATTGGGTTGCGAGGGCGGCGAACGACATTGCAATCGCCAGTATGTTCCAGCTGATGAACATGATTAAGGAAGAGACGGTAATAAGTCCCGACACGGTCGATTCGACTGCTCGTTTCTTGAGCACTTCCGGTGGGTGGTATACAAGTAGCAGCGCCATGTGCGTGATAAAGGTCATCCCCATCAGCGCGCCGCCGATTAACCCGGCGACTACAGTGCGAAGTGGATCGTCCACCTAAAAACTCGAACTTTCTGTGATCGCCGGGGCGGGAGCGACGAGATAAGCGTTTTTCCGCTGGACCGATGTGAGCAACAGGTGCCAGGCAGTGCCGAGTTCCTTGCTTGGAGGGATTGTGAACATCGACGGGCCGGCGCCGCACAGCACGACATCCCTGGCACCGAGGCTCATCAGTTGATCGCGATGGTCACCCCAACCGGGGAAAAGTTTTTCCGCAATGGTTCCAAACTGGTTGAAAAAGAACTCGGGTGGGCAATCGCCGCCTGATCGTACGCGTGCAGCCAGCTTGCTGCTGAGTTGGCCTCGTGTGTACATCGTCGCGGTGACCTGAGAGAAGACCGAGGCCGTTTTTGCTATTGGATTGGGCAGTGCGACGTCTGGGTTCAGGATGAGGAGTCGTTCGATTTTCGCGGCAGTAATCGGAGTGACATCTTCACCTCTTCCCTGCACATGCGCGGTACCGCCACGGACCAGGAACGGCACGTCGGAGCCGATTTCGGCTGCCATCTCGGTCAGGTCGTCGATTGAATATTTGAGACCCCAGAGCCGGTTCAGTCCTCTCAGCGTGGCGGCTGCATCCGACGATCCGCCGCCAAGACCTGCCGAAACCGGGACCTGTTTTTGAATGTGAATCTTTGCACCTCTCGTGACGCCCGACCGGTTTCTTAGCACATCTGCCGCCCTGACCGCCAGGTTGATCTCGGGGGTAATGCGGTCGTCGTCGCAGGTGACTACTACTTCACCCGAATCTTGCGATTCAGAAAACGTGAGCGTGTCAAAAAGGTCGACCGTCTGCATTACGGATGACAGGTTGTGATAGCCGTCCCGCCGTTTTCCGAGGATTTCCAGCGTCAGGTTTACCTTGGCGTACGCGAGTTCGGAAATGCCGGTCGCTTCGGGGTTCGGTGAAACGTCACCCGTCACGGTGGCTTCCCTCTGCGCTGACAGTCCGCTTTCGACGGGTAGAGCCGGGCACCTGCTCGGGCCTTCCCTGTTTCACCCAGGTGTCGTACAGCACCTGCCAGTCTGCAATCGACAGCGTGGCCGGTCGGCGTGAAGTTTCGAAGCCGGTCAGCTCTACCAACATTCGAGCATCTTGGAGGGCTATGAAAAGGCCGTCAGACAATGAGTTGTGCAGTTGTTTCCTCGGGCTTTTGAAGCCCTTTCTTACAAGGTTGAAAAAATCTTCTGCCGATTCAAACTGCACCGTGGGTTCGGGAGTCGGGCTGAGTTTTATTACCGAAGAGTGGACTTTGGGCGGCGGGTTAAAACACTCGGGTGGCACGTCGATAATGTGTTCAGCTTTTGCATATACCTGGATTGCGACCGACAAGAGGCTCATATCGCCCGGTTGTGCGGTCATGTCGCGCGCAACTTCTCGCTGGACCATCACCACCATCAAGCTCGGCTTACGGGTCGATTCGAGGAAATTCCTGACAATCGGGTTGGCTGCGTAGTACGGAAGGTTTCCGACGACCTTGTACGGACCTTCTGTCAGCCAGGGATCGAGGTCCGAACCGAAATCGCGCGCGTCGGCGTTCAACACGCGCACACCGGGGTTGTCCTGATATTTCAATTCGAGCCGGTCCGCAAGATCGGTATCGTATTCGATCAGCAGCACGCGGCCTGACCGGTTAACCAGTTCTCCGGTCAGGGCACCGCGTCCGGGGCCGATTTCGACTACCGTGTCTGTCGACCTCAACTCGGCGGCGGCGAGAATCGAATCCACGACCGAAGAATCTTCGAGAAAATGTTGACCCAGTCTTTGTGGGGTCATGTGCGAATCCTGGAGAGTGCGGTATTACGGTCGGACCAGCGTCCCGCCCCGGGATCGGTCCGAGAAAGACTATCGGGCGTCGGACGTTGATATTGATCGTGCACCCCCGTGTCGCCAGTTGCATGGGGCATGTAAGGCAATACCGACTCTAGCTCGGCGTTCCCACGGCACCCGAGGTGATTCGCTTACCGCTGCTACCTTCCGGTCCTGACGGGGTTCACGAGGCCTCGCCGCGCAGGACCAGGCTATCAACATCAAATACTGACTCCAGCGGCCACATGCGAACTGTCTCGACAGGGGACTTCAGCCTCGCTATAGCGGATTGCGAGTACAGGGCACCGCTAACGCCCCACCTAGCACGACCTTTTCAATCGTACTACCCAGCCCCAAAATAATCGCTGTTTCACGGATGAATGCCCGCATCATTGCCGTAGAATCCCATAATGCCCAGTGCAACCCCCAATGTGCCCGCGATAACAAAAGCAGTCATTCCCGTCGGCGGACTGGGAACCCGGTTCCTGCCAGCAACCCGCACCGTTCCGAAATTGCTGTTGCCTGTTTTGAACGTTCCCGTGATCGAGTACGCGGTCCGTGAAGCCGCGGCTGCCGGAGTGCGAGACATTGCGATAGTGATGTCACCGGGGATGGAATCGGTCGCCGAGTATTTTCAGAGTCAGACCGTGCTGGAACAGGAGCTCAAGGCACGGGGGCGGGATGAGCTTTTGGAGGCCCAGCTGGAGATTGCTTCCCTTGCCAGCGTCACGACGGTCTACCAGCATGAACCCAGGGGGCCGGGACACGCTATATTGCAGGCCCGGGAGTTCTGCGACGGTGAACCCTTCGTGACGATCTTCCCTGACGATGTGATTATCCACGACACATCGGCCACCGAGCAACTCCTGCAGGTCTATCGGCAGTACGGGGGATCGGTTATCGCGGCCACAGAAGCCCCGGATGAGATCGTTCACACCAAGGGAATAATTGGTGGCACCGAGGTTGGCGAAGGCGTTTATTCGGTGGATGCTCTCGTAGAAAAGCCGTCACGCGAAGAGGCTCCCAGTAACCTTGCAATAGTCGGTCGCTACATCCTCGACAACGGTGTGTTCGATTACCTGAACGAGGAACGGACCGGTGCTGGCGGCGAGATACAGATCACCGATGCGATCGCTTCACTTATCGGTAATTCACCTGTGCACGCCCAGAGATTGGCGGGATTCCACGCCGATACCGGCAACCCCGGCGGGATGCTCGAAGCGGCTATTCACGTCGCGAAGCAGGACCCGGAGCTGGCAGACGTAGTGAAGCGAGCCCTGGCTGAATAGGTTCCATTATTGGAATGCCTTGACTGTATTCGTTGTCGATGTATGCCGACCGGCCCATCGTCATCTTTACCTCACGTCATATCGACGGGGGCAGACAAATTTCCGCGGACGCTATTCGTTTGCAGCGGGACGGGAATCCCTCAAGCCCTGCGCAACCCTGGTGAAAGTGCGAGGGCAGCCAGTGCAGTCACGACGACCACTATCCCGGCTCCCGCGAGCGCCCATTGAACGCCAACGATTTCGCTGAGGGCACCAAGGCCGAGATGCCCGACCCAGCCGAAACCGATCGCAAACGACCACGCTCCGATCGCCCTGCCGCGCATGTTGTCTGGCACGTTCAGCTGCAGCAGTGTCCATTGCATGGCATCGAAAGCAGCCGCTGAGGCCCCTACGCCCACGATCAACACGAGGGCGATTGCATAGGAACCTGAAGCCGAAAACGTAGCGATGAAAATTCCATAAAACAGCCCGACGTATATGAGCAGCAGACCCTTCCTCGAGAAGTCGCCGAGAATCGTGAGGAACACCGTCCCAATCACCGAACCGATACCGAGCATGAGCGAGAGCGTGCCCAGTCCCTTTACATCGACGCCCAACGCGTCTCGAGCGATGGACGGCATCACGGCACCAAATGCGAACCCAAATATTTCGACTACTACCGCGGCTATCAGGACCGTACGTACTATGGGCAGCTGCCACATCATCTTGAGCCCGGCAACAATATCCATGAACACGGTGCCGGCCCGTTCACGCGCACGAACATCAATGCCTCGACTTGCAAACAACGCGGCCACGCCACCAACAATAAACAGGACCCCGGACCCAACCAGGGTTGTTGGAACGCCAAGTGAATCGATCGCAAAACCGCTGGCCAATGCGCCCAGTGCGCCGACGGCCCGTGCGCCGGTCGATTGCACCGCAACGGCGTTCATCCGAAACTTCCTGGGAACCGCGCCCGTCACCAGACCCTGGGTAGCCGGCAACTCAAACGAACCGCCAAGCCCGGCGAACACTAGAAGTACAAACAGGACCCACAGGGGTTCGAGTCCGTTGGCGGCCACCAATGCGATAAGTCCAAGCACTGCGAACCGATATATTCCGTAGATGAAAAGGACTTTTCCACGTGAAAACCGATCGGCCACGGCTCCGCCGATCGGTGCCGCAATAAGCTGTGGAGCCTGCCGAACGGCAAATGTCGCAGCGGCGAGAAACACCGAGCCGGTTTCATCAAGAACTACCCACCCGATTGCCAGTCGGGCGCCCCAGTTGCCCAGGGCGAAAAAGATCGACATGGCCCACACGCGTCGATATTTCGGGAAAGCGAGTACTGCGAGCGGCCCGTGAGGGCGCGAAAACGGTCGGGGTGAAGTCGTCATGCCTGGCGAGAGTCTACCGCTCGTCGAGCTGCAGCACCGCCATGAAAGCTTCCTGCGGAACTTCGATCGACCCGACCATTTTCATCCGGCGCTTTTTGCCCTTTTTCTGCTTTTCGAGAAGCTTTCGTTTTCGTGTCACATCACCACCGTAGCACTTGGCGAGGACGTTCTTTCGTAGTGCCTTTACGTTGGTACGGGCAACGATCTTGCCGCCGATGGCCGCCTGGATGGGAACGGCAAACATTTGCCGTGGAATAAGTTGTTTAAGTTTCGCCGTCAGCGCACGACCATAGGCAGCGGCTTCACTCCGGTGGGTAATCAGTGAAAGGGCATCGACTGGTTCGTGGTTAACCAGGACGTCGAGCTTCACGAGATCGGCCGGACGGCCGTCGATCATCGAGTAGTCCATCGATGCGTACCCCTGGGTGACCGACTTCAACTTGTCGTGAAATTCAACGAGAATTTCCGAAAGCGGAATGTCATATTCGAGCATCACCCGCGCGTCTCGGGAGGGTGCCATTCCACCCTCACCGGAATCACCAGCGTTGGCTTCGAGGTATTCCATTTTTTTGTACTCGCCACGTTTTATGGTGACCAGTTCCATGATGGGGCCGATGTACCGCGATGGAGTAACAATCGTGATGTTCACCCACGGTTCGTATATTTCGTCCAACTCGTTGTTGTCTGGCAATTTCGACGGGTTGTCGATCGTAATAATTTCGCCATCCTTGAGCAGAACCTCGTAACTCACACTGGGCGCGGTCGCGATCAGCCCGAGGCCATATTCCCGCTCAAGCCGTTCCTGGACGATATCCATGTGGAGCAAACCGAGAAATCCACATCGGAACCCGAATCCAAGGGCAGCAGAAGATTCTGGTTCAAATACAAGGGCCGCATCGTTGAGCTGAAGCTTGCCCAGGGCATCACGCAATTCCGGGTAGTCTTCGCCTTCCGTGGGGAAGATTCCGGTAAACACCATCGGACGTTGCGCTGTGTAGCCCGGAAGTGGTTCAGCAGCCGGGTTTGCGGTCAGGGTCATCGTGTCACCGACCCTTACCGCCTTCACATCTTTAAGCCCGGTTGCGACATAACCGACTTCCCCGGTATTAAGTCTGTCGGTTTTTTCCAGCACAGGGCTGAAGTACCCGGTTTCCAGCACGTCTGTCACGACACCGGTAGTCATCAATCGGACTTGCTCACCGGTTTTCAGCGAGCCGTGCATGACTCTCACGTAAGCAATAACGCCCTTGTACTGGTCGTATTTAGAATCGAAAATGAGTGCTCGGAGCCGCGCATCGGCATCACCTGCGGGTGGAGCCACCCTGGACACGACCTCTTCGAGCATTTCTCGAACGCCTTCGCCGGTCTTCGCCGAAATTAGCAACACTTCGTCTTCGCTGAACCCGAACGTCTGTTCAAGCTCTGTCATGACGCGCTCGGTCTGGGCGGCGGGTAGATCGATCTTGTTAATGACGGGGATGATTTCAAGATTATGCTCAAGGGCCAGGTAGACGTTGGCAAGAGTTTGTGCCTGAATGCCCTGGGTGGCGTCGACAAGCAGTAAAACGCCCTCGCACGCAGCGAGCGACCTCGATACTTCATAAGAGAAGTCGACGTGACCTGGAGTATCGATCAGGTTGAGCTGGTAGTCGATCCCGTCAGCCGCGGTGTACTGAAGTCGAACCGCCTGGGCCTTGATCGTGATGCCGCGTTCCCGCTCCAATTCCATCGTGTCGAGGTGTTGTTCGGTCATGTCTCGTGCAGTCACTGCCCCTGTGAGTTCGATCAGGCGGTCGGCAAGGGTCGATTTGCCGTGGTCGATGTGGGCGATGATGCAAAAATTTCGGACGTGTTCTTGCGGCATATTCTTCAAGTCTAATCGCGAAGTGTGGAAATTCCCTGCATGGCGAGGGCAGACTTGCTGGCAAGTTGGAAGCTGGCGGCGGTCTCCCGTAGCCAGGCGATCAGCCGGGTGCTGCCGAAACAAGCACCTCTACGTGTACATCATCCGTTACGACGAACAGGCGGCTTACGGGCGCGGTCATCCCGAAGTCGGCCCATACAAAGTCACCTTTGACCAACACCAGCAGTCGGTCGGGATCGAGCCGCGCTTCGATCGAGAATTCGATTTCGGCATCTGTTCCGTTTACGTTCACGGTCGCAAGCACGGTCGAAAAGAACGGCTGTCCGTCAGAAAACGAAGTTGGAATCTCAGGAAAATCAGTTATCGAAATCGTCGCTTCAGGCTGGCGTGGAAACATCCGGTCTCTTACGTAACCGTCACGACGGGATTGGTCGCTTTTCAGCGCGTGCAGGTTGATTACCAGCGAGGCGGTGCCTTTTGAAAGGTCGATTTCACCTGAGATTTCTCCGGTGCGGAGGACAGCATCGTTCGGCAAAGGAAGCCTGGACAGTTTTTCGTTGACGGTGAACGTCGCCTCGGATCCTTCACCGACAGAATAAACGCCACCGACAGGCGCAGGCACAGGAGTGCCGGTGGGTTCAGACACGACATCGGAACCTGTCACCTGCGGCTCGGAACTGCCACACGCCAGGATTGTTGTGGCAGCGGAGATAAGCGCGATAAGGATTAGAAGATGGCGAATTGGAAATTTCGTTAATCGTCCTTTTTTACGGCGGTGGCGGGAGAGACAGCGACCCGGATTCTTGATCGCCCTGTCCCACAAGCGAAATGCTGAGAACAACGGCAGCTAATACGATGAATCGATAGAACCAGATTCCGAAACGCGCAGACCTTGCTGCAAATGGTGTTCCGACCACAGAGACGACAATCGCTATCAGTGTCAGTGGAACAGTGAACTCCACGGCATTGTCGAGCTGGGTTTGCGCGCCTAATGCTACCGCCAGCGCCGCAACCGAAATTCCGAGTGAAGCGGCAACATAGCGCCGGTTTAGCAACCTGTTGCTGCCGGACCTGTGCCAGGCGATTCCGCAGACGGCCCCGAACCCGATCGACATGAAGCCCACACTTGCCGAGTTGAACAGGATGTCGTCCGGGGATTTGAGGGGTAGTGAAACCAATACTACGATGATCGCAGCGACCGAACCCGCACCGAGGCCCGCGTAGATGTTTCGGTAAATCGACATGCGCATCGAGTTTACCGGTGCCCGACATCCACTTCATCAAGGCAATGTGAAGACCGCAGCAAAAGCGGCCTCCACTTCAGCGCCCCCGCCGCAGCGCCATGCCCGGCGTCGCCCCGGTGTTTTCTCCGTTTTCGATGACGACTACGCCGTTCACTATCACGTAGTCAATGCCGACCGGATAGTGTTTCGGGTCGTCCTTAGTCGCGGAAGTGTGGACCGTATCCGGGTTGAAAATCACGATGTCGGCCCTGAAACCGTCTCGCAACACTCCGCGGTCAGGCAGTCCTAGTCGTTGCGCCGGGAACGAAGTCATTTTTCTGACCGCTTCTGGCAATTTGAGGTGCTTTTCAGCTCTCACGAACTCGGCGAGCACAACCGGGAAGCAGCCGTACGTACGTGGGTTCGGGTATTCGCCAAACAGAATCGAATCGGACGCGATCATCCCGTACGGATGCGATACGAAAGCCGGCAATGTGTGGGCGTTGGTCCCCAGGCCAACCTCGCTGATACCCAACCTTTCTTCAAGGAGCAGATCGAACAGTGCATCGGCGGGATCCTGTTCGCGCATTTCTGCGATTGCAGCGATCGTTTTTCCATCGTATTTTTTGTTGTGCGGCTGCCGGAAGTTGTGCAACCAGTCGTAGTTCCACAGTCCCTGGATATCTGATCGGGAGTTGAGTTCCCGCTTCATTTTTTTACGGTCGTCGGGATCGGCGAGCGCAGCCATCAGCCGTTCGGGCCCGCCGTCTTTCGCCCAGAACGGCAAATGTATGGTTACCGACGTCCCGGAATACGGATAGGTGTAGCAATCGAAAGTAACATCGATGCCTTCGGCCCTGGCGTCCTCCACCAACGCCAGGTAATCGAGGTGAGAGCCTTCACCCTGTTTTGGTTGGCGGAAGTGGGTAAGGTGAATTGGGATTCCAGATTTACGACCAATTTCGATGGCCTCTTCCCACGGCGCATAGGTGCCCTGCGTTTTGAGCGATGCCCGTGTGTGCGTGTGGTAGAAGCCACCCATGGCGGCGGCCTGCTCGGAAATAGCGATGAGCTCGTCTGTCGAGGCAAAGGCGCCGGGCGGGTAGTCGAGGCCTGTCGAGATTCCCCACGCACCTTCCTCCATCGATTCTCGTATCACCGATTTCATGTTGGATATTTCGGCCTTGGAAGCCGGTCTATCGTTCCAGCCGGTTGCCCAGATTCGCACAGGCGAATTCCCGAGGATGTAGGCGATGTTTATCGCGACAGTGCCGTCGTATTTGTTGAGGAGTTCCTGAGTCGTGAGCCAGTCGGGATCTGGCGGATACCAGTTCAGTCCGGCATCCAGCCAGATATAACGTTCGAGTTCTTCGCGTGATTTGAACGGGGCGTGCGAAATACCGTCTATGCCAACCAGTTCAGTGGTAACGCCCTGCCTGACCTTGGGGTCGTGGTGCGGCTCGGCCAGTATGGTCAGCCCGGCATGCGAATGGAGATCGACAAAGCCGGGGCAGACAATATTGTCCTCAGCATCGATCACCCGTTCGGCCTCGTATTCGCCGGGGTTTATATCGCCACGCTTGATGGCGAGTGTGTTGTTGTCGACAAGCACCGCGCCGCGAAACCAGGGGGAACCGGTGCCGTCCATGATCCTGGCGTTGTGAATGAGCAGTTGAAGCATGCACGGGATGATATACATGTCCGGGCGATTTCGAACTTGTGAACCGTATCTATAAATCGAAAGAAACAGTCTTGAGCAGTGGAACAATTACAGTGGCGGTCGTAGGAGCGGGTGGCACCGGCGGTTACTACGGAGGGGCGCTGGCGAGGGCCGGCAACCATGTGACGATGATCACCCGGGGGCCTCACCTGGCGGCGATCAGGGCC
>Ga0208879_1004407_pt1 | contig 10975 bp, 7 predicted proteins | sample Knorr_S15_td_Bot_FD_185605 | JGI IMG/M metagenome (GOLD analysis project Ga0208879, IMG submission 185605) | Marine microbial communities from Southern Atlantic Ocean transect - Knorr_S15_td_Bottom_ad_5009_LV_A (SPAdes) (version 2) | ecosystem: Environmental > Aquatic > Marine > Oceanic | place...
GAAATCTTCATCCGGATGCTCCTGGGGAGTGAGAGCGACTTGAAGGATTATGCGAAGGAGCCAATCGTCTTTCCCATTTTCGGGCGGGGCCGCGCGCTCTTCGCCCTGGCGGGCAAGGGCATCGCCAAGGATACCATCGACGAGGCCTGCCTGTTCCTGACCGGCTCCTGTTCCTGCGAGGTTAAGGAACAGAATCCCGGCATCGACCTGGTGATGTCGGTTCACTGGGATCGGTTGGTGCAGCAGCGGCTGGATATCGACCGGGAACTCCCGCCGCTGGCCGGGTTCGTCGGGCTGGCTACGGGAAGGGAGGTGACAGGCGAAAAGCCGGTGCCAGAACCGTCAGCATATAAAGGCGAATCTGCCGTGCCCCAACCGGAAGCCAACGAGGACGATTCCCGCGCAGCCAGTGCGAAGACGGACGGGGTCAGCGCGGTGATCGTCAGTTCGTTGGTAGCCTGCGCCTTGGTAGGCTTCACTGTCATAACGGCCGGGTTCTTTTTGGGGCGAAAAAAGTGAAGGCCATTTTTTCGAGAATCACGAAGCCCTCATCTGGCCCTTTTTGGAAGCAACACCTCATCGCTTGCACCGCGACACCATGAAGATTTGGGGAATGATTTGGCGCGAGATCGCCTTCCGAAAGTTCAACTTCGTGCTGGCGCTGTTATCGGTGTCCGCCGCCGTCGCCTGCCTGATAGGGACGCTGACCCTGTTGCGGACCGACAAGGCCGAAGTTGCCAAAGCCGGCGCCGGTCTCGAGGATGCCATTCGCAAAATCACCAAGGGACTGGGCTTCAACGTCATCATCCTTCCCGAGGACCAGGATTTAAACGAGATGCACCTTGAGGGCAGCCTCAACAAACAGATGCCCGAGGAATACGCCCACCGCCTGGCCGAATCGAAAATCGTCACAATCAACCACCTGCTGCCCACGATAATGAAGAAACTGACATGGCCTGAAACGGGATTGCCTATCGTCCTTTATGGAACCCGGGGAGAGGTTCCCATCCAACATCGAGACCCAAAGAAACCACTTCTGGACACGGTGCCCAAGGGCACGATGATCATCGGTCATCATGTCAGTCAAAAACTCGGCTTGAAGGAGGGCGATGAGACCACCTTATTGGGGCACAAGTTCTTCCTTGGGAAGGTCCACGGGGAACGCGGAAACATTGATGACGCCACTGTCTGGATCAACCTCACCGAGGCTCAGGAATTGCTTGGCATGCAAAACCTGATCCATGCCATCCAGGCGCTGGAATGCCATTGCGCCGGGGACCGCATCTCCCAAATCCGGGTCGAGATTGCGAGAATTCTTCCCGGCACGCAGGTCCTCGAGCGCGGCCCACCCGCCTTGGCAAGGGCTGAGGCCCGGGATCAAGCCAGGCAGTCCGCCGAGGATGCTAGCAAGCGGCGAGAGGCATTTGCTGCTGTGTTGGCACCACTGATCTGGGTCGGTGCCGCAGTCTGGATTGGTTTCCTCATGCTCGGCAACGTGCGAGAGCGAAGGGCCGAGATCGGCATCCTGCGTGCGATCGGTTTCCGCTCGTCCCAAATCCTCCTGCTGTTTCTCGGCAAGGCATTTCTCTTTGGCATTCTGGGAACACTGCTTGGCTTCGTGGTGGGGGCGCTCGCGGGGGCGTCGCTGGGAGAAATGACGGCCGGCTGGGAGTCGCTGCAAAACCCGGAGGTGCCAATCCATTTTGTGCTCGCCCTCGGTCTGGCCGTGGCCCTGTCCGTTTTCGCCAGTTGGATTCCGGCACTTTCGGCTGCTCGTCAGGATCCGGCCCTGGTTTTGCAGGAGGAATGAACCGTGTCCGCCGTGCTGGAACTCAACCATATCGCAAAGGCCCATGACAGCGGCAACGGTCAGCGCGTCCAGGCACTGAACGGCGTCTCGCTATCTGTGAAGGCGGGCGATTTTGTCGCGGTGCAGGGACCTAGCGGTTCGGGGAAGACCACGCTGCTATTGATTGCCGGTGGCCTGCTTGCCCCGGATCAGGGCGTGGTTTCCATCGGTGGCCGTGACCTCGGCGCGATGAGCGCCGAGGGCCGGGCGCGTTTTCGGGCGGATAACGTGGGGTTCGTCTTTCAGCAATTTCATCTAGTCCCCTATCTCTCCGTGCTCCACAACGTGATGACTCCGGCGGTGGCGACCCATGTCGAGGACGCTCGGGAGCGGGCCGAGGAATTAATTGCCCGGTTTGGACTCGGGGATCGCGCCGACCATCCCACCGCCAGACTAAGCACCGGCGAACGGCAGCGCACCGCGCTGGCCCGGGCGCTGTTGAACCAGCCCAAGCTGCTGCTGGCCGACGAACCCACCGGCAATCTGGACGTCGACAACGCCGGGAAAGTGTTGGCCGGCCTGTCCGATTTTGCCAAAACCGGCGGCGCCGTGCTGCTTGTCACACACGATGACAACTCGGCCACCCGGGCCGACCGTGTCGTCTGGTTAAAAGACGGAAAGCAGGCCGGTGCCCCGGCCGCGTCAATATGACACGTGTGATGCATCTGCCATCAAACAAGTGGAGTGGTGATGGAGATATCGCTGTGGGGACGTTACGTACCGTGAGTGAGTAATTTTTGGTGAGTTAACCAAAAAGAGAACACACACCAGAGGCCGCTCATTATGTGCCCGGCCTTTCTTTTTCCCGCTTGATCAACGGGAAATCGTTTGCCAAACTTAACCAAGCAAACCACATTGATACGGGTGCAGAATTGTTAGTTGAAGGGAAATGAAACACCTCCTACTCACAACAATCGCAGCCGTGCTGTGCCTTTAAAATTACTCTATTGACGCAGAGGGATTTTGGACTAGATTTTCAGCACTATGTTATATCGAAAAATGAAAACACTCGTAACAGCCATGCTGCTCGGCTCGGCTGTCTGGTTTCAAGCGGCCGATTGGCCCAACTGGCGCGGCCCGGACCACAATGGCATCTCCCAGGAAACGGACTGGTTCGAGAAATGGGGCTCGAGCGGCCCCAAGCGACTTTGGAATGCCTCGGTCGGCACCGGCTTTGCCACGGTTTCTGTGGCAAACGGACGGGTGTTCACCATGGGCAACAAATCCAAACGCGACACGGTTTACGCCCTGGAGGAAGCGACTGGTGATGTCCTGTGGCGACATTCCTATTCTGAAGCATTAGGCGACGGACTATACGATGGCGGCCCCAATACGACTCCCACCGTCGATAGCGAATACGTTTACACCCTCAGCAAGACCGGAAAAGCGTTTTGTCTTGAGGCGTCCACTGGAGACGAAGTGTGGAACAAGGATTTGAAAAAACTCTACCGTGTTACGACGCCTAACTGGGGTTTTGCCTCCTCACCGCTGATCCATGGAGACAAGGTTGTTTACAATGTTGGCTCACGCGGGATTGCACTCAATAAGAAAACCGGCAACCTAAAGTGGAAAACCGGGAGCGGCAAATCAGGCTACGCGAGTCCCGTTCCCTACGATCATCGTGGTACCGAGGCATTCATCATGTTTGGCAGTAGCAGTGCCTACGGCGTTAACGCCGCCACAGGTAAACAGCTATGGTCAAAGTCATTTAAAACCAGTGCATCGGTAAATGCCGCAGACCCAGTTTTGTACGATGGCAAGATCTTCCTCACCTCCAACACCCGCGACGGCGAGTTGATCGAGTTGAGAGGCACGAGCACACGTTCCCTATGGAAGAACCGCAACATGCGCATCCACTTCAACCCCGGTGTGGTGATTGGCGACTACTTCTACGGAGCCGACGGCCGCGTAGAGCGCGGCAACACCGTCCGCTGCATCAACATGAAAACCGGCAAGACCGAGTGGACGAAAAGCGGCATCACGTGCGCCTCGATCACCGCCTCCGACGGCAAGCTGATTATCCTCAGCCGCAATGGCGACCTCTACATCACCGAGGCTTCGCCGGCCCGCTTTAAGCAGCTAGCCCGATCCAAGGTCATCAGCGGCACCTGCTGGACCCCGCCGGTATTGGCCAACCGGAGCGTTTATGTCCGCAACTCGCGTGGCACGCTCTATAAGCTGCAGATGAGCGAGTTGGTGGTCGAGCCGCAGCCGTTGGCCGTCACCATCGCCGGCAGCCGGCTTGAGTTCTCCTGGCCGGCCAAGGGCAGCTTCATCCTCGAGTCCACCGATGCGCTTGGCCAAGCGGCCGAGTGGGGGGAAGTCGGCAGCGGCACGGCCAAGGAGGATGACCGTTACGTCGTCCGCGTCCGGCCAAGCGCCTCACAACAATTCTTCCGTCTCCGCAGCGAATGAGACGGCACCATATAGGCGGCTTCACGTTGATGGAGACCTCCTCCACAAACACGGTGGCAAGACGGGTGAAGAATTGAAAGCTGAAGAGAAATGAAACACATACTAATCACAACAATCGCAGCCGTGCTGTTGGTGGGATGTGCCATAACAGTTGAAATTGGGTCACGTACTAGTGCCGGAGAGGAAGAAGGTGCTGAAAAGGAAAGTAACGACGACGGCAAGGCAGTGAGCGGAGGAGGTTCATCCTCCGGTTCCTCGTCCCGCTCGAGTTCCTCCACCGGAAGCAGCAGCGTGAGTCGCGTGGTCAAGGATAGCAACAAGGGCGAATTGCACTACAAAAAGGCGAACGGCGAAGCCTCACTCAAGGTCGTCGACACGGACGGCAAAGTGCTTTTCGACGGCCCGATCAGCACCAAGGTGCAAAAGGCCAAGGTGCCGGCCGGCATGATGAAATGGCTCGATGAAGTCCTGAGTGACAAGCCGCGGCCCTCGGACATTGCCCCTGGCGACCCCTTTGCTCCGAGAAAATCCGATAAGCGCATTCGACGGTCGATTTGACCAATGACGCCACCGATGTATAATTCCGTTCAGCCAAGTTTTAACCGATGAACTCAATAAACACATTGGCCATTGTTACGGTTGTTGTCCTGACACTCATTTTTGCCGCGAGCCGCAGAAAAGATCCTGAGATGGCGGCACTTCTGCAATCCAACGCTAAAACGATCGAGACGTTGGAACAAAAGTTGACGGATATTCAGCAGGCTGTCGGAAGGCAGTCACAGTTGATCAATCAACTCCGTGTCGAGCCGATTGGCCAAGCAATAGCCACGCCGGGCCCGGCGACTCTCGACAGCGAGGAACTTTGGGTCACGCTCGAGCCACTCGTCGAACAGCACCTGGAGGATCGTGAGCAGCGCAAACGTGACGCGAATCGCCAGCGTAAGGAGGAGGCCATGGCCAAGTCGCGCGAGCACCGCAACCAGCAACTCGGCGAGCAACTGGGTTTGAACCCGTTTCAATCGGGGCACCTGGCCAAGCTGCGGGCTGAGATTCAGGACAAGCGCCGCGAAGCCATGATGCCGGAGGAGGGCGAACCGTTCGACCCCAAGCGCTTGCCGGGAATTCTCGAGCAACTCGAAGAGGAAGAGCAGTTGCGCCTGGCTGGCTTCCTCACCGCGGATCAAATTGAGCAATACAAAAAACGCACTTCTCAATCGGTTCAGTTCATGAGCTTCGGGAGCGACAATGAAGGCTCGTCTCCATTATCCGGGGCGATGAACTTCTCGATCCAATTACCGGCCGGAGCTGTTGGGGCTTCAGCCATCCGGACGCTGACCGTGCTGGGCGATGTCGAGGGCGACGGTGCCAGCGCGGCGGTCTTCATCGAGGAAAGTGACTTTTTCACGGAAGGGGAGGAGCCTGGCGAGATCATTCTCGACAACGGCGAACCGCTGCCGTTTCCGCCCTTGCCTCTGCCGCCACCGGAGGAATAGTCCGCCCGCGCTTGGCCATGAAAGTTTCAAGCAAAGGCTGATCTGAGCTTCCCTCGAAACTTGAGACTTCCCTACTTTTTTCGCTGTTTCGCGTTGAGGGCGTTAGTATTGGGCAGCCAATTGGCCAGGCGCTGCTTCAGCTTGGCCAAGGGGAGTTTATTCGAGATTGTAAGGACCGATGGGAAATCTACTTTTTTATTTCCTAGTTCCGACGATAGAGCCATACCCAGTCATCGTCAAATCTACCTCCATCATCGGTTTGATTCGCACCAACCGAATAAAGGAGATATCGATCATTGCCTTCAAGTTTATACTTCAGTGGATCACCGTTGATTACGTCGTGAGGCAAGGATGCCATATGGGCTGGAACAAGTTGCTCCAATGTTTTCGGCAGAGAACCTGTTGCCAAGCGGTATCGCTCAATGGCACAAGCGATCGCGGCGCGATCAGAAGCCGTCTGAGCGTGGGCCGCTTTCAATCCCGCCTTGGATAAAGCTGGAAGCACCATCTTGACAAAAATATTATAGGGGGAGAATCCAATCTTGCCGAAATCGGATTCAAAGCTGTTTACCAGTTTCATGTCCAACCTCATCTTTTTCTCATCGACCCCGTTCAAGAGAAACCGGTCTTCCCACAGACAAATGCTCAGCATGTTCTGATAAACCCAACCGCTGGGAATCAGAACACCCGTCAGGCCTGTGTCAGGACCACCTCCAAATATGCCATTATATATTCCCCAATCGCCGCGACGGATCATATCCAAAGCGGCAATACTGAAGGCCCGCTCTCCCAGGATCGATTGCTTGTAATCCGCGAACCAATTGTCCCCCTCAAACAGTTGTTGAAATTCCACGAGTTGCTTCTCATTCCATTTGCCATCGGCGATGCCTTCCCAAACGGGATGAATCATGATCGTATTAATCGCGATTCGGACCAGATGGCAGATTAGCAAGGGTTCACTTTTGATGGCTTCCCGCAGATAAAACCCCAACATCGCGTCTTGAAACGCCAGGTCCGCCTTGCCTGACTCCAAGTGAGCCAAGGCTTTTAGTCTCAAGGTCTGGGTCGTGCCTTTGATCGGCGCTAGATGAGGCAGTAAGGCGGCGAAGTTCGCCTCGTAATCAATGGGGAAGCGGGCATGTCGGCGGTTGCTCCCTTCCTGCAGTTGGCCCAATGCGTCCTTTCGCAGGGTCAACGCCAGGAGCACGTCTTCCGCTGGAGATTGATGGGGCTCTGAGGTAGGGACTTTTTCAACGGCATCGGGATTGCTTTCCGCTCGAAAATATGCCTGCCAGCTGGATAAGTCGATCCGTTCGCCTTCCGTCCAGTTTCCGTTTTTTATCGGTATCTTGACTGACTTTAATGCCTTAAAATACGGGCCTAGATCGAGTTGTTTGCTTGAATCAATGGGCGTTATAAAATCTAATGAATCTCGGAGCAAGGGAATCATCGCGAAGTTCTCATCATCCGGGACTGGGGGAGGTATGATTGCAGCAATATCCAGCGGGTTGCCTCTGGCTTCGGTTTCGACGACATATTTATTCCATGCCCGCTTACCGCGTACCAATTCGACCGTGTATAGAAGCACAACGAGAGTAACCATCACGGCCGATGTAATGATAAGCCTTCTGATGATCCGCCACGAGAACAGCCAGCCAAAAAACCGGTTGAAGGTGGGAAACTTGAGATTCGCTCCTATGAATTTCCTCACGCTGTTCATTATCTTCTCTTTTTCATTCTGAAATTAATTGCCTGCGAGGATGCGCGCCGGCGAACCTCTCTGATCATTTGGTGTCGAAGGTGATCGCCTTCTTAACAGCCTGATCGCGGACTGCCTTGGTGACCGCTGCACCGAGGGTGTCGTCTTCGTCCTCGCTCAGCTCTTTGCGCTTGGCCGCCACGTAGGTTTCGCGCTTTTTAGTAAGCGCCAGGAGTTCCTCGCTGATCTTCTTGCGTTCCGCAGCCTTCTTCTTCACGTAGGCGCGTCGCTCTGCGGGCTTCAGCTTGCGCATCTCCTCGGGGAGATGTTCCACCTTCACTTCTTCCAGTTTGAATTTCATGTCTTTGCAGGCGTCCACCAGATCCCATCGTGCGTTCGAGTAATTCACCGACGCCTTTGTGCGCGCCCGTGCTGAGAGATTGGCGGCGTTCGTATCTTGGGCGAGCTGTCGCAATTTCGACTCAGCACCCAAATCGCCAAAGGTGATGAAGGTATCGTTGAAGGCGCCGTTCAACTTGGCGATCTCCTTGTCCTGAGGCGCGTCGATCGAGACCAACGTCCGGTTTTGATCGATGACAAAGAACCCCCCGTCAGCCAGCAGCGCGCCTTGTTTCCACTTACCTTCGACACCTTTGGCCTCTGGGCCGCAATGGATGGTGTTGACGATGATGCCTTTCGAGATGGCTGCCTTGCAGGTATCCAGAGGGTCGACCGGCCCTTGGGTAAAGGGCTCGTTGCCGGCGATGAAAATTGCCTTGTAGACGTCTGGCGAAGGGTCCCACGCGAGGTCCAACGTCGCGCGTTCGATGACGGCGCCGCAGTATTCTGACCCGCCGTTGGTCTTCAGCTTGAAGAGCTCCTCGGACACCTTATCCAAATCACGCGTCAACGGTAGGATTCGCTGAACCCAGTAGGTCTCCCCCGCAAGGCCGTCGTTTCCGTACTGGTAGAGCGCGACCTGCACGAAGGGAGTCTTGCCCTTCTGTTTGGCGCCCACGAACTGGTTCACGATGCTCCACAGCTGCGACTTGGTTTGCTCGATTAAGCCGCGCATGCTCCCGCTCGTGTCGAGCAGGACCGCCAGCTGGATCGCTGAACCCTCGCCGGCTTCGGCCGCGACCGGTTCCTGCTCCACGTCTTTGCCCCAACCCATCACCGAGGTGTTGAGGAGTGCGCCAGCCGCGGCGAGCACGGCGGCGGTTCGGATCTGTTTCATTCTTTTCATGGTCTCGTTTGAGTTTGTTAGCGTTCGATTTCATCTGCAAATAATCCGGGCCGGTTCAACGGACGAGCACCTTCTGCCCGTCCACTTCGAGGAGGATCTCGCCCTTGAGGGCGACGCACCCTTGACGATTGCTGGCGGCGAGTTTGTCGACCAGCTGGCGGAATTCCTCGGATCCGATCGCGACCACGCGATCCGGCTTAATCGCGGCTCTTTGTTGCCCGACGAGGCGGCTATCCACCCAAGTGTTGCCGCGTTTGTAGAACGCGCGGTCGTTCACCTGCTGGACGTTCGCAATCTCGACGCTCTTGAAGCTCGCGTCCCAGTATTGGTTGCGTCGGTTGAGAGTCTTCTGTTCGACCTGGAGCTTGCTGTTGGCTTCCTGGTTATATCCGGACAAGCCGGAGCGAGTGCCGACACGGCTGCGCTGGATTGCGGCGACACGTCTGCTGATCAAATCGGTGGCAGCAAGGTTCGTCCCCTCCTCGGCAAAGAAGGCGGTGAACTCGGTGAGGATGCCGAACTCGCGTGACAGCCGGACAATCTCGTCGGTGAGCTCGCGGATTTTTGGGTCATTTGGCGGCTGTCCAGAGGCGAACGATCCGGAATCGGCTGCGCGGTCGCGAATGGCCTCGGTGAGGACACCGATCTTGTTATTTGCCCAGAGGCGAGGCACGAAGGCGTTCGCCGTGGTCGCCTTGTCGAGTTTGAACACGAAATTGTAGGTTTTTTCCCCATCGCCACTGCGGCCGCGGAGCTGGATCCGCAACTTCTTTTCACCTTGGTATCGCCCGAGGAGAACGAGCTGTTCGCCTTCGAATATGTCCGGCAAGCGCGCGGGCAACAGGTCGGTGATGCGCCCGGGCAATGGTCGGTGATTGCCATCGATGACGCGCAGTTCGGGCTCGGCCAGCACCGGCCCGGCGAGGCGCTTGAATACCTGGCTGACTTTCACCTCGACGTCCTCCTTTGGCAGAACGTATGTCGAGATCGCACGGCTTACACGGGAGAGGCGGTTGAGCAACGGCGTATTGACATCGACGCCGACGCCGATGGTGAAGATGCGGCGTCCGAACGGGTTGCCTTTTTCGGCAACCTCGCGGATGGCGCGTTCGGATGTCTGCCCGATCGTCGGGAGCCCGTCAGTGAGAAACAGGACGATCGGCACCGCCCCTACGGTCAGCTTCTGGCGGAGGGCCTCGACCAATGCATCGTGGATGTTCGTCCCACCGCTCACGCGGATGCCCGCCAGGTACTTTCGCGCCTGCTTCATGGTGCGGGAATCCTTCGTGACAGGACGTGGGGCGAACGCTTCGACCACTTCGTTGTAAACGATGATGTTGAAGGCCTCGCCGTCGGCCAGACCCTCCAACACCTGGGTGGCAGCGGTGCGCACCTGCTCAAGTTTTTCCCCAGCCATGCTCCCCGACCGGTCAATCACCACCGTGACCTCGCGCTTGAGGCGCTTGAGCCCGTCCGCAAGTTCGACCGGCGGCGCGGCGAGCAGCATGAAATAGCCCCCCCCAACCTTCGGGTCGGGATAGGCGATGAGGGACGCCGCCATGCCTTCTCGGCTTTGGAGCAGGCAGGAAAGCTGGAATGCACCCGGTTGGGTCGTCGCTTTGATCGTCGCTGCAAGATCTCGTTTGCCGTGCCGCTTAATCTTGATGTCGTGGCTCGGGGAGTAGATCGTCGCCACCGGCTCCGCAGAGCGGACCCGCACCGAGATGTTCCACGGCACGCGGTAGTCGATCGACTCCGTGCGGGGCAGCACGTAATCGATGCGCCGTCCATCGACAGGCAGGATCTGTTCGTATGTCAGTCGTATTTTCTGATTCCCGCCGGCCGGGACGGGGAACACGCTCGACTTGATCAGCCCCGTCCCCACGAACTCGAGTAAGGCCGGATCTTTCGAGCGCGAGACAATCGACTCGTAGATGCGCCGTGCTTCCTCTCGCGGCAGGATCCGGGCACTGCCCTCGGCGCCTTTCCCCTCGAAATTGAATCCGCGCAACACCGAACCGTCCGGCACAGGCATGAGCAGTTCAGCCTCCAGCCGCCGCGAGTGCGAGTTGTATAACGCGACGTCGATGGTCGTCGTGGCAAGGCGGTCCTGGATGTTGATCCTCGCATCGATCCCGGTCACCGTGACGGTTCTCGTGCCTGGCGCAACAAAGGATCGCGAGACCGGCACCACCGCATGGGCGTGCGTGTGGACGTGGGCGACGGAGCCAAGCGGCGACGCGCTTTTTGCTCCAAACAAACCAAGCGCAAGC
>Ga0208879_1004408_pt1 | contig 10975 bp, 7 predicted proteins | sample Knorr_S15_td_Bot_FD_185605 | JGI IMG/M metagenome (GOLD analysis project Ga0208879, IMG submission 185605) | Marine microbial communities from Southern Atlantic Ocean transect - Knorr_S15_td_Bottom_ad_5009_LV_A (SPAdes) (version 2) | ecosystem: Environmental > Aquatic > Marine > Oceanic | place...
ATCTAAATAAGACTGAAGTTGTTCTGTTTTCATTTTAATATCCAAATTTATGAGTAAAATAAGTGTCAGTAGTTTAAAGAAATTAAGGGATTTTATCTTAGTGGTAATTAGTCATTTGTTCGACAACATAGGATGGTTGTTGCCACCACCACTTGTCCTCTAATAGTCAAGGAGCCTGCCCGACCGAGCCATTCAGGCGGAGGGTGCTTAACAAACATTATCGTTGATATATAATTTTCCCATCGAAAATAGTTGTTAAGATTTTCACATCTTTAATTTTTGATGGAGAAATTTTTAATAAATTATCTGATAGAATAACGATATCTGCCAACTTTCCCACCGTGATTGATCCTTTAATGTTTTCTTCGAAAGACGCATAAGCTGAATTAAGGGTGTAAGCTTGAATCGCCTCTTCTATGGTAAAGCGTTAATCTGAGATCCTCCCAGTACCCTGGTGGTGAGGTATATTATAATACTGATTCAGCAGTCCCATAACTAATGGCATTTCTGGTTTTGGTAGTCGTATTCCTCTCTCATCCTTACCTTTTAATTTATTGAACTGCTGATCCAAATAGGCTACATACTCATCCATAAGGTTTAAGTAAGATTCCACATCATCATTTGAATCAAATTGATAGGTCAAAAATACTTGCTGCACGCTTCTGCCCTGCCAACTAAACATGTAGGGCGTAATTGAAAATCCATATTCGGAAATTCCATAACAGGTAACCCAAATTTCATTTTCAAATCAATGCGGTCCTCTATCATGATCGAATAAAGGTCATCCGCAATTAAATTTACCTCTTGGGATCTTGGATCCGTTTTGGTACATCCCAATGCAATGGTCAGTAATAATAATGGATATATTTTTTATATCAATTAGCCTGATGGATATTTATAACGTTAAAATATAGGTTTGACCTGCCTTCGTAGGAAAAGTAAGGCTGCCATCATCAAGCGTTTTTATTTGAACAGGAATACCATTTTGCTTGACTTTCAGTTTGGTTTTTGAATTAATTCGACATATTTGACCTTTCTTGGATAATATTTCAACATGGGTAATTTGGCCATCTTCCCAAATCATTTCCAATTCAAAGGCACCTCGAGCGCATACACCATCAAAATGTCCGGTAGGCCAATTCTTTGGTAAGGCTGGTAACAAATCAATAACCCCTTCATGCGATTGCATGAGCATTTCAGTGATACCGGCTGTTACACCGAATGTACCATCAACCTGAAGCGGCGTATAACATTTTGCAAATAATTGAGGGTAGGCCTGTTCTTTGATATAACCCTTAAAAATCTTGTGCGCCCTTTCTCCATCGTATAAACGTGACCAAAGTGCCATTTTCCAGGCACGGGAGAACCCCGTACCTCCATCACCTCGTTGTTCAAGAACGGCTTTGCAGGCATTGATCAATTCGGGGGTTCGTTTAGCTGAAATGACATTACCCGGATACAAACCATACATGTGGGAGAAATGCCGGTGCTTGTCTTCTAATTGTTCATAATCCTCTGTCCATTCTTGGAGAGTCCCGTCTTTTCCAATTTGCGGCGGCACTAGTCTTGCACGTGCTTTCAAAACCTTCTCAGCAAAATTTGAATCTCGTTTAAGTATTTGACTGGCTAGTGCATAATACCCAAACAAATCTTTGAGAATCTGCATATCCATGCTTGATCCATAAACGATAGTGGTGAAATAATAAAAACCCGTTACTTCATCGTAGAAATATTTATACCCGGGACCTTTTGGTGGATTTTCGGGAGAATTAGAGGGATTAGTAACTAACCATTTTCCGTTAGGGTGTTCAATTAAATAATCCATAAAAAATTCTACAGATCCTTTAATTACTGGATATACATCTCGAAGATATTCTTCGTCCAAAGTATATAAGTAGTGTTCCCACAAATGAGTAGTAAGCCAGGCCCCACCTACCGTAAAAGTACCCCAAGTAGGACCATCCATTGGAGCAGCCACTCGCCAAAGATCAGTATTCTGATGAAACACCCAGCCATTAGCACCATAATGTTCTTTGGCAACCTTACTGCCTTGATCAGTCAGCTCTTTAATAAGGGTAATTAAAGGTTCGGCGCAATCAGAAAGGTTTCCAGTTTCAACAGGCCAGTAATTCATTTCAAGATTGATATTCGTAGTATACTTTGAATCCCAACTAGGATTTTGATCATCATTCCAGATGCCCTGTAGATTAGCGGCTTCTGTACCCGGTCGAGATGAGGATATCAGTAAATAACGTCCGAAATTATAGGCTAAGGCGGCTAGGTTTGGATCGCTACCGTTTTCAAAAGCTTTCATCCGCTTATCGGTGGGAAGTATTGAATTTTCTGTATCGGTTAGTTTCAAACTAGCTCTGCGATAATAAGATTGATAATCTTGTATACTAGCTTCGCGCATGTCCTTATATGTTTTATCTTTAATATTTTTCAAGTAATTATCCACTCTAGCAATCTGATTAGCACCGACATTTTTATAATTAATGAAATTAGTAGCCGCAACAAAATACAAGGTTACCGCATCAGCTCCATTTACATAAAGTTGTGTACCATCCACATGCATAGTACCACCTTCTGATACGGCTTTGATTTGTGCTCTGTACCTGAGCCTTCCATCAACCCCAAGGTAATCAGCCGATTTGCCATTAATCATTAACCCGTCATTACCAACACCATCCATTTGGAAATAATCGTTACCATAATTTGAATGGGTTATATTTCGTACTCCCCGCAGTTCTGTTCGAAAAGAAATTTTTCCTGATTGATTAGCCGTGAGTCTAATCATAATGACTTGATCAGGAGCTGAAGCAAGAATTTCCCTGCGATAAACAACTCCATGAGCACTATACTCAACACCGATAGTGGCCGTTTCCAGATTTAACCAGCGTTTGTAATCAGTGACTTTCTTCTGATCTTCAAAAAAAATATGTAGGTTGGCTAGTGACTGGTATTTCATTTGCTCAACTGGGTTTCCCATTAGGTTCCGACCAAAAAGCTTATGAGCTTCAAGGGGTTTGCCTTCAAAAATTAATTTTTGGATTTTTGGCAAGACTTTATAGCCACCTTTAACAAGGGTAGAGTAGGGTCCGCCTGACCACAAAGTTTCCTCATTGAATTGAATCCGTTCTTCGCCATTTTTCCCAAACACCATGGCACCTAGTCTTCCGTTACCGACAGGAAGTGCTTCTTCCCATTCTTTGGCGGGGGTATCGTACCAAAGGAGAGTTTCGGTTTTAAAAGAACGGCTGTCAATCAATTTTGAGACAATACTATTTTGCGCATAAGTAATTGTGAGAGCGAGACAAAAAGAGGTAGAAATAGATAAAAGGCGGATTTTCATTTTTTTATCACATAGAAAAGATCATTTTTAACTGTATTTAGATAGATTAGATTTTATTCTGATAGACTATATTTTTCAATATTCTACCTTCCGGATCAATTTCAATGGATTGACCATTGTTTTCAAGTTCACCATAGCCATCTTTCATTTCCAAAACAACTATTTCATCTCCCACTCTTATTGGAATTGGCAAGGGAAATGGATCTTCAGCACCCGTTTCCCATCTAATAATAATTTTATTTTCTAACTCTTTAATTACCACACTAGGGATATCAGGATAAAATAAGTATGCGTCAAAAAACCATCCTAAGGACTTTCCATAAATATCAGAGGCAATTGACACTACATCGTCAGTTGTTATAAATCGTGTTTGCGAACCATGTATTGCATTTCGCTTTTTTTCCGTTGGATAAGCAATTGTACGTAATAACTCATACATTTTTTCTTTTCCAATCAAATGCCTAAGAGTGTGCATAACGCTCGCTCCTTTACTGTATACATCACTTATGTATCCTTCTCGCGTAGTTACTTCTTCATTAGCGAGAACAATCGGCTTCTCATTTTTGACACGACTCATCGTTTTGGCCATATATGCTAGATAGGTTTCCTCTTTCCCACCACTAAGATATTCGGCGTAGAGTGATACAATGTAACTTGTGATTCCTTCATGAATCCACCAATGCCGCCAGTCTCGAGAAGTTACCAGGTTTGCAAACCATTCATGTGTGAGTTCATGAAAATGCAAATTGTCAAATCCCCATTCATTTAACTCAAAAGTTGAACCATATGCAATGATTGACTGATTTTCCATCCCCAAGTAGTACGTTTCTGCTGATCCATATTTGTCAATTCGGAATGGATAAGGTCCCAATAGTTGTTCAAGGAACTTCATATTTTCGACAAAGTGCGGAAATTGATTCCTGGCAGCTTTGTAATGTTCTGGTATGGCCCAGAAAGAAAAGGGAAAGCTTTCACCACTTACGCTATAAAAAGTCGTATCAATTTGAATATAGGGAGCTATGTTCATGGTTACCGAATAATTGTTAATTGGCGTGGAAACAAACCATCGATAGGTATTAGTATTATCATTATGATGAGTAATGCCCCTGAGTTGACCATTTGCAGCAACTTTCAACCTATTATCCACTCTAATATTTATTGCCATACTATCGGGTTCATCCGAAGGATGATCTTTACAAGGCCACCATATATCCGCCCCATTTAGTACGGATACATTTCCTATCCAGGGCAATCCGGATTCGGTTTTAGCCCAATAGAATCCATCCGACCAACTGAACCTTTTTGGTTCCTTTGCTTCTAGTGGATGCCCTGAGTATTCAATTTTGGCAAAAAACCTATTGTTCACTTTAACAGGTTTATCTGGATATATTATAACCAGACCATCTATGTGTTTCCATTTCAGGTCGGATCCTTTTAATCCGGAAATTCGGCTAATCTTCATTAATGTATCTAGTTGAAGCACCACCACATCCAATGGCTTGGTGGCAGTACATATCATACCCAATGACCCCCCGATCCATTTCTTCTCGGGCTCAACTCTTAAATTAAGATCATAAAAGTTAACATCAAATGCGGCCTGTTCGGGCATTAACTCGCCTCCAGAATCATAGATAGAAGTTTTGGACGAACCAACTATAATAGATTTTTCATCGCAATTGGCAAAAAAAAGGATCAATAAGAGGGAAACTGCTGGTTTAGTCACTAATCTTAAATTTGTTTTGGTAATCAGACTTACACCCTAAGGATATATAAGGGGACGCATGCATAACCATTGTAAGGATTACCTCATTATTATTCCGGGTTAACCCTGTTTCCAATATCGTCATATTCATGATCACCAAATTTTTTATTAATCACCTTAACACAATATAAACCGCTATTCAAATCAGAAAAGAAAATCATGTCTTTATAAGGCTGAGCTCCCCACAAAAAAGGTGCATTAGGTAATACACCTTCCTTATGGGGAGATGTGAAAGTTCCGATCTCACGGCCTTGCCTATACAGATCACCAAGTAATTCCCCAGATATATCTACCACCCTAAGACCGCCATGAAACATTGCGCCTATTAAAGTATCACCTTGAATCCAAAGATTATGACTTCCCGCTTCAGGTATTTGAAATATAGCTTCTTCCTTAGGATTGTCTGGATCACTATAATCCATAAAGTGGTAACCACCCCTTGGATCAGATAGCTGTCCTTTACTTGCATTCCATCCAAATGGAAACCATTCATCGCCTCCAATAACATAGAATTTATCCGTAGACTGACTAATGAATGGAAATGCCGTATGGTTGTGTCCATTGGGATCTGGCATATTAGCTAAACGAATTGGATTTGCAGGACTTCCCTGTCCTGCTTTCATTAGCAACGGATTGAACTTAGCATCAGTGCGGTTCTTTTCATCAAATTTTAATCCACCCACATCAACCATGTGGAGACCATCTTTCCAATTTGAAGAGTAAGCAATACCATCTACAACCCACACATCATGAATACTGTGACCTGGACTATCAAGTTCATAGACGCCGACTCGAAATGGATTCCGCGGGTCTTCAATATTAATAATATCATACTTTCTGCCATTGTTTACTGCATAAACATGGTTTTCCGCTATGAATACATTATGGACACCTCCAGTCATGTCATCATTAAATTCATAAAGAATCTCTACGTTGTAGGGATCCGACACATCTAATATCAAAAACCCATTTTTTCGATTAGACGCACCCTCTCTAGTTATTACTGCAATTTTACCATCTTCTGAGACTTTCACATCATTCACAGTTCGCGCATCCACGGTAACAGTATCAATTATTTTCATGTTTTCCGGATCTGAAACATCCCAAAAATAAGCCTCACCATTACCACCCCATGTACCAGTAGCCGCAAAGTCTTTGCCTTCATGTTTTCCAATTCCTGACCAAACCCATAAGTCTGAGGTAAAAACATCTTTTACTAAACCATGTCCAACCAATTTAATCTCTTGTTGAACATTCCTTGGAACAACCTTAATTATCTTATGGTCAGAAACACCACCAAATGACGCCGTAATAGTATAAAGGCCTACAGTTTCTGCCACAAATCGTCCATCATCAGTTACCAGGCCTGAAGCATGCAGGCCAGCCTGACCGACGGCCGGTAAACCGTACTCCCCAAAATCTGCTTTACCAGTATAAGAATATTGAATTGGGGCATCTTTAATCATATTCCCAAATTTATCTTTAGCCTTTGCATTTAAATGCAGAACATCTCCAGTGCGGATTTCACTTTTTTCGTTTGAAATCTTTACGGTTTTAACGGGATTTTTTACTATTCTAATTTTAACTTCCTCTACTATAGCACCAACTTGAGCTTTAATTGTGGCTCTACCAGGTTTCTTTGCTTCTAAATTACCGTATAGATTAAAGTCTGCCACTCTGGTGTTGCTGGAAGTAATAGCTACATTTTCATTATCCCTTTTTAATCCTGCTTGATCGAAAACGGTATAACTAAAATCATTTACAGTTCCCGAAAAAAATTTGGTTTTAGAATTATTAAATACAATATTACTTATCGGAGGGAAAGGAACTTCAACCGTTATCTTGCCAACAACTTGATCCTCGATAGATCCCGTGCGTACATGAAGCGTATGCGTTCCTGGTGCAAATGGCACAATAACAACATTAGTTATTCCTGTTGAATCACTAATTCGCGGATTAGTTTTCAGCGCACCACGGGGCGTTCCATATATACTAAATGCTGTATTTGTTAATTCACCATTATGATCCAAAAGCTTAATTGTGAGATTAGCCGATTCACCTATTCTCAAATACAGAGAATCGCTTTCAAAATCAAAGTGAAGTGAATTTTTATCAGTGACATCTGATTGTTGCGCACAAATAAATGTTGCTAAAATGACAGATATAAAAAATGATATTTTGAATTTCATATTAACTCCTATTTAATCTTTAACAAATACGCCCTCAGTCAATTTAATTATAAATATAATGTAATTAAACATTAATCAAAAATGATTTTTATTCTATATTTTAGAGCATAGAATCAAAATTTATTTTCCATTAACTGATTTATGGCTCTTTTACCTTCTGCTGCTGCACCTGTCCAATTCATATGTCCATGCAACTCCGAATGTCCAATTGCAATACGACCAAAGGGTTTACGAATTACAGCACTTGCTGTTTCTCCACCTTTTTTATCATACATAAAGCCGGGTTGAGGATTTACATAAGCATGCCCCCAACGATTAAGAATTATACCTGCAATATCAGTTTGAGGATTAAAACCAGCGTGACCAAAAAGTCTAAACATTTGTTCCCTGATTTGCTGCTCATATTTAACAAAAGGAGTTGTAAGCAATTCTAGACGTCCAGTGGTTCCCTGCTCTTTAATTGATAAACCCGGATAATACATAGGAACATAAAAAGTCAAAACAATCGGTAAATTAGGGTCAAATGGTTGCTGGTATTTTCCAACAACCATGGGACGCCTTATATTACATGAGAATCCAAATCCACTGGTCCACATACATGATGCAAATCCGAGGTTTTTTAAAAACCTCCAATTTGTCAATGCAACATTTGCAACCAAAACTGCCGAATGATGAAACGATGCATATGCTTTTTTATGTCCTTCGGGCAAATCATGTAATACATAACGGTTCATATTACCAGCAGTGGCCATAACAATTTTACGAGCTTTTAACTGGTATATTTTCTCACCCTTAACATAAGTAATAATTACTTTTTCCTTTTCAGATCTTATACCAGCGTGTCTAACGTCTATTACAGTTGCACCTAACCGCATTCTAACTTTATTGGATGATTTATCTAATTCGTTAAATGCAATTGATTGGTTGATTGTATCATTAAAATTATTAGCCCCTTTAATCGCATTCGGAACCAATTTTTTTACAAAAAAACGCGCAATACCCGCATTTCCACCAGGAAAAGAGTGGAACATTAAATCTTCGGACTGATAACGATCTGAATTTCCAAAACCAGGTAAAGAAAAATACCATCCCCAATATGCTGATATCGCATCACAACCAAGACCAATTGCACTAGCCAAAATTGGGTCGGCATAATTTGTGACCTCTTTAGGAAGCTTCAGTATATTTTCATAATATTCCTTTAAAGTCATTGAATCAAGCCACTTTTCAAAATTATCCTGTTTATAGTCTGTTACTGATTCTTTTCGCCAGCGTAAAAACTCCTTTCGTAAATTTTCTGACCAAGGTGTACTAGAAAGATCGTTTTCCCAAAGATCAGTAACCCAATTACCAGAAGCATTAGCTCCAGATCCATTAAAAAAGTGTCCCACCGATGATCTATGAGAGAGCCAGTGCATAAACCCATAGTTATCTAAGGGGAACTTTATTCCATCAACAGATTTAGGCACAGGTGCATATTTAAACTCACGTGGTATAGATAGTTCAGTGAAATAATCATCGGCCTTGTTTGTGACCGGCGGTATAACAAAACCATTTGAACCTTGTGGACCAATAATGCGATGGCCATTTACAATAAATTCATTTCGTTTTGCCTCTCCACCAAAGATTGGATGATTATCTATAATAAGGCATTTGTCAGATGGCCTTTGTTTATTGTAATGAAAAGCTGCAGATAACCCTGAAAAGCCTCCACCGACTACTACCAAATCATAGATTTCACCAGTATCGATAGTCTTTGACTGAAACGAAGATGAATTGAATTCACCATTCCGCATGCCATGGGCCACTTTCAGCGTTTCAGGTGTATTACCATGCGAACTTGCATAGTCTCCAATACCTCCATACCCATACCAACCATCAATATCTGATATAGATTGACCGGATGCCCTCAGATATTTTGGTATGCCGCTACCGGCAACAACAGCAGCAGCAGAAATATAAATAAAGTCCCTCCTTGTTATTTTTTTATTCAGTCCGAGTTCATCAATTAAATAGGATTTACGCATAAACTGGTGTTTTTAACCGTTAATCAAAAAAAAGGAATTTCATTACTAATTTAAACTGGATATAATGTCAGGATGGGTTAAGATAGTTGGAGAAAATTGTGGACGATCATCATCTCCATCAAATTTAGTTAAATTGACTTTTTGATTCCCATCTATATCCATGATGTAGATATCCCCCACTCCATCCATTGATGAAACGTAAACAATTTTTGAACCATCTGGAGAGAATTGTGGTAATCCATCCCATTTCATATTTTTTGTTAGGTTTCTTTGGACTTTTCCATCGAGATTCATAATATAAATTTCATAGTTGCTATCTCTATCTGATACAAACATAATCTGTGAACCATCAGGAGAAAACTGTGGTATGAAATCACTCGCATAATTATTTGTTAGTCTTTTTTGATTATTCCCGCCTAAATCCATGAGATATATCTCGTCATTCCCATCCCTTCTGGAAACAAAAACAATCTGTGAACCATCAGGAGAAAACTGTGGTATGAAATCACTCGCATAATTATTTGTTAGTCTTTTTTGATTATTCCCGTCTAAACCCATGAGATATATCTCGTCATTCCCATCTCTTTTGGAAACAAAAACAATCTGCAAACCATTAGGAGAAAACTGCGGATTACCATCCCAATTGTCATTAACTGTCAACTTTCTTTGATTGCTCCCATCTGAATTCATAATAAAAATTTTGTTTTTCCCATTTATGTGCACAGTATATATGATATTCAAATTATGAAGAGAAAATTGAGGGTTAAAATCACTCACGTTATTAATCGTTAATCTAGTTTGATTTCTGCCATCTATGTCCATTACATAGATTTCATCATTCCCATCTCTCGCTGAATTAAATATTATCTTAGAACCATCCGATGAAAATCCGTGAGGAAAGTCTCCTTTAATGTGATTTGTCAACCTAGTTTGGTTACTACCGTCCGAATTCATAATATAGATTTCATAATTACCATCCCTATTCGAGCGAAACACTATTTTATTTTGGTTACTTTCGAAATTAGTTTGGCTAGGCGATTGAAATGATTCGCTTTTTCCCCTAGTTGTTTTTTTCTTTTTTCCTGAACAAGAAATCAGAATTAGTATACTCAAAAACGGAATTAAAGTTGATTTAGACAATTATTTTCTTGTATTAAATAAATATATCATAGCCGTATGTTAATCTGATTTAAAATACTTTTTGTACCACGCAATACTGCGATTAATTACATCAACCATGTGTTGAGTTTCTCTGATGCCATGACCTTCCCGCGGATAGCGCACTAAAATCGTTTCAACACCAACATCTTTAAGGGCAATATAATATTGTTCTGCTTCAGCTATAGGCACATCATTATCATTTTCTCCATGTATAAACATAGTGGGCGTATTGACATTAGCGACATGTTTTAAGGGAGATCGTTCCCATAACAAGTCCATTAAGTTGTCCTGATGTGGATAAGCACCAAATTCAACTGCCAAATAATCATGGTAATAGGCCATGTAATTAAAACTAATCAAATTAGAAATACCTGCACGTGAAATAGCCGCGCTATATCGGTTTGTTTGGGTAATTAGCCAGTTGGTAAGTTGCCCACCATAGCTACCACCTTCAACACCAACTTTATTGCCATCAATCCAATGA
>Ga0208879_1004415_pt1 | contig 10963 bp, 9 predicted proteins | sample Knorr_S15_td_Bot_FD_185605 | JGI IMG/M metagenome (GOLD analysis project Ga0208879, IMG submission 185605) | Marine microbial communities from Southern Atlantic Ocean transect - Knorr_S15_td_Bottom_ad_5009_LV_A (SPAdes) (version 2) | ecosystem: Environmental > Aquatic > Marine > Oceanic | place...
GAAATTTTTTGTTTATATTTACTGAACCAATCTAAATAATTATTATAAACTTTATTATTTGCTATAGTATCTATTGGAATCATATCAGTAATAGTGTCTACAATTTCTAAATGTAAATTTTTTAAATCTGCATTTTCTAAAACATCTGCAAAAAACTTGTTTAAATTGATATCTTCTTCAATTTCTATTTGACTTGGCCAAATATTAAAATATTTTATAAATGGGCCTTTAATATTTATTATTTCTTTTGTACATATTTTTAATTTAGTTAAATTTATTTTATATGATTTGAAAAAATTTAATTGTTTTTTAATTTTACTATATAATTTTCGAGTTTCTTCTAAATATACAAATGATAATTTCGATTTTTTTATTAATTTTGAATTATTTTTAACTGTATCAATATAAAGTTTTTTATCTTTGAATCCATTAATATTTGAATAATGTTCTGAAGATTTTTTAGATAAAATTTTGTCTAAAATAATTGGAATTTTTATTGTAATCCAATACTCTAAGAATTTTTCTAATTTATATAAAGTTCTTATCCAATGTTCCATTATTTGATTATCATTATTAATCAAATTTGCTATATCTTTTATACAATTAATATCGTGTTTACCGAATGACAGTAAATCATATTGTCTGATAGATTTTCGATAATTAGAACAAGAAAATTTTGCATCTATTTCAAGTCGTGAATAAATATATTTATTAAAAAGTATTATATCCTTTCCTGTTTTAGATATACATTTAGAAATCGGATTATATATTTCTAAATTTTCTCTATGTTTCAAAATATAATAACGAAGTTTATATAATTTATCTTTGTATATTTCTAAATAATCATTATAATTATTATAATTATCATCTTCCATCCATTCATTTTTTGTTTGTTCAATATGTTTTGCTCGTTCAATTTGTTTTGAGGCGTCAATTTGTTTTGATTTAGTCATTATTGATTTTATAATATAAAGAGATTTTTTTTATATACTTATTTTTAAACAAAAAATAATATATTAATTTAATATATATTAGATATGAATAAAACTTTGATAATATTTGGATTAGTTATAATAATAATAGGTATTTTAGTTGTTGTATTAAATAAATTAAAACAAAAAGAATTTTTTGAAGATAAGCCATCTTTAACAAAAATAGCTAAGTCTTATTGGGACTTAGCTGCAATAGCTAAGGCTTTTTGGGCAAATGATGAAAAAGCTGGTAAAATCCAAACCAAAATCGAAAGGAAAACGAAAAAAGCTGCAATTGAAGCTAAAGTTCAAATAGAAAAGAAAACGAAAAAAGCTGCAATTAAAGCTGCAATTAAAGCTCAAGTTGAAACCGAAAAAACAGTTTCAAAGGTAGAATCAGTACAAGCTGCTGTTGAGTCAGAAACAGCAAGAAAATTATCAAAAAAAACTTGTTTGAATGGTATTGTGAACTATGCTACTAGTCTTGTAAAACAATCAAAAATAGCACAAGAAAGATCGGAAAGAGCTCTTAAATTTATTGCAGAGATAAAAAATATTTTATAAATTTCTTAATTATTACATAATTAAATAATGTTTTAATAATATTTTAGTATGTAATTATTTTATAATGTTTTATTATATATAATGACTAAATTTTTAAATAAAATATTAGATGTTAGTATTATTGTTCTATTATTTGCTATATTATTTACAATTTCTTGTAAATATAATAAAGAGGATTTTATAGATATACAAGATTTGTCTATATTAGAAAATTTTAATAACGAAGATTCAACAGCAGTATCTGATTTATTAAAGGAAATCGAGGATTCAAAAAAAAAGAATACGAGTATTCAAGAACAATTAGATAAATTAAAGTGATTTAATGCATTTATTTAAATAAATATATATTTAAAGTAATATTATGATTGTTGTAAAAATATATTTAAAAATAAATTAATTATAACTATCATATAGATAAAGTATAATGGAGGATTTTTTGAGTATTGAAAATTATCAATTAATATCGAGTTATTTAATTAAATTTTCTCAAAAAAAGTTTAATATTAGAGTTGATTTAAATAAGTATGACGACAAAATATATTTATTAATGGAACAAATTTATGATAAATATAAAACAACTTTGTCAAAAACGAAGGCAAATATGATTATTATAAAAAATATTTTAGATATAATACGTGAAGATACTTTTAAATTAAATTTTGAAAAAGAAAAACAAATTACAATGAATGAATTAATACAAAAAGAAAATGAAAAAAGAGAAAATATTAAAGAAGTTAATATAAAACAAATTCCAGTTACCATTAGTCATGAACTTAATCAAAAAGTTAAAAGACAATTAGAAACTAGACAAATTTATGATAGGATAAAAATTAAAAATGATATAGATCCTGTTAAGATGTATAAACAATTAAATATAGAAAAACAAAAATTTAATAAACCAATCGATTTAACTGCTCCATATCAATATAAAGTAGATAATATAATTAAAAAACCAAAAAAATATGAGAATTTACATCAAAAAATTTATGGAGATGATAAAATACTTGATAATTATCTTACTATAGATAGTCGTGATAGAAATACAGATATTTATCCGAATTCTAATAATTATATAGTTAATTTAAATGAAACATATAGAAGTGTAGTATCAGTCGAACTAATTACAGCAGAAATTCCTAAATCTGGTTATTTGATTGAAAACTATAATAATATTTTAAATTTTCAAGAAAAAAATAATCAAGTATTAAGTTCAACATATTATGAAGCTGAAATACTAATTGGAAATTATACTTCTCAGACGATTGGTCAGGCAATTCAAGATGCTATGAATTTAGTTGGTCAATCTACATATAGTGTTTTTTTTACAGATGATGAAAAGATTAAAATAAATAGTGATATGTCTGGTGGTAACAATATATTTAATTTAGTTTTTTCAGATGGTTTAGAAAATTATGGAATTGATTCATTTCGAAGTAAATATATAACATATACTATTGCCCCAATCATTGGATTTGATGCTAAAATTTTATCAGGACAAAATAATTATACGTCTAATAATAGAATTACATTTCAAAGTGAGGATTATATTTTATTAGAAATACCCGAATTAAGTGGATTAATAGATGGTGTTCATTATAATAGTCAAGATGATTTTGCAAAAATTTTATTAAATTCGAAACAAAATAAAATAACTTTTTATGAAAATTTAAAAGTTTATCCAATTATTAAAACATTTCATCCTACATTATCAATTAATTTATCTAAATTAACTATTAATTTTAAAGTATTTGGAAATCATTTATATGATTTTCATGGATTAGAACATTCTCTCACATTCAAAATAGGAACATTAAAACAAAAAATTTATTCTGATATTGATATCGGAAGTCAGGTAGAACAATATCAAAATACCTCGATACAACATCAATCTCCAAAAAATAAACATATTTCATCAACAAAAATATTAGAAGAAATCATTGTATAATTTTCTTTATTCGTATATAAAAATGATATAATATTAGATATATTATATAATATAAGTTACTAAATATGTCTGATAAAATTTTTAATGTATTTTTTTCACAAAATAACTATAAGGTTTTGTTAAGTGTTGTATATGAACATTTACAGAATGAATATGATTATTCAATTGGCGATGACGAAGAAGAATTATGTGTACAAGTAATGGAACATATATACAACAATTCTGAACCAAAAAGAGATACTACTTCTACTATGGATTATGTTAAAGGATTAAATAGAACAACTATAAATGAATTAGTACAAATTATTACAGAAAAATTACATAATGATATGTTACCGGATGAAAAATCTATTAATATACCAAAAGCAAAAGAAATACCAATTTTAAATAAACAACAAAATGATAATAAAAATATTCAAATAGAACCAAGACAAAATGCTTTTTTTGGTGATGTTGCTAATCAACCATCGAGTGAAAATACACAAATGACTTCTACTTCTTTTCCGGGAAGTAATAGCGATATAATAAATAATTTTAACAAAATTCAAAAAGAAAGAAATGATATTCAACCAGCAAGAGAAAAAAAAGGACGACAACCTCAATTTGAGGAACAATATAGGGAAGATAATACAGACATAGCTAATAATTATGAAAAAGTACTATCTGACAGAAAATATGAAAATAATTTAGAAAGTAAATTAGAAACAATTGTTGAAAAGATAGAAGAAGAAGTTATAGAACAAGATATAGAAGAAGTAAAATTTGATAAAGTTCTTCCTGGAATGGATATTGATCAACAATATTCTACATTACCAACAGAAGAACAAAAAATAGCTTTAAATGAACCTCCGCAACCGACTAATTTACAAATGCTTATTAAACAACCAGAAGTATTTAAAAAATATTTACAAGAAATGAATAAAGGTCTTACAAGAGATTATTTTGTTGTAATTGATAGCCGTGATCGAAATTATGATTTTTTTACTTCAACTTCTCAATATGAAATTGAATTGAACAACGTTTATAAAGATATAGTATCAATTGAATTACTTTCAGCAGAAATACCTCATTCAGGATATATTATTAATGCATCTAATAATGAAATTCATTTTATAGAAACTGATGTACAAGTTTCTAATAATACTTATTATACAGCTACTGTCCCCCAAGGAAATTATACTGAATCTGAATTAGCCACTAGTATTGGAGAACAAATGACTGCTGCTGGTCAATCAATATATACTGTTACCGTTGATATGAATTCTAGAAAAATTACTATTGCAAGTAATATTAGCGGTGGTGATAATATTTTTTCCCTTATTTTTAGAGGAAATACTGAAAATTATGAAGATACTACCAGATATAATTATAAAGAACGAAGTATTGGAAATATAATAGGATTTCCAAGAACTGATTTATCTGGTTCTGTAAGTTATACAGGTTCAAATCAATATAATATAAATGGTGAAAACTATATTTTATTACATATAGATAATTTATCAAATATGGAGGGAAGGGGAAATGGTGTTTCAAATTCTTTTGCTAAAATTACATTAACATCTGAACAAAATAAAACAAGATTTTATAACATGAATGATTATATTACAAAAAAAATTTTTAACCCCCCTTTATCAAAATTAACTCAATTTTATATTAAATTCAAAAAATATGATGGAGGATTATATGATTTTGGAGGAATTGAACATAGTCTTTTTTTTAAAATAACTACATTAATCCAATCACAAGGATATATGTTATAATTAAGTAATCAAAGATATTATTTGGATTCTGTTTATTTTATATATATATATTTACTTAAATTTTAATTATTATGTATAGGGGTTACATAACTTTTTTGATAAATATTTTTAATTAATGAATTTATATTTTTATATATTCATTAGATTTATATTATATTTATAAATCTATAAATTTTATTACTGGAACTCGTTAAGGATATTATTTTACTATTTAATCCCAGTCTTCTCAATCTATTTTATAAATATTAATTATTTAATTATTTAATTATTTAATTATTTAATTATTTAATTATTTAATTATTTAATTATTTAATTATTTAATTATTTAATTAATTAAATTTTTAATGCAAAATTTTTTTCTTTTGTTATATTATATAAAACAAATATGGGTGGTGGTTTAATGCAATTAGTAGCTTATGGCGCACAAGATATTTACCTTACAGGTAATCCACAAATTACTTTCTTCAAAGTTGTATACAGAAGACACACGAACTTCTCTGTCGAATCTATTGAACAAACCTTCAATGGATCCCCAGACTTCGGTAAAAAAGTAACAGTAACTGTCTCCAGAAATGGTGATCTTATTACCAACTGTTATCTCGAAGCAACTCTCCCAGCAGTCACTTCATCTACCTTCGCTTGGTCCCCAGAAATTGGACACGCTCTTATCAAATCCGTAGAAGTAGAAATCGGTGGTCAAAGAATTGACAAACAATACGCCGACTGGCTCTCTATCTGGCAACAACTTACTCAAGAACCATCAGCAGCAGATGCATACGCAAATATGATTGGTGATGTAGCCGCTCTTAACGTTGCAGGTGCCAACATGGCAGAAACCAAATTATACGTTCCACTTCAATTTTGGTTCAACAGAAACCCAGGTCTTGCTCTCCCACTTATCTCCCTCCAATACCACGAAGTTAAATTTAACATTGAATTCGCAGCTCTTGCCGATATTGCAACTATGGGTGACCAAACTAGTCTCTCTCTTGGTGATACTTCCCTCTACATTGACTACGTATACCTTGACACTGATGAAAGACGTAGATTCGCACAAACTTCCCACGAATACCTTATTGAACAACTTCAATTCACTGGTGATGAATCCATCTCCGGAAACTCCAACAAAATCAAACTTAACTTTAACCATCCAGTTAAATGTCTCGTATGGGCTGTCTCGAATGGAACTGCCGCTAACTTCGCATACACCGCAATCAACACCGCTAAATTACAACTTAATGGACACGACCGTTTCTCCGAAAGAGATGGAACTTACTTCAATTTAGTCCAACCATACCAATGCTTCGGTGCTTCCCCAGCAGCAGGTATTAATGTATACTCCTTCGCTCTCAAACCAGCCGAACATCAACCATCCGGTACCGCCAATATGTCCAGAATTGATAACGCCACCCTTAACATTAATGTTAGTGGTGTAACTGATGCCGTTGTCAGAGTATACGCTGTCAATTACAACGTCCTCAGAATTATGTCTGGTATGGGTGGATTAGCATATTCGAACTAGACAGTATCATATATCATGTCTGGTATGGAATTTTATTCCATTATTATCTTACTCTTACTTACAACTCATCTTCGGTCTTATTATTGGATTTCCTTATAAATTCATATAATCAACCCTCTTCCTCTGTTTATACGGAGTTATGAGGTTATTCAAGTAATTTGATTACATACTCTCTCGCACACTCTCACATAGGTAAGTTATCTATATTGATATTAATACATTAAAATACATCGGTATATAATGATTTAATATCGTTAAAATATAGATTTAGTATTCTTTTTATTCGTTTTTTAATACGCCATTTAAATGGTTTATTAAAAAATTTTTTACGTTATGTTCTAAAAATTTTGTTTAATTTTTGATATGGATGATATTTTTCCTAGGTGGTTTGGGAAAACAATTAAATATTTAATATATTTTTATTATGTCGTACTATATTTTTACAATGTTTGATGAAAAAATCCGCATCATATGTTTCTTTCATCATATTACACATTTTACAACACGACCTTGAATTTTTTATTGTATAACATTCATCATTTTTCTTTCTATCAATTCCATTCCATTTTTTTTCATACGGAATTTTCCCACAATAATAACATGGTGATTTAAATAAATGAGTAGCATATTCATCTGTTAGTTTCCAAATTTTTGATGTATCATCACAATTTCTACACTTTGATTTATATTGAATTAATTTATAAGCTAATGATCTATGATAACCATATTTCCATTCTAATCTGTCAGAATCATCTTTTCTATTTTCATCATATTCTTTATATTGTTCTTTTCTATCTCTTTCTGGTCGTCGGTCTTCCCTTAAAGTTTCTAATTCGTAATGATGTTTACATAAAGTTGGTTTATTACCACTTAATGTTGTAAAATCTTCAATTTCTTGTTCGCATAATCGGCATTTCGTTTTTGAAATTTGTTTCCTCTGTTTTTTACGAGTTTCATCAAATTTTCTGCTTTGAGTAAGACATTTTTCACACGATTTATGGTCTTCTACTCTTAAATTACCACAATTTTTTTTAGTACAATAAAGTTCTGGATTTTTTAATTTTGGACCAAGTTTTGTATGCTTTCCACAAAATTCATTACTTTCACTTTTAGGTTTTACACTAAATTTACAATTTGGATATTGACAAGAAATTTTACTTTCTTTAAATTTTTGTTTTTGAGCAATACATTTTTGACATCTTCGACTGTTCTCGACTCTTAAATTAGCACAACTTTTTTTAGTACAATATAGTTCTGGATTTTTTGATTTCTTACCGAGTTTTTGATGTCTTCCACAAAACTCATTTTTTTCCGTTTTCTTAAATTTGCAATTTAAATATTCACAAGTCATTTTTTAATTATAATTATTATTTTATATAATATTAATTCAATTTTTAATCTCACTTTAAATTTAACAAATTATGTTAGGTGCGAGTAAAGTTAATGTACCGGAAAACTATTAAATATTTAATAGTTATTATGTCGTACAATTTTTTTACAGTGTTCGAAAAAATCTTTCGCAACATAGGTTCCTTTCATCGTATTACACATTTTACAACACCATGACCTTGAATTTTTTATTGTATACCATTCATTATTGTACCTTCCATCAATTCCATCCCAATTATCATTGTTCTTTCCATTCCAATTTTTTGCATACGGAATTTTTCCACAATAATAACAATATATAAATTGTAATCTTTCTGTATTATCTTTTATATTTTCATCATATTCTGTATCATCTTTTATATTTTCATCATATTCTGTATCATCTTTTATATTTTCATCATATTCTTTAAATTCTTTAAATTCTTTAAAATTTTTTTTTCTATCTCTTTCTGGTCGTCGGTCTTCTCTTAAAACTTCTAATTCATAATGATGTTTACATAATGTTGTATAATCTTCAATTTCTTGTTCGCATAATCGGCATTTCGTTTTTGGAATTTGTTTCCTCTTTTTTTTACGAGTTTCCTCAAAATTTCTGCTTTGAGCAATACATTTTTGACATCTTCGACGGTTCTCGACTCTTAAATTAGCACAACTTTTTTTAGTACAATATAATTCTGGATTTTTTGATTTTTTACCGAGTTTTTGATGTCTTCCACAAAACTCATTTTTTTCTGTTTTCTTAAATTTGCAGTTTAAATATTCACAAGTCATTTTTTAATTATTATTTTATATAATATTAATTAATTCAAATTTTTATCTCACTTTAAATTCAAATATTCATATTTGGCGTGGGTGGTTTAGTTATTAATTTGATAGTTATTTACATTGTATAAATAACAAAGTAACTTTTAATAATGGACTGAATTTTACGTATTAATATATTAAAAAAATTTTTTTCCATTCTAAATGATTATTTTGCCATTCTTTTGAAAATTCATTATATGGATACCATTTTATTTCATTTATATTTGGATTAAATTTACTAATTAAAATAATTTTGAAATTTTTATAATATTTTTTCAAGATTTTAATTATTTCTTCCCAATATTTATTATATATTTCTCGATTTTTATATGAATATGTTTCTATTCTTATAAAAATTGGATTTTTTATTTTTTTAAAATTATTTATTCTTTTAATTAATTTATTTTCAAACTCTTCTAAATTATAATTTTCCAAATATTCATGAGCAAATGATGCATATTTATTTTTAAATAACCAACTTTTATGATTTTCGGAATATTTCACTATTTCTATCTTATTATAATTATTAAAATTATTTTCAATCACATCTTTTATCTTATTAATTTTTATTTTAGACCAATCAAATGGATAACTTTTATTTCTTAAATTATATTTATTTAGTTGATATGTTATAGAACAATTTCCACCTAATGAAATAAATGATTTTCTAATTAAAATATTACCAGTTATAAAAAAATTTAATTTATAATCAATATATTTTTCCCTTTTCATTAATTTAAAGTTTGTTAATAATTTTATTTTATTCCAAAAATCTTTATGATGACAATTTATAATTATAATTCTATTTACGCATGAATTATTGATTTGTTTTATTAGATTTTGATTTAATTTTGACAAATTTAAAACAATATCATTATTTGTAAAAAAGAATTTTTCTTTATTATAATCAACTTTTTTAATATTTTTATATCCATTATATTTTATGTCAGATAATATACTTTGTGAATTACTATAACATAATGAATCTTTTGTATTATCTGAATATAAATAACTTTCTCCTCCAAATGCTTGTATTGAGTTAGTTTTAATATTATCTTTTACAAATTTACGAATTAATTTTGATAATTTTAAATTATTTTGTTGGAAACTAGCAAAACTTTGAAAAACAATATTATTATTAAAATATTGAGGAATATATTTTTCATCTATTCTTGTTCTAAATCTATAATCTAGAATTTTATTACCTTTTATTGGTTTTAAAAGATTATGCAAATTATAATTTGTATTAGATTTAATCATCGTTATTTTAATTTTGAAAATTAAAATTTCTTACAACAAACCTTTATTTTTATAATGTCAATAAATCTCAATTTTTATTTTTATTTTAACGAAAATGAAAATTGATAATTATAACAGTTAAATTAATTATATCAATCGTCTGTCAATAACAATGATTCAAAAAAGTGATTTTATCAAACATCAAAAATTGTTTGCCCCGTCTTTAAAACAAATTAAAAGACAATATTTTATTACCTTTAAAGCGGAAGAGATATTTTGCTATCGCTACTATTTGAGTGAGAAATTTGATGAATTACCAAATTTTCCTCCAATAGTACATTGGAATCTTATTACACTTACTCCTGATACTTACACGATGACAGGAACAAATTTTCTTCATTATGGAAGAACATTTAGTGTTTTTTCACATATTCGTCGGCGTAAGTTTCCAACGGATTGCAATCAAGCTAGAATTATTGAAAAAAAATTTTACAAAGAACAACTTATTTCTGTGTAAAAGTTTTTATATCAAATATAAAAAAGGACTGGATTATTAAAAATTTAATAACTAAAAGGACGAATTTGTTTAGCGTGTTTTCGGTATATTACCGAAATTTTTTCTAAATTTCCTTCTTCTTCTTTATCTAATTGTTCTAATTGTTCTAATTGTTCTAATTGTTTTAATTCTTTGATTTTCCTATCACAAAATGTAGTTTGTTTTTTAGCAGCGTTCTTGCCAAGATGATTCTGAACTGATACGCAAGAACCC
>Ga0208879_1004418_pt1 | contig 10959 bp, 5 predicted proteins | sample Knorr_S15_td_Bot_FD_185605 | JGI IMG/M metagenome (GOLD analysis project Ga0208879, IMG submission 185605) | Marine microbial communities from Southern Atlantic Ocean transect - Knorr_S15_td_Bottom_ad_5009_LV_A (SPAdes) (version 2) | ecosystem: Environmental > Aquatic > Marine > Oceanic | place...
GGTCACTTCTCACATACAAGCCATGGAGAATATTGTCGGTAAAGAATTGTTCATAAGAAAAGCGAGAGGCGTTGAGCCAACGGCTATCGCTGATGACTTGGCGCTGCAGGTCGCCAGTCACATTGATACGTTAGAGCAGAAAGTGGCTTCTATTCGCAGTCGTGCTTCCACCGATCACGGCACGTTACACCTAGCAGGCCCTGCGGAGTACCTCAGTCTGGTGGCAGGTCCGGCACTCGCTAACTTGCTTCAGGCCGATAAAGTGAATTTAGTGATCCATACCGGCAACAAAAGTAATATTTATCATTTGTTGGAAAACGATGTAGCGGAGCTTGCCATTACGGCCTCTGAGCCCACTGACGCGATGTATGAATATCAGAAGTTGGATAAAGAGCGCTTAATCTTAGTGATGAACCGTGTGCAGGGAAAGTTGCTGGGAGAAAGAGAAATATCGGCAGCGCTACTCAACCAACATAAAGTAGTGACGTATGATGAACAGTTGCCGCTTGTTCGGCGATACTTTTCGGAGGTATTTAATGCCGCGTGTGAGTCGCCTGTCGCGGCTGTTTGCCCCGATATAAGAGCAATAAGTAGTATTATCAAAGCGGGAATTGGTTATTCCGTTTTGCCTGACTACTTATGTAAAGAAGGTATTGCAAAAGGCGAATTGGTCGCGCTGGGCAAGCCAGGCCCAGAAAACGATGTTTATTTAGTGTGGAAAAAGGGAGCGCTTCGTCATCCTAGGGTCGACTTCGCCAAAGATGTCATAATGGCTTTTGCAAACATTAACTATCTTTCGACACTTCCTGATTGAAGCTAGACGCCTAAAAAGGGCGACGCATTTAGACAAGGCGTCGCCAATTGTTCCTAGTTTACATAACCAGGGCTTGTTGGTCTTTGCTGAATATTAAACAACAGCAGGCCCTAAAATGTACCGACAACTTTTACCGTGCCATCAACTTTACCTTCATCCACAAAACCTATGGTATTGGGGTTGGTCGCGACAAGATTTAACATCTCATCCTCAGTTGCTATCATTTCAGGTGGTGTGCCTCTGCCAGTAAACACAAGCTTCGACCAGAATGCAGAGTATTGTGATTCAGATTTTCCAAGCACATTATTATTAAAAGCGTCTCTGATATTATTACCTTGTTCGAAGGTAAGGGGAATTGCGCGACTTCCATCGGGAAATGCTTTTACTTTTCCCAGATATATTTTCTTGACGGTATCGATATCGATCCCAGAATTGTTGTTGGCATTTATTATCACGGCTGTACCGGCATAAATCGGCGCAGACATTAAAAAGCACAGGGCTGCAACTATCTTCATTGATATTACCTTCGTTCTTAACTCGCTAACATCGAGGCAAGCATGCTAGTGGTTTGTACCCAAGGGCGACGCGCCCTCACGAAAGTATAACCGAGATTTACAATTTGTCGCATTTCGACAAAAGGTGAAATTTGAAGGATCCTAAAACATACAAAGAGAAATTATGGCAAAACCTAATGCAAAAGGGCCGGTCAGAACCGTGCAAATTTATTGCTCCAAGTGCAAATTCCAGCTATTTAAATATCGAAAAGGCGGCAAAGGCGCGTTGGTTAAATGCTTTAAAGAGAGAATAGTTGAGGACTTTACTCATGAAGAAGGAATATGTCCTTCTTGTCACGGACAGTTTGCAAGGAATGCCTTAATTCGAGGTGCACCGGCCCTGAAAATTGTTGGCACAAAGGTGACCATGAAGTAGCACAGACTGATAATCGGTTGTTAATTGGACAACTTTTTTAAAATATAAACGTTTGGATAATTTGCTCTTACGTAATTTTTGCCTAAATTAATATAAAGGGATTGCTGCCTCAAGCCGTTGTGCTGTTTGGTAAAAAAATTTAAGGCCGAGGTTAGAAAGCGCAACGGAATGGCTTTGTATTAAACGTCTACATATCGAGATGATAAATGTCCATTCAAAGAAAGTTTCTATTTTCTATTTCTGCTGTTATCGCTTTGTTCGCTTTAATTGTTGCCGTGGCAACGGTTATCACCACTTCCTCAAATGTTTCAACCCTTGTTCAAGAGCAAAAGAAGAACACCGCCGATCGTTTAGTGAATATTCTTACTGTGACTGACTCTATCATGCTTGAACGCGTCAAAAGCAGTATGGCGTTGCTTAAACAACGAGGTGAGGCAATCGGTGAGCCTAATCAAACCGATATTGTTACCGTTAAAAATACGCAGGCTCGGCAGCTTAGGTTGGGCAATGCGGAGCAAGCCAACACATTCGATTTGGTCGATAACCTGACAAGCGTAATGGGAGGCACAGCCACGCTTTTTAGTAAAACAGGAGACGACTATATTCGCGTGAGTACCAATGTCATTAAAAATGGCGAGAGGGCGATTGGCACTAAGTTGGCCCCTGATGGCAAGGCGATCAAAAAGATTAATCAGCAGGAAGCGTATTACGGTGCGGTTGATATTTTGGGTAGCCCTTATTTAACAGGTTACGAGCCAATGTTTAACAGCAGTGGTGACGTTGTGGGCATCTGGTATGTGGGATACTCAGCCGACCTTAACGTCTTAGAGCAAGCCATTAAGCAAAGTCACGTGCTAAAAGAAGGCTTTGTTGCCCTTCGTGATGCAAAAGGTAACATTCGCATGCATTCCGCACATGTGAATGATCGGCAGGTGGCCGACGCCCTTCAGCCTAATGATGACTGGGTTGTAGAAGTGGTACCGTTTTCGCCTTGGGGTTACGATATTATATTAGTGGCGTCGACGTCAGAAAAATCGGCAATGGTTCGAAGCTCTGTGTTGGTTGTTGTACTTAAAATCGTATTGGCGAGCGTGGGAATTTTGATCACCATTTGGTTGCTCGTTAAGTATATTGTTGGCAAGCCACTTGAAGAATTCATTGGGGTAGTAAACAACTTGTCTTCTGGTGAGGGAGATTTAACGTTCCGTTTTCAGGCATCAAGAAGCGACGAGTTTGGCACCATGGCAAGAGCGTTTAATGGGCTTCTTAGCCAGTTACAAGACACGTTGCAGAGTGTGGACGAAGCCACCGACCACATGCTAGCAAAGTCAGAAAGGTTAAATGCAACAGCGTTGCAATCCAAAGATACCGTTTCACAACTTAGCCGAGAAACGGAGTCAATTAATAACGCCATTTCGTTAATGCAGCAGAATGCACAAACTGTGTCGTCAACCATTCGCAGTTCAAGTGAAGCGGCACACGCTGCCGATCAAGATACGCGAAACAGCGTAAGCGTTCTGGCGCAAACCATTAAAGACATCCAGTCTCAGGCAAGCGATGTGGACGCGTCAGTACAGGTTATCACTGAGTTGGCTCAGGCAAGTGAAGAAATTAGCGGTGTAATGGAAGTTATCAGGAATATCGCGGAGCAAACGAATCTACTTGCGCTTAATGCAGCTATTGAGGCGGCTCGCGCTGGTGAGCAGGGACGTGGCTTTGCCGTTGTCGCTGACGAAGTCCGTTCGCTAGCAAGCAGAACGCAGTCTTCCACGGAAGAAATTCGCAATATGATTGAACGCCTTCAGCAAGGTAGCCGCGTGGCTTCTGAGAAAATGCAGCAAAATAAAGAAACCGCCTATAAAACCGTGGACACCACAAAACATGCTGGCGATTCGTTAAAGCAGGCGCTTGACGCTGTTGCACGCATCACAACGTTAAACCGAGACGCTGCCACAATGGCTGAAGGACAAACAGAAGTTGCTAACGATGTGAATAAAGGGGTAAGCAGTATTCAACAGGTGGGCAATGCCAATACTACCTATGCAAAAGAAGTGGTAGATAACTGTGAAGCCTTAGTTCAGCAAGTTAAGCAAATGCAAATGCAGTTGCGACGATACCATTTCTAGAGTTACTGGCTTATTCAATCGACTTAGCTGTCAGCAGGCAGCGAAGCAGAAACAAGATAAATCGCCAGGGTCAATGTACGCTGAAATGCACAATTCTTGCGGTTGACATGAATAGTAACAATTTGAACCAATGCCAAAAGGGCTTTAGATTGCTAAGGCCCTTTTTGATATTTATTCTTACCCATGGATGAATATAGGGATTTTCCCATAACATGGATAAACCATAATGAAACAACTATCTACACTAGCTGGTGTGGTTGCGAGTGTTTTTGCATTCACATCGCTATCGACAACGGCAGTAGTGGCGCAAGAAGCGCAAACTGCATCTGCAGTCGTATCACCCGCGAAAAAGACACTTGCTGATGTTGAATACCGCTTACCGTCAACAATCGCTCCCACTTTTCAACGCATTCACTTAAATATAGACCCTGATAACCCTACATATTCTGGAAAAACGAATATTGATGTAACGGTTAAAACCCCAACTAAGAAAGTGGGCTTTTATCAGCAAGATTTGACCGTAACCTCTGCGCGTTTAGTGTCTGGAAGCAGCAGCTTTCCTCTAAATGTTACGATTGGAGAATACGACATCAATTGGGGCGAATCGCAAAATGAGATTGCGCCTGGGAAGTATACGTTAGAGATTACGTTTGAAGGGAAAGTGAACACGTCTTCAGATGGCATGTATCTGTCACGTTTTGAAGACACCAACTATATATTTACCCAGTTTGAAGATATGCATGCGCGAAAAGCGTTTCCAAGTTTTGATGAGCCAAACTTCAAAATTCCTTATCAAATGACCATCAGTTCTCCTGAACATCAGGAAATAGTGGGTAATACACCTGTTGAAAAGGTGACAGTGGAAAACGGCATAAAAACCGTAGTGTTTGAAAAAACTAAGCCCATGCCGACTTATCTTATTGCCTATACCGTAGGGCCTTTTGATAGTGCTGAAATTTCTGGGCTGTCGGTGCCAGGAAAAATATACGTTCCAAAAGGGTATGCCGATAAAACCAAATTTGTTATCAAACACATCCCAGAAATCCTAGCCTCGCTAGAAGATTTTTTCGGTATCAAGTACCCCTATAAAAAAATGGATTTTGTTGCCGTACCCAACTTTACCCACGGTGCAATGGAAAACGTAGGTTTAATTACCTATCGCGATAGTTTGTTACTGCTAGAAGATAACCCAAGCGTCACAGAGCGTTCACGACCGCTAAATGTTATTGCGCATGAACTTGCTCACCAATGGTTTGGCAACTTGGTAACAATGGCGTGGTGGGATGACCTATGGCTGAACGAAGCGTTTGCGTCTTGGGCTGCAAGCCATACTATGAAAACCTTGTATCCAGAGTTGAACTACGCCGATCGCATAGTACAAGAGGGAGCATTCGGTGCAGATGCTAGTCCCACGGTGAAACCTGTTAAAAAGGTAGTGAAAAGTCAGCCAGATGTGATGGATGGGTTGGGCTTGAACTACTCAAAAGGTGAATCAATTTTACAAATGATTGAATCGCTAATTGGTACAGAAAAGTTTCGTGAAGGCGTTCAAAACTACATGAATACCCATGCTTGGGGTAATACCGTAGCAGATGATTTGTGGCGCGCCCTCGATGAAGTGTCCGATTTCAACTTAAGCGCCATGATGAAAGCCTACTTGGAACAGCCGGGCTACCCACTTATTCATATCTCAAAAGATGGCAAATTAACCCAGTCCCGTTTTCACCTTGCTGGCGCGACCGTGGAAGATAAGACATGGGCAGTTCCATTAAAGCTGACTTATCAATCAAACGGAAAAATACTAAACGAAGTGGTTTTTATTGATAAAGAAACCACAGTTTTACCTCAGCTTGCTGAAGCAGACTGGGTATACCCTAATGACAATGCAACAGGTTACTTCCGTTGGTCAATTGAACCAGCTCAGCTAAACGCACTGCTAAATAACATTGACGCGCTAAATAAGCGTGAAAAGAAAAATGTGCTATACAACTACCAGGCGCTGTTAAACGCAGATCAAGTAGGTGTAGACAGCGTGATGAAGGTGCTTAATAGCTTGGCAAAAGATGATGACCCTGCGGTCATTCGTGCGGCTGTTGGGGTGTTAGCTGAGTTTAGTTATTTAGTAAATGAAGACAATAAAGCCGCATATGCAAAGCTTCTAAATCAAAATTATATGCCTTTGTTAAACAAGCTAACCTTGTCTCAAAGTGAGCAGGATAACGCAGATGTCATCCGCCTGCGTAACCAGCTATTCAGCTTACTGGGTACTCATTCGAACAATGATCAACTTGTTGAACAAAGCGTTAAAATAGCGAAACAGTACCTTGCAGATACTAGCAGTGTTCCTTCCGGTATTGCCGGTACAGCAATTGAAATTGCTACGCGAAATAGTGAACAAGGCGAGCAGGGCACATGGTTTAATACAATTGTAGAGGCTTTTAAAAAAGCACAGTTGCCAAATGTGAAAAGCACGCTGGTGTATTCGATGTACTTTGAAGACAAAGCGACCGTCTTTAAAATGTTAGATTTAGCGCTTACCGATGATATTACGCCTGCAAATACCATGTATATGGTGGTGAGAGTGGCACGTAACTTAGACGATCATACGCTATTGTACGAGTGGCTTAGTAAGAATAAAGACGCGCTACTAGCAAAAATGCCTGATTACCATGTAAGCAGAATGCCGGAATTTGTTTCAACAACCTGTTCGGCTGAAAACTTAGAAATGGCCAATGCGTTCTACGCGCCAATTAGCGAGACCTATCAAGGAATGGCACGCGGTGTCGAAATTATGCAGGACGAGTCTCAACAGTGTATGCGGCTGAAATCTGCATTTCAGGCAGACTTTAACGCCTTCTTAAACGAGCAGTTATAGGCAACAACGAAAAGGCGTTTACCCAGCGCTTTTTGTCCTAAAGTTATAATTGAAAGAGCGTCCACTAGGCGCTCTTTTTTTGTTCATAAAACTGTAACATGCACCACGGCGAGTCACTAAAATATTTCAAAGCTGAAACATTTACGCATTGTGACAAATCAACTTTCCCTGTACCAAAGTTCAGCAGAGTTAATCAATAAGTAAGTTTATTTTAAACGTCTAAGTTTCTGATTTTTAAAGTTTGTGACGTTTATATTATTATTTTTATTAAGTGCTTGCTGTATATACGTATGTATAAGAATTTATACCTTCCTTATACAAAAAAGCGGAAAGCAAAATGATTCATGAGGGTAACACACAAAAGTATAAGCTGAGGAAATCAGCTAAGGTAGTCAACGCGTTGTTGGCGGGCGCATTGTCGTTAGGCGTTGTTTCTATTAATGCCTCTGCAGATACAGTATGGCAAGAGGACTTCGAAGCAAATGAACTGCAAGGCAAGGGCGCAACTGGCTCAGACCCAGCGGGAGCAATTGTTGACCTTGAAGGTGTTGATCGTTGGTCCGTAGACGTGTCAGCGAGTGAGCTAAGTGCCACTTCAGACTGGTTCCGTGTTGAAAGCGGCGCAATGCAAGCACGTGATACTGACGGTGAAGTAGTCTGGTTGAGCGAGTCTATCGATATATCTGGTGCCGGTGATATCACCATAAATGCCGTGCTTTCGCAAAGTGGAAATTTTGAGTCGACAGACTACATCGATGTATTTTACTCATTAGATGGTGGCGCATTCGAGCTTATTACGCTTTCAGAAGGGGCAACGAATACGGTACAGGAAGACTTTGGTTCTGCAACACTGACCGAAACGATAGGTAGCGGAAGCACTTTAGAACTGAAAGTAGCCATGGCTAACAACTCGGGTACCGAATATCTCAATTTAGACAGTATTTCAGTAAGTGGAAATGGAACTACCGATGGTGGGGATACTGGCGGTGACCCTGACAACGGCGGTGAACCTTCAAATGAACTTCTTTTCTTAAGTGGTACTTGTTTTAACTGCCCTGATTTGGAAGCAGTTAACCTAGCCAGCGACTTTGTTGCATCTGACTATTACGCAGCTCTCGACACAGCTATTGCAAACGGTGAAAGTGCGCAAACGTTAAAAGACACGGCGCATAACATCATTGAAAATGGTCATCGTACGCTTTCTTACTCAGAAGTGTGGACAGCACTCACTTACACTGATGAAGATCCTGCTAACACCGATAACGTTATCTTGTTCTACAAAGGCATATCACAAGGCAAGTTTACCAACGGTAGCGGTAGTCAAAGCACCAACCCAGACAATTGGAATCGCGAACATGTTTGGGCTAAGAGCCATGGTTTTCCTAGCTCAAGCCTAACGGCATACAGCGATATTCTGCACCTGCGTCCTACCGATATTTCTGTAAATAGCTCGCGCGGCAACTTAGATTTTGATTTTAGTGATAGCGCGCTTTCTGAAGCTCCGTTAAATCGAGTTGATGGTGACTCTTTTGAGCCACGTGACGCAGTTAAAGGTGATGTAGCACGCTCAATGCTATACATGGACGTGCGTTACGATGGCAATACAGCGGGTGATACCGAAGACGACTTAGTGTTAGTAAATCGCCTTACCTCTACTAGCGAATCCGCGTTTGGTAAGCTTTGCGTATTGCTTCAATGGCATGAAAGTGATCCAGTGGATGATTTCGAACGTCGTCGTAACGAGCGCGTTTATGAATTCCAAGGAAACCGAAATCCGTTTATTGACAAACCTGAACTTGCTTCACTTATCTTCAACGAGAGTTGTGATAGTACAGGTGGTGATACTGGCGGTGACACGGGTGGTGATACCGGCGGCGACACAGGTGGTGATACCGGCGGTGACACAACACCTTCTACCAGCAGTATTTACATTTCAGAATACATCGAAGGTGGCGGTTTCAATAAAGGTATAGAGCTTTTCAATAGCTCGACACAACCGGTAAGTCTAGCGGGTTATGAGTTAGTTTTACTCTCCAATGGTGAGACCGCAGATGCTGACCGTAAAGTGTTAGCACTTGAAGGCACAATCCCAGCAGGTGGCGTAGCAACATTCGCTCACGGAAGTGCAGATGCACTGTTAACTGCCGGCTCAACGATTAGCAGCTTCGTGATTAATTTCAATGGCGATGACTACATTGAGCTCGTCGCTAACGGTCAGGTTGTTGATGCTCTAGGTACGTACGGCGTTAAAACTAACTGGGGTAAAGACGTTACTTTGGTACGCAAGAGTTCAGTAACAGCAGGCAATCCTAACCGCAACCCAGCGTTTACCCTTGAAGAATGGGATAGCCTACCAAAAGATACGCTTAACAATTTTGGTTCGCATAATGGATCTGTTAGCGAGCCTACGGATCCAACTGACCCGACCGACCCAACTGATCCTACAGACCCAGTTGGTGAAGTAGTCTTAATTAGCGCTATTCAAGGTGAAGGCGATACCTCGCCACTTACAGGCAATGACGTTGTTATTGAGGCAGTAGTGACTAAAGTTGTGCCGGAAATGAACGGATTCTTTATTCAAGAAGAAGCCGCCGACTCTGATGGCAATGCTGCGACGTCTGAAGGTGTATTTGCCTACTCGACAACCTTCACTGAATACCCATCTGTTGGTGATGCTGTGCGTGTTAGCGGTGCAGTGGCTGAATACAATGGCATTACAGAAATTGTACTAAGCGCCAATGCTGAAACGCTAGGTGCAGGTGGTGATATACTAACGACAAGCATTGAAATGCCATTTGACGAGAGCGTTAACCTAGAGTCACTTGAAGGTATGCAGGTTCAATTCCAGCAAACTTTGAACGTGACAGACGTTTACAATCTTGGTCGATATGGGCAATTCAACGTGTCATCAGGCCGCCTGATGATTCCTACAAACCAATATGCCGCGGGTTCAAGTGAAGCTATTGCCTTGGCTGAAGCGAATGCACGCAACACATTGTTGGTTGATGATGGCTCAACGCACAAAATGCTGACGATATTCCTTTCCCAGTTGGAGGTTTATCTCATGCGAATCCTCTGCGTTTAGGCGACAGTGTAGAAGGCCTGGAAGGTGTAATGCACTACGCATTTGGTGCTTATAACTTAATTCCAGTTGGCGCTCTTCAAACTGTACGCACAAACCCAAGAACAGATGTGCCCCAGTTAGACGTACAAGGCGATGTCAAAGTGGCTAGCTTTAACGTGCTTAACTACTTTAATGGTCCGAACTTCCCTACCTCTCGTGGTGCAGACTCAGAAGATGAATTTGCCCGCCAGCAAGCGAAGACAGTAGCAGCCATCGTTGCGATGGACGCAGATGTACTTGGCTTAGTAGAAATCGAAAACGATGGATACGGGAGTGATTCTGCCATTGCTTCTCTTGTAAATAGCGTAAATGCTGAACTTGGTAGTGACGTGTATAGCTATGTAGCACTTGAATCATTACTTGGTGGTGATGAAATTGCGGTAGGTATTATTTATAAGCCTGCAACGGTTACACCACAAGGCGCAGCGGTTACTTCCTCTGAAGCTCCTTTTGACTACGGTAACCGCCAGCCGCTGTTACAAACCTTTAGCGTAAATAGTAACAGCGAAGCGTTTACGCTCGCGGTAAATCATTTCAAATCAAAAGGAAGCTGTGGCAGTGCAACAGGTAATGATGCTGATTTGGGTGATGGACAAGGCTGCTGGAACGAGCTACGTACCCAAGCTGCGTTAGGGCTGACAGCGCTTGTGCAAAACAGTGAAGGTTTGTCTGACCGAGTTATCGTAATGGGTGACCTAAATGCTTATGCGAAAGAAGATCCAATTCTTGCTCTCGAAGACGCCGGTTACAGCAACTTGGTGAACCTCTTCCACGGCGAAAGTGCTTATTCTTATAGCTTCGGCGGCGAAATGGGTTACTTAGATCACGCGCTATCAAGCTCAACTTTGACTGAGTATGTGGCAGACGCAACGGTTTGGCATATCAATGCTGATGAGCCTCGTGTCTTCGACTACAACGTTGAATATAAGTCAGAAACACAGCTTTCTAGCTATTACGGGGCTGATGCTTATCGTTCGTCAGATCACGATCCAGTAATTGTTGTGCTGGATTTCCCTGAAACGAGTGAGCCGGAGCCAGTAATTGGTGATTTTGATGGCGATAGTGACATAGACAACAACGATATTGTGGC
>Ga0208879_1004420_pt1 | contig 10958 bp, 11 predicted proteins | sample Knorr_S15_td_Bot_FD_185605 | JGI IMG/M metagenome (GOLD analysis project Ga0208879, IMG submission 185605) | Marine microbial communities from Southern Atlantic Ocean transect - Knorr_S15_td_Bottom_ad_5009_LV_A (SPAdes) (version 2) | ecosystem: Environmental > Aquatic > Marine > Oceanic | place...
TGGGAGAAAACACCAGAATCCGTCTGAGGCCCCATTTCTTTCCCTTCACCGAGCCGAGTGTCGAGTACGATTTCTCCTGCGGCTTGTGTTTGGGCGACTCCGGTTTGGGCAGCGACCCCGGTGGTCCGCTCTGCAGGCTCTGCAAAGGCACCGGCTGGATCGAGATTGGCGGCGCCGGCATGGTCGACCCAGCGGTCTTCGAAGCCGTGGGCTACGACCCGGAGATCTACACCGGCTTTGCCTTCGGGCTCGGGTTCGACAGAATCGCCATGATCCGCCACGGCATCGACGACATTCGGCTGTTCCTCGAGAACGACCTCCGCTTTACACGGCAGTTCTGAACCGTGAAATCTGAACCTTGAAATCTGAACTGTGAAAATCACCTTCAACTGGCTGGCGGAGTATATCGACTTCGACTGGGACTGGCCAGAGCTCGTAGAGCGGCTCACTCTCTCCGGCCTGGAGCGCGAAGCTGTTACCGACCTGGCGGCGTGCCTGAGCGGCGTCGTTGTCGGTGGCGTGCTCGAGCGCTCGCAGCATCCCAACGCCGACCGCCTCAGTGTCTGTCGGGTAGACCTTGGTGGCCCTGAGCCCACCACCATTATCTGCGGGGCCCCCAATGTGTCCCCCGGGCAGAAGGTGGCGGTCATCACCCCGGGTAATTCGCTGCCTGATGGCACCCGGATCCGCAAGGCAAAGATCCGGGGCATCGAGTCGCAGGGGATGATCTGCTCGGAGGTCGAATTGGGTCTCGGCGAGGACACCTCTGGCATTATGGTACTCCCCGACGACTACCATATCGGCGCCGACTTCGCGGTCGAGGCTGGTCTCGACGACGTCCTTATCGAGTTCGAGGTCACCCCGAATCGCCCGGACTGTCTCAGCGTGCTGGGGATCGCCCGGGAGGTCGGTGCCCTGAATGGCTCACCTCTGAGGCGCCCCTTCGACCCCAGGTCACTGGTAGAGACCGGCTCTCCCGCCGCGGAGGTGGCGACCATAGACATCGAGGACACCGCTGGCTGTCCTCGCTACGTCGGCCGCGTGATCCGCGGCGTCCGCATAGGCTCCTCCCCACAGTGGCTGCAGGACCGCCTGCGGGGCGTAGGCCTGAGACCGATCAACAACGTCGTCGACGTGACCAATTTCGTCATGATGGAGCTGGGGCAGCCGCTGCACGCCTTCGATCTGGACCGCCTGGAGGACAGCCGTATCGTCGTCCGTCGCGCGCGCTCCGGAGAGCGCCTGAAAATGCTCGACGGCTCCGAGCTCGACCTGGATGAGGAAATCCTGGTCATCGCCGACGGGCGCCGACCGGTGGCCGTGGCCGGCATCATGGGCGGCGCCGATTCTGAAGTCACCGCACAGACCACCGACATCCTGCTGGAGTCAGCTCATTTCTCGCCCTCACTGATCCGGGCCGGTGCCACTCGACTCGGCATGGCCACAGATGCCTCGGCTCGTTTCGAGAGAGGCACTGACTGGGCCATGCCGCCGCTGGCCGCGGACCGGGCCGCTCAGCTGATCGCCGAGACCGCGGGTGGCAGCATAGCCCCGGGGAGACTCGACGCCTGCCCCGGCGAGCTCGTGGCCCCCGTCATCCGCTTGCGTCCCGATCGCGTCAACGCCTTGCTCAACACCGACCTGGACGGCGAAGCATGTGGTCGGATACTGGAATTGCTGGGGTGTCGGGTCGAGCGCCACGACGGCGCCCTGATGGTGACCGTTCCAAGCTTCCGACCGGACCTGACCCGCGAAGCCGACCTCATCGAGGAGGTCGGCCGCATCCACGGGTACCACCACATTGAGGAATCCCGGACGATTCGCAGCCCCGTACCGACAGCCGGCGGGGGAGACTTCCACACCCAGCTCGCCATGCGTCGACGACTCGCGGGCCTCGGCCTCGACGAAGTCGTAACGAATACAATCGTGGAGCGCAGTTGGATCGAGGCCAGTGGGTACCCGGTCTCCGAAGCGCTGGAGTTGGCAAACCCTCCCACCGAGGGTCAGTGCCTCCTGCGACCGACGCTGATTCCCAGCCTGATGGATGTCGCCCGGCGGAATCTCAACCAGCGAGCGGAGTCGGTAGCCATATTCGAGCTCGGCAAACGTTTTCGCAGACAGGACGACGGCAAGACGGACGGCGAAGAGCTGTGTCTGGCTGGTCTGTGGTCGGGCCTAGCCGGCATCTCGCCCTGGAAGAGCGATCGGCGCCCCGTAGACTTCCTCGACATCAAGGGCCTGCTCGAGTCCTTTCTGGCGGACCTTCGCCCGGGATTTGCGAGTGCGCAACACGATCTGTTCCGGCGCGGCCACTGCGCCAGGATCGAGGCCGAGGGAGGAGCTTTCCTCGGTTATATGGGCGAGCTGGCCGAACATCTGGCGGCTTCATTTGATCTCGGAGACGGGATTTATATTTTTGAGGTGGGTTACCGCTCGCTGGCGGAGTCTCTGGGAGCGCTGGAACGCAGCTTCAAGCCCCTTCCCAAGTTCCCGCCCATCGAACGCGACCTGGCCGTCGTCGTCGAGGAAGCTGTTCCAGCCGAGCAGCTGGTGGCCGAGATCAGAGCCGTCGAGCCGAACCTCATCGAGAGTGTCCACCTCTTCGATGTGTACGCCGGCGATCAAGTGGCCGCCCAGCACAAGAGCCTCGCCTTCTCCCTCCGATTGCGCTCGGGCGAGAGGACCCTGGAGGACCGGGAGGCTGACGCCGTAGTAAAGCGAGTTCTCTCTCGACTGCAGCAGCGCTTCGACGCCCGGCTGCGAGAATAATGGAGCAAATTAGATGGGTGTAGATGGGAATTTTCAGCGATTGGAAGATGAGGTCGGTCGACTTCTGGATATTCTGGAAGAACTCAGGCAGGAGAACACCTCCCTCAAGACGCGCGTAGACGGCCTGGACGCCCAGGAGGAGGAGATCCGCAAGTTGAAGGAGCGACTGAGCCAGATGGAAGGCGACACCCGCGAAGAAGCGACGAGGCGGGAGGAAATGGGGGTCCGTATCCAGCGGGTCCTGTCTCGTCTGGACGAAATTCCACACTAGGCGGAGGGGCACTCTTGGCTGACACTCGAGATCAGGTACTGGCGGTCCGCATCTTCGGGAAGGAGTACCACCTGGCCCGCGACCCGGACAAGACGGTCGATCACATTCGCCAGGTGGCCGCACTGGTGGATGAGAAGATGCGCCTGATAGCCCAGGATCACGAGGCGCAGTCCGCCTTCCATACCGCCCTTCTCGCCGGCCTGGACTTGGTCGACGAGCTCTTCGACTCGGCTCAGTCCGACATTGCGGGTCGTACCTCGCGGCTGTCGGAGTCACTTGGGAGAATCCTGGAGGGGAGTTCAGTCGAGTGGACCTCCAAGGAGGAGGGAGTGAGCAGGAGCCGTCCAGACGAGCCCATCCTGCATCCGGCCAGCACCACCACCCATTCGATCAGCTCGCCCAACCCCGATCGCGGCAAATCGTGAGCGCGACCGTTCTCGCCGGCGCCGTGGTGCTGTTTGTGGCCGTTCTGGCGGCGGGCTTTCTGCTCGGCTGGCTGGTGCTGAGCAAGGTCCGTCGAAAGGGCGTCGACAGCGCGCGCGTGACGGCACAGAAGATCGTCAGCGAGGCCGAAGTCCAGGCCCAGGCCCTGGTGAAGACAACTGGGCTCGAAGTGCGGGACGAGTGGCGTCGGGAGCGCGAACCCCTGGAACGCGAACTGGAGGCTGCCAAGCGGGCGTCGCGGGAGCTGGCGGCCAGCCTGGCCGATCGCGAGCAACAGCTCGACCGCAAGGTCGACGTACTCGAGAGCAAGGAGCGCTTGCTGGTCAAATCCGAGCAGGACATCTCTCAGCGTGAGAGCGCCGTAGCAGCCGAGGAAACTCGCGTCCAGGAGATGGTCCTCGAACAGCAGGAGCGGCTTCAGGAAGTCGCCCGGATCACCCAGGCCGAGGCCAGGGCGGAGCTCATCCAGCAGCTGGAGGACAGCGCCCGCCAATTCGCCGCGAGAAAGGTCAGGGAGATCAAGGACAGCGCCATCGCCAACGCCAACCGCGAAGCCAAGGAGATCATCTCGCGCTCCATCCAGCGGTTTGCCGGAGAGCTTGCCCTCGAGGGGACCCTCACGGTCGTGCCGCTGCCATCGGATGAGATGAAGGGCCGTATCATCGGCCGGGACGGTCGCAATATCCGCTCCTTCGACATGATAACGGGCGTGGAGGTCATCGTCGACGACACCCCCGGCATGGTCATGCTCTCCAGCTTCGACCCGCTGCGGCGGGAGGTCGCCAAGAACACGCTCGAGAAGCTTATTATCGACGGCCGCATCCACCCCGGCAGGATCGAGGAGGTGTTTGAAAAGGCCAATGCCGACATCGAGGATATCATTCGGGAGTCGGGGTCCAAGGCGGCTTTCGATCTGGGTATCCACGATCTCCCCCAACCTCTGCTGGAGCTGTTGGGCAAGCTCTGCTTCCACACCAGCTACGGTCAGAATCTGCTGGCTCACAGCGTCGAGGTGAGTCTGTTGGCGGGCGCGATGGCGGAGGAGTTGGAACTCGACGCCGGTTTGGCGCGACGCGCCGGACTCCTGCACGATATCGCCAAAGCCGTCGACCACGTGATCGGTGGCGACGAGACCCAGACCAGCGCTTCGCTGGCCCGAAAAGACGGGGAGAGCCCGGAGGTAGTGGAGGTCATCGAGACCCACTCTCTGGAGTTGCCCACCAGGTCTGCCGTTGCCGTTCTGGTACGGGCCGCCGACGAAATTTCGACGAGCCGACCCGGGGCTCACAAGGAGAGGGTGGAAGATTACATCCGCCGCATGCAGCAGATAGAGGAGATCGCCGGCTCTCACCCCGGGGTGACCAAAGCCTACTCCCTGCAGACGGGCAAAGAGGTCCGGGTATTGGTCGACAGTGCCACCGTCGACGATGCCTACGCCGATCAACTGGCCGACGAGATCACCGAAATGCTGGAGGATGAACTGGCTCAGCCCGGACAGATCAAGGTCTGCCTCATTCGCGAAGTGCGGGCCGTCCACTATGCTCGATAAAGGCTCGTCATCACATCCTCGCCCGATTTCCGGCCAACTGGCGCGTGTGGCATTGAGGTGAGCGAGTGAGAATCCTCTTCATCGCCGATATCTACGCCCGGCCTGGACGACGCGTCGCCGCCCAGATGATTCCCAGACTGATCCGTGAACGCGAGGTGGATTTCTGTATCGCCAACGGCGAAAACGGAGCCGGTGGATTCGGCTTGACCGAGAATATCGCCCGGAAGCTTCACAACTATGGCGTCGATGTAATCACCAGCGGCAACCACATCTGGAACCGCGCCGACTTCACGCGCTACCTGATCAGGAACGACCGGGCTCTGCGTCCGCTCAACTATCCGGTTGAAGCACCGGGCTCCGGCTCCACGATGGTGCCATCGCGCACCGGCACGCCGGTAGCGGTCATCAACTTGCAGGGACGCACCTTCATGCCCAGCATCGACTGTCCCTTCAAGGTCGGGGCCGCCGAGGTGGATCGACTGAAGAAGGAGACCCCCGTCGTTTTTGTCGATTTCCACGCCGAAGCCACGGCCGAGAAGGTGGCCATGGGAAGACATCTCGACGGCCGCGCCTCAGCGGTTATCGGTACTCACACTCACGTGCAGACCGCGGACGAGTGCATTCTCGACAAGGGGACGGCGTATCTCACCGATGCGGGCATGACCGGAACCCACGACTCCGTTATCGGCACTAGAGCGGAGATCGCCATCGGTCGCTTTCTGTCACAGGTTCCCACCCGCTTCAAGCCCGCCGAGGGCCCGGCCACCCTCTGCGGCGTCCTCCTCGAAGTGGACGAAGCCACCGGCGTCTCGACTTCCATCCAGCGGCTGCAGTTGAAGGAGACGACAGACGATATGAAAAGCTCCGCCGGCGACGAGGACGGCGATTGACCGCCTCCTCGCCTCGCCAGCAGCCCACCGCGGGCCCCGTCGCCGAAGCCCTCACGGTCTCAGAAATGACCTCCCTGGTAAAGGGAACCTTGGAAGAGGCTCTCCCGATGTGCTGGGTTACGGGCGAGGTGGTGGATTTTAGTCGCGCCGCCTCAGGCCACTGCTATCTGACGCTCAAGGACCGCTCCAGCCAGCTGCCCTGTGTCCTGTTCCGCTTCTACGCGCGGGAGGTGTCTTTTGCTCCCGAACCCGGCATGATGGTGGTAGCGTATGGCAATATCTCCGTGTACGAGCGCGGCGGCAGGTACCAGTTCCTGGTCTACCGACTGCAGCCAGCCGGGGTTGGCGAGCTCGCGCTGGCCTTCGAGAGGCTTCGGCGTCGTTTGGAGGAGGAGGGCCTCTTCGAAGAGCAGCACAAGAGGGCCCTGCCGGCCTTTCCGCGCCTTATCGGCATTGTCACCTCTGCCACGGGCGCCGCGGTCCGGGACATTATCGAAGTCGTTTGCCGACGCGCCCCCGGAATACAGCTCGTTCTCAGGTCGGCCAGCGTTCAGGGACAGGGCGCCGCCGATGAGATTTCTCGCGCCATCGATGACTTGAACCAGCTCGAAGGGCTGGATGTATTGATCGTCGGCCGGGGCGGGGGCGCTCCCGAAGACCTGTGGGCCTTCAACGAGGAGACGGTGGCCAGAGCCATCTACACCTCAGCCGTGCCCGTAGTGTCAGCCGTCGGACACGAGATCGACTACACCATCGCCGATTACGTGGCGGACGTGCGCGCGCCTACGCCATCCGCTGCCGCTGAAATCGTGGCGCCTGACAGGGCTGCCCTGACCCGAGGGGTGCGAGATGGATGCCGGCGCCTGCAAACGGCGATGGGCAACCGCCTGAACAACCTCCGCGACCAACTCGGACAGGTCGGTATCCCCCGCATGGCCCAGATCCTGCGCGATCGCCTGGACCAGTCAGCCCAATATACCGACGAGGGCCGCCGATCCCTGGCCGCCGGACTCGACGGTCAGCTTCGCGCCTGCGCTGCTGGGCTGCGCACCGAGGCGCTGAGGCTTCAGGGGCTGAGCCCTTTGACCGGTCTGGCGCGAGGCTTTGCCTTCTGCGAAAACGAAGCCGACGGGCGTCCCGTCCGCAACAGCGACGATCTGCGTCGCGGCCAGCGTCTGAAATTGCGTTTCGGGCGCGGTGGGGCCCTTTGCCGCGTGGAGGATGTCATCCGTGAGTGAACCAGCTGTCCCTGCCGCCGACACCGCTTCTCCCGATGATCCCCCTTCCTTCGAAGCGGCCATGGATCGCCTCGAGGACAGCGTTCTGCGCCTCGAATCGGGCGAGCTCACCCTCGAGGAGTCCCTCGAGGTTTTCGAACGCGGAATCGCCGCCTCCCGGGCCTGCGCGAGGCTGCTGGACGAGACTCGAAAACGCGTCCAGGTGCTCGTTAAGGGGGCCGGGGGCGAACTTCGCCTCGAATTCCTAGACTCGAGTGACGGCTCGAGTGACGGCTCGAGTGACGGGACGGATGACGGCACGGATGAGGAAGGGTACCTTGATGGAGACAAATGAGGCTGGTATCGAGGGCCCGCAAGCGACCTGAGTGCTGTCGCAGAAATAACTTGCGGCCGTGTTGACGCGACTCTACATCGAGAATTTCGCCCTCCTCGAGCACGTGGAGGTCGAGTTCGGTCCCGGCCTCAATGTCGTCACCGGCGAGACCGGGGCGGGTAAGTCTGTGCTGTTAGGCGCCCTCGACTCCATCCTCGGTGCGACCGTGGGCGCTGATTGCGTGCGCACCGGCGCTGAGCGCTGCGTCGTCGAGGGCCTCTTCGAGTTCTCCGCCCATGCCGATGGTCACATAATCGACCGACTCACCGACCTGGATATCGAGCTCGAGGATGGCCAGCTGGCCCTGCGACGTGAGATCCGCGCCAGCGGGCGTGGCCGCGCTTTTGCCAATGGGCTAACCCTCCCCCTGAGACGTCTCAAGGAAGTAGGCGCCCTCCTCGTCGATCTGTGCGGCCAGCACGAGCACCAGTCGCTCCTCGATGAAACCTCCCATGCGCGTTTTCTCGACGAGTCGGGGGGCCTCGCCGATCAGACGCGCCAGGTTGCTCAGCTCTACGGGGCTCTGCAGCAATGTCGAGAAGCCCTCACTCGAGCTCACCGTGATCGCCAGGAGCTCCAGCAGCAGGAGGAGTTGCGCCGCTTTCAGCTGGCCGAGATCCGCGCTATCGCTCCTCAACCAGGCGAGGAGGAGGAGCTGGAGCGGGAAGCCGAAATCCTGGCGAACCAGACAGACCTCGTGCAGGGGGCGAACCAGCTCTACCAGGAACTGTACCAGGGCGAAGCTTCCACGGTGGAACAGCTGGGCCGGGTCAGACGACAGCTCGGCCGCCTGGCCGAGATTGATCCGTCCCTGAACGAACGGGCAGAAACCGCGGACGAGCTTCTGTACGCCGTAGAGGACCTGGCTGCCGAGCTACAGCACTACGCCAATTCGCTCGACGCCGATCCCCTGCGACTCGAGCGCGTCCGCGAGCGACTTATCGATCTGAGGCGGCTGCAGCAGAAGTACGATCGGCCCCTGGAAGAAGTGGTAGCCCTTGTAGAAGACCTGGAGGGGCGAGAGCGTCGGCTGCAGGAACTGGAAGGAGTCATCTCAGAGGCGGACGGCGCCAGCGCGGCGGCGGCCCAGGAGTTCGCGCATGCCTGCCTGGCCCAGTCCCAGCAGCGGGACCGGGCGGCCGAATCTCTGTCGGGATCGGTAGAGGAGGGACTCCGCAGCCTGGGCATGCCCCACGCCGCCTTCCGCGTCCATCGACAGCGAGTGGAGGACGCCGATGGCCCGGTGGAGGAGGGCGGCCGACGCTACCGAGCCGATGAGAACGGCATGGAAAGCGTGGAATTCCTGATTTCGGCCAATGCCGGCGAAGGCCCCCGCCCTCTGACCCGCATTGCCTCGGGAGGGGAAATCTCGCGCATCATGCTCGTCCTCAAGGAGATTATCGCCGTTGGGGACATGGTGTCCACCCTTGTGTTCGATGAAATCGACGTGGGCATATCGGGGCGAATTGCCGCCTCCGTGGGCGCCAGGCTGGAGCGTCTGGGTCGTTCCCACCAGGTCATCGTTATCACCCACCTGCCCCAGATAGCCAGCCTTGCCCGACAGCACTTCTCCGTCCGCAAGACGGAGGACGAAGGCCGCACCCATACCGAGGTCCTCGAGCTCGACGAAGTCGCCCGAAGGGAGGAGATAGCTGGCCTGCTGGCCGGCGAGAGCATCTCCGCTGCCGCCCGGCAGCACGCGCGGGAAATGCTCGAGTAAGGAGACCCTCTCATGCTGGCCAACTCGTTCAGCCTGCTGCGCATGGGGCTGGTGCCCTTCCTCCTGTGGAGCCTACATCGCGATGGCAGCGGCCTGTCGTCGCTCTCAGCCGCCCTGCTGATTGCGGCTGCCGCGACCGATTGGCTCGATGGTGTCGCCGCCCGACGTCTGGGTCAGGTGAGCCGACTGGGAAGGATCCTCGATCCTCTGGCGGACAAGCTGCTGGTGGGCAGCCTCGGTATCGCCCTGGTGTACTGGCGCGCTTTTCCGCTCTGGCTGGTCGTCCTGCAGTTGCTGCGCGACCTGGCGATCGTGACGGCCGGGGTGTATCTGCTGCGGTCGCGAGCGGTGGTGCTCGCCGCCAGCGGCGCGGGCAAAGTCGCCACGACGTGCATGCTGGTCACGCTCTTCAGCTACCTCTTCGACCTGAGCGGTACGCTGCAGGCGCTTGCCGCCTATGCCGCGGCCGCTATGCTCCTGTTTTCCAGTGTGGGGTACGGGCGTTCGTTGCGGCAGGTAATGAGCACACCGGCGCCGTAGTCCGCCTCGCTGTTAGAGCTGACCGCGCTCGCGCCAGAACACGCGAAGGAGTAGCGCCAGCCGTACATCGCGAAGCGGTCTCTGCTGGTAAAGGGACGCTGGTAGGGTTGAGACGAAATCAGCGTCTTGTAGTTGCGGATCTTCCTGAAAGACACCGGGCCAGCCTCCGGCTGATACAGGCCCATCATATCGCGCCAGCGGATCGGGATGGGTTCGGGGAGCTCCAGACGGTTGAGCCCCAGCTGCCGCGGAATGGACATCGGGCTCTCGCCCACCAGCTCGAGCTGCTTGCCATTCGCGCGCATGATGATGAGCTTCACCGGATTAAGGGATTCGGCGTAGTAATCCCAGGCGAAAACCTCCCCATCCTTGGCCGTGGGCGGAAACGTCACCTCTCGATCGATGATGGTGAGCCCCGCCATGGTGTTGAGGGTGTCCCCCGAGGCGATGTCGCGGACGCCGACAGTGTCAACCTGCACTCCTGCTGCCGCGGCTCGGGCCAGCGGATCTGATGCCGCGGTGCCCTCCGGCACCTGTTCGTCGGAGCAAGCGACCATCCCGACACACAGGACCAGGATCCCAAGAGACCTTGCCTTTTTTCTTCTGCTCTCTCCAGCAGGGCCACGCAGCACACCTCCTGGTCGGCGGCGAAAGCTGGTATGGTCGCTGTAATGTATCAGTGAGTCCATGAGAAGAATCCCTCAGTTCGGCCTGATCAGACGCCGCCACTGAATCGAGGCGGTCGCCATCCGCTTACGGCTGAGGTGGATCTTCAGCATCTCGACGATCTTCATCCGCAACGCCAGCTTGTGCAGATCGATTCGGGCCATCGCGCCAGTCTCCTTGATGAGTTGAGTCATCCCCCCAATGCACCGCCCCACCACGCTACCTCAGAGAAGGACGCAACCCCCGCTCCGCCGCGTGAGTTCGGACCCATTCCGCTCCGCCGCGTAAGATAAGAAGACCCATTTCCGCTCCGCCGCGTAAGAATGACATAATCCCGATCCGCCGTGTGAGAATGACCCAATCCCGCTCCACCGTGTGAGAATGACGAAGTCATTCTCACCTCCGGCGCATGATTCACCGCCGGGGTCAGTCCCACCGAAAAGCGCCGGTCGGTCTATATGGTAAATCCGAAGTAGTAGCGCCACCTGTCGATCAGCT
>Ga0208879_1004423_pt1 | contig 10955 bp, 10 predicted proteins | sample Knorr_S15_td_Bot_FD_185605 | JGI IMG/M metagenome (GOLD analysis project Ga0208879, IMG submission 185605) | Marine microbial communities from Southern Atlantic Ocean transect - Knorr_S15_td_Bottom_ad_5009_LV_A (SPAdes) (version 2) | ecosystem: Environmental > Aquatic > Marine > Oceanic | place...
GACCTGATTTTGTGCGCTATATTCTTCCAGACACTCGGGGCATTTGGTGAAGGTGTATTCGACCATCGCGCCGGTGAAGGCCAGCGGCTCTTTACCTGTGGGTTTTTCAACAAGGTTCACCAGCAGGTTCATCTCGTGCAGGAAGAGGTTGGTGGAATATTCCGCCGGATAGTAGGGCGGCAGCACAAAGCCGACATCCGCCAGACCGTCGCGCACACCGGGCGAGGTTTCAGGCAGGCTCAGCAGAGACATCGCGAAACCGGTTACGTCGACTTCACCATCAGAGCGTTCGGCCACGGCTTCGGCATAGGCGTCAACGGCCAGACCGATGGCAGAGTTATTCGGATAGCCATAGGCAAAGTTCAGACGCTCTTTCGCGCTGGCCTGACCGGCGATGGCAACAGCAGCGACCAATGCGGTGACTGCGACGGATGATTTATAAGTCATGTATGTCCTCCCAAACATATATTTAGGGTCACGCAACCGCGCAAAATGCGTGGTTGCCCCTTGATTTTCGGTACTCGGCACACCGTCCATTCCCACGGTCTGATGTGTTGAGCCTGTGATTTTCCGGCCCAACATTCCGAGTAGTATGTTACTCTCGTAACAGGGCGCGCAGGTGTCAATAGCTGTCGGTGATGTAAGTGCGCTAACGGATAATTACGGGGGGTCCGGTGACGCAACGGCTTGTCACAACCGTTTTTTTCGGCTCAGTATTCACGCCACACGGGCAAAACCCCCCGTTCTTTACTGCGCACCCGCTGTCAAAGGCTGAACCGAATGGACGAACACATCGATGACGACACGCTGACGGACGCCACCGAAGGGGCCGCGCCCAAGCAAGACAGCCGCCGCGAGATCATCGAGGCGGCGGCGCAGTGCTTTATGCTCAAGGGGCTCGATAAGGCGACGATGGACGATATCGCCGATGTTCTGGGCGCGACCAAAGGGCGGGTGTACCACCATTTCCGGTCCAAGAACGCGATCTATTTCGCGGTGTACCGACAGGCGATGCAATATTGTTTTGACGCGGTTACCCCGCTGATATCATTGGATACTTCCAACATCAGCAAGCTCGAATTGATGGCCCATGCCCATGCGCGGGTGATGATGGATACGCTGCCCTATCAGCGCAGTATCCGTGCTGCGCGAGCTGATTACCCTGCGCAACGACTATGAAAACCTCTACCGCGAGGTGCTGCGCGCGGGTGTGGCGCAGGGGGAGCTGGACGTGCCGAACATCGAAATCGCCAGCCGTGCGTTGATGGGTGCATTGAACGGGCTGGTTGACTGGTACCGTATCCGTCCCGATCAATCCGAGGGGGAGCGCGACGCGCTGGCCCGTGCCTTGGCGCATGCCGTGGTGCATGGCACCACGGCATAATCCGTTTTCCTAGGCCGGTTTGGCCGCCGCATCCGCACGCCGCTCTTTCGCGAGATAGGTGTGATATAGCGCGGGCACACCGATCAGCGTCAGAACAGAGGCAAAGCCCAAACCGCCCATAATCGTCACCGCCATCGCGGCAAAGAACGAATCGGCCAGCAGCGGCACCATCCCGAGGATCGTCGTGACCGCCGCCAAAACCACAGGGCGCAAACGGCTGACACTGGCGGTGACAATGGCGTCATGCTGGTTCAGACCGTTTTCTTTCTGCACGTCGATCTCTTCGACCAGAACAATGGCGTTCTTGATCAACATCCCCGACAGCGACAGCAGCCCCAGCAGCGCGGTAAAGCTAAACGCCAACCCCGAGAACAACAGCCCCAGTGCCGCCCCGTTGATCGCCATGGGCACGATGGTCCAGATCACCGCGGTCTGGCGCAGTTTGCCGAACAGCAGGATGGTGATCAGCAACATGGTCCCGAAGCTCAGCGGCATCTGCTTGCCAAGCGAAGCCTGCGCGTCGCCCGCGTTCTCGAACTCTCCGCCCCATTCAAGGGTATAGCCGACCGGCAGCTCGATCTCTTCGATCAGCGGGCGGATCTGCGGGAAGACGGTGGGCGGGGTGACGCCTTCGATGACGTTGGCCTGTACCGTGATCGTCTGCACGCGGTTGCGCCGTTCGATCACCGCGTTTTCGGCGGTGACCTTGAACCCGTCGATCACTTGGCTCAGCGGCAGGTAGTCCCCGAGCGCGGCGGAATAGACGATCTGGTCGGGCAGCTGCCCGTTGCTCGCGGATTCCGCACGCGGCACCCGCACGATGATGTCGATCAGCCGGTCCCGTTCGCGGTAGGTGCCCGCGGTGATCCCATTGGTCGACAGGGCAATCGCATCCGCCACATCGCTGCGCCCAATGCCCACGGCCTGCGCACGATCCTCCGCATAGACAGGGCGGGTCACAAGCACTTTCTCGCGCCAATCGACATGTTCGGTATGCAGCAGCGGGGTTGCGTCACGCAGGATATCCTCTGCCTGATCGGCCAGATCGCGCAGCACTTCGGGGTCAGGCCCAGAAAAACGCGCCTCGATGTCCGACCCGCCACCGGGGCCGAAAATGATCCGCTTGGTCTGCACCTCTGCCCAAGGCAGCGCGTTGATCGCGAACTGGTCAAGCTCGGCGCGCAGGGCGGGGATTGCGTCAGCCGAAGTGGCGCGCACCACCAGCTGCCCGATCGAAGGGTCGCTGTCCCCGGGCGTGTAGGTCAGAACATAGCGCGTCAGACCGGCACCGATGGTCGTCGTTACCGTGTCCACGTCGTCGCGCGCAAGCAGCCAATCCTCGATCACCGCAAGATCGCGGGAGGTCGACTGGATAGAGCTGCCCTGCTCCGCCTTGTATTCAAAGTAGAACAGCGGCGTATTGGACGCAGGGAAGAACTGCTGTTTGACCTGACCAAAGATCATCACACAGGCCACCGTGGTGCCGATCAGGCCGGCAAACACCAGCCAGCGGAACCGCAGCACCAGCCGGACAAGGTTGCCATAGGCGCGGAAAATTGGGCCGTTATACCCGCTGTCGTCATCTGCCAGCCCGCCGATCTTCAGCATATAGTGCCCCAGCAAAGGCGTCACAGTCACCGCCACGACCCACGACATCAACAACGAGATCGCGATCACCGCAAAAAGCGAGAACATGAATTCGCCCGTGGCGTCAGGCGACAGACCGATCCCGGCAAACGCCATGATCCCGATGACCGTGGCACCCAGCAGGGGGATCTGCGTATTCTGCGCCGCTGTATCCGCGGCGGCGACCGAGGGCCGCCCCTTGCGCATTTCCTGTTGCATACCCTCGGCAATGACGATGGCGTTATCCACCAGCATCCCCATGGCGATGATCAAGGCCCCAAGGCTGATCCGTTCAACTTTGACGCCGAACAGATACATGAAGAAGAACGTGGCCAGCACGGTCAGCAAAAGCGATACACCGACAACAACAGAGGCGCGGACCCCCATGAACAGCGCGAGCACCCCGATCACCACGCCCACGGACATGGCAAGCGACAAAAGGAAGCTGTTGTTGGCTTCGTCCACGACGCGGTGTTGTTCGTAGATCGGGGTGATCTCGACCCCGACGGGAAGGAAGGTTTGCAAGGTCTCGAGCTGCGCTTCGACGCGTTTGCCGACCTCGACGATATTTTCCGATTCCAGTCCCGAAACGCCAAGGGTGAAGACCTCTTGCCCGTCTTGGCGCAAAAGATGGTCGGGGGCGTCCACACGGCCCCGCGACACGGTTGCCACGTCCAGCAGATTCAGCACCTCGCCCTGAAAGCCGAAGGTCAAGGCGCTGATGTCACCTACACTATCATCGCCCGAGGGACCGTCGATCCGCAGGTTGGTATCGCCAGTTTCGACAAAGCCGGTGGGGTTGATCGCTGTGGATTCACTGATCGCGCCGATGATCACGCTGGGATCAATGCCAAGCTGTGACATCTTTTGCGACGACGGTTCGACAAAAATCGCCTCTTCCGGCAGCCCGTCGATATCGACATTGGCAACACCGTCGACCGTCAGCAGGTCACGCCGGATAAAGGTCGCGATCTCCCATATCTCGGAATCCGAAAAGCCGGGGGCGGAGACGGCATAAAGGATACCGAAAACATCGCCGAAGTCGTCGTTCACCTGTGACGGATAGGCCCCCGAGGGCAGTGAGCTTGCCGCGTCAGACACACGATCTCGCAGATCATCCCAGACCTGTGGCAGCTCGGTCCCGTCGTATTCATCCTGCATCTCGACTTCGATGACCGACAGCCCGTGGGTATTGCGCGAGGTGACGGTCTTGACCTCGTCCATCTGCTGGATTTCAGCCTCTAGCACCTCAGAGATTTCGGTTGCCACCTCTGCCGCGCTGGCACCGGGATAGGCGGTGGCGACGATGGCGGATTTCAAGGTAAAGCTCGGGTCTTCCAGCTTGCCGACCGACAGGTAGCCAAACACACCCCCAAACAGGGCAAAGAGGATGAAAATCCACGTATAAAGCGGATTTTCAATGGAGAAACGTGCGATTTTCATAGTTTACTCGATGCTCAACCCGTTGAAGGGGCGCACGGTGTCGCCCTCGCGCAGCAGCTGTGTGCCAGCGCCGACAACCAGGGTGCCCGGCTCAAGCCCCGTGGCGATGATATCTGTGCCGGTATTCGAGGACACGTCGACGTTGACCCAGCTGACCTGACCCTGTTCGCCGGTCTCGTCAGGGGTATAGACCATGACCCGCGCCTGATCGTCCGCCATGACCACGGCAGAAGGGGGCAGGGTCGTTGCAGTGTCGTCACCTGCCGCGATCCGCGCGGTGACGCTCATCGATGCGCCGGGGATCAGTTTGGGCGTGACCCGATCAGAGGGGAGCGCCAGCGTCACGCGGTAGCTTTGCCCGATGCTTTGCGTTTCGGCGTTGAATTCGCGCAATTCAAGCGGCACACCACCGGCAAATAGCGGCGAGGTGCCGGTAAATTCGACGTCAGCCGCATTTGAATACATCTGGAACATCTGCTCGGGAACGTCGATCTCGACGCGTACTTCCGACATATCATGCAATCGTACAATGGCCTGTCCGGGGGCGACATTGGCATAATTCGGCGTCAGACGCGAGGCGACCAAGGCGCGGAAGGGGGCGATCAGCGTCGCGTGGTCCAGCGCCTCGCGGGCCTCGCTCAACGCGATCCGCGCCAGATCGCGGGCGGTTTCCGTATCCTGCGCCTGTGCCGTGGACACCGCGTTGCTTTTGGCCAGCGTTTGCGAACGTTCGAAATCCCGTTCGGCTTGGGTCAACTGCACCTCGGCACGTTGTACCGCGCGTTCAAACGGCACCGGGTCCAGCGCCGCGATCTGCACGCCTTCTTGCAGGAACTGCCCCTCTTGTGCGTCGAACATCACCATGCGGCCGCCAACCTCGAACGACAGGTCCACTGTTTCCAGCGCTGCGATCTTGCCGAAAAAGACCCGCTGCACCTGCGACGCGGCACCGCCCGCCTCTATCAATTTGACCGACCTGATCGGCGCGGGCGTGCCCGAGGGGGTCAGGTCTTCTGCGTCCTGTGCAACAAGAGGCGTCGCAAGGGTGGCGCATAAAAGAACGGAAATCAGCTGCTTCATATCAAAGGCCTTTCGAGTACTGGGCGGTACTTACGCGCAGTGACGTACAGTTCAACCCCCCTTGGTACCGTTCAGCACTTTTATTTCACCCATACACGTCCTAGTTCTGCAATATGAATGAAAACGCATCAAAATCGCGAATACTGTCGACAGCGCGCGCCCTGTTCTTCGTCAAAGGCTTTGAAAAAGTCACGACGGACCTTTTGGCGCGCGAGGCTTCTGTGTCCAAGGCGACGATCTATCGCCATTTCGACAATATGTCGGAGATCCTGCAAAATGTGCTCGAGGCCGAGGCAGAGGTTTTTCGCGCCGAGGTGTTGGGAGATATCTCGGACCATCCCGATTTGCGCACCGCGCTGATGTCGTTCGGGCGCAAATTCCTGAGTTTTCTAGGGGAGCAGGATTCGGTCGAATTTACCTGCCTGATCCACGAGGTCGCCCGCGACTACCCGCAGATCGGGCGCACCTTCTATACCGCCGCCTTCGAGGCGGTTTGCGCCGCCGTTTGCGGTCTGCTGGTGCAAGGGCAGGAAAACGGCGACCTGCGCGACGATTTCGACCCGCGTGATGTGGCCGAAGACCTTATTTCATTGCTCAAGGGGTTTGGCATGGTCCGTGCGCAACTGGGGCTGACGACGCGCCCCTACAAGGATATCGACCAGCATGTCACCCGTGCAGTCGATACCATTCTGGTTGCTTACCGCGCGTCAGGCGGGGTCGGGTCGGCGTAATTCGCCACATGCATGATCGCGGCCTGCGTATTGTCGCCGCTGATGTTCAGCTTGGGGCCCAAGGGCAGGGCGCTCATCCCCAGACGGTTCATCCAGCGTTGGAACACGGCAGGCACGATCCCGATCACATGGGTCGCCCCTTGTTCGGTCGCGGCACGCGCCATGCCCCGGATCAGCTTGGTCTGGATCGCCAGCCGCCGGTGCGCGGGCTCGTTTCTTGACAAAAACAGCCGCGTGGCTTCCCAGACATGGGGCATCACCGGCGCGTCTTCGTAAAGCACATATTCAGGGATATCCGGCAACATACCCCGCTGTGCGTCTTTCAGCATATAGGTATAACAGCCGCATTGCGCCGTGGTCGGCAGCAACCGCACGCCCGCCAGCACCCGGCCGTATTCATGGATCACGACAGACCGGCTTTGGGGGGTGTCGTACTGGTCAAACTCCATCCCTTCGGTATGGGGCAGATCCCATTCCTTTTGATCGATAAAAACTGATTTGCGTGCTTTCAGAAAATCTGAATAGAGTTGGCCATACCGATACTGGTTGCCGATATGCACCACTGTCTCTTCCAGCCGTGTCGCGTATGAAGGGACATCACTTTCAACGGGTCGTGTCTGAAGAGCGGCCTGAACCGAAGGCTCCAACTGGATCGTCTCTGCACGCTGGTGCGATTTTGCGTTCTGGATACCCATTGTTCTCTGCCTAAAGCTCCGCTCAAGTAACGAAAAAGTTAACAAAATGCATACAGCCACGGTTCTGCCATGATCGCAACAAATTTTCCACCAATAGTTGAGGTGTATCGTAGTGAAATATCAGCAGATTCGTTTGGCGCCCGATTCCGCGCCAGGCTGACGGAGGAAGCGCAACATGGAAGCAATTGACAATGTTAATTTGCCTCAGGCCCGCCCGGTTCTAAGCCGGCTGCGGGATTATGCGCTTGTGGGCAGCCGTGCGTTTGGCCAGCGGGCGATCATCTATACCGCAGCTATTGCTTTGGCAGGCTATTACTATGAGCTGAGGGTCGCGCTGTTTTTCTTTTTCGCGATCGCCTTATGCGAAATCTATGACATCGTCGTGCTGCGCTACATCCTGCGCAACACCCGGTCCAAGACCCTCAAGATCCGCAAATCGCTGTTCCACATCTACATGACCACGGCGCTCAGTGCGACGACGATTGCGATGTTTTGCATCTCGATCGCGATCCAGCAGGGCGTGGGAAACAGCCACTTTCTGCCGCTTTTCCTGTTGATTTCCGCCTCTATCTTCGCGGCGATGAACAACCACCAGTTTTTGTATGTGCTGGGGTTTCGGCTGGCGATCTACATCGGGGCGATCCTCTATATCCCGATCCGCGATGTCGTCGTGGCGCGCCCCTCGCTGGACTCTGAAATCTGGCTCAACCTCTTCACCGCGCTGTTTGTTCTGGGCTTCGTGTTCGAACTCGCCCGGACCTTCATCAAAGGGTATTCCGCGCTGATGAAGAACCGCCTCGCGCTTCAGACCGAGAACAAGAACGCGCTCGCCGCAAGCGAGGCCAAGACCCGTTTCCTGTCCACCGTCAGCCACGAATTGCGCACGCCGCTCACGTCGATCCGCGGTGCGCTTGACCTGATCAACGCAGGGTCAGCGGGCGAGGTGCCGGACAAAATGTCGCGGCTGCTCGATATCGCGACGCGCAACTCGAACCGTCTGGGGGATCTGGTCGGGGATTTGCTGCTTTTGCAATCAGCGGATGTCGGGAAGTTCTCGCTTGATCTGGGTAATGTGGATCTGGCCGAGGTCGTGAACACGGCCGCCCATTCGTTCCAGCCCTATGCCAGCCGCTTTGGTGTCGCGGTAGAGATCAACGTTGCCGCAGACCAGCCCATCGTGCGCGGCGACAAGAAACGGCTCGATCAGGTGATCGTGAACCTGCTGTCCAATGCCGCCAAATTCTCCGAGGCGGGGGGCACTATCCGTGTGGGCCTCAAACGCGAGGACGAGAACCTCGTGATTTCGGTCGCGGATCAGGGCATCGGGATTCCCGAAGGCAGCGAAAGCGTCATCTTCGAGGAATTCGGCCAGATCGATTCGAGCGATCAGCGCAAGTTCCAGGGTACGGGTCTTGGCTTGTCGATCTCGAAACGTATCGTGGATGCCCACGGCGGCAGCATCGCCTATAAAAGCAAGCTCGGCGTGGGCACCACCTTCTGTGTTGTGCTCAAGGCAGCGGATGCGGCCAAGGCGGCTAAGCCCGAAAGCTATTCGACCGCCGCCTGATCTACCGACACGGCCCGCAACATCAGCGGGCCATCGGGCCGCATGGTAAAGGTCAGGTTCGGTGGCGCGACAGGGTGGTCCGTCAGTTCAAAAGACGCCCGCCGCAGCGCCGAGGCAAGCAGCACCATAATCTCTGTCTCGGCATATTGCGCCCCGATGCAGATGCGCGGCCCGTCCCCAAAGGGAATATACTGTCCGCGCGGGTACTTACGGTCCAGAAACCGGTCGTGCTGATACAGCGCCGCGTTGTCCCACAGCAGCTCGTTCCGGTGCAGCGCATAGACCGGGAACATGATCACATCGCCCTTCTTGAACGTCACATCCTTGATCGTCACCTCATCCGTCGCATCACGGGCGAACAAGGCACCTGCGGGGTACATCCGCAAAGTCTCGCGCACATGTGCGTGCAGCTTGGGCATTTTGGGCAAATCGTGAAAGCCGATGGGCCCGTCACCGCAGGCCTCCATCACCTCGGCGCGCAGATCGGTCTGTACATCGGGGTGCATCGCCAGAAGATACAGCCCCCAAGCGATTGTATTGGCCGAGGTTTCATAGCCCGCCGCGACAAAGGTCAGCAGGTTATCGACCGTCGTTTCGACATCTTCCTTATCCGTCTCGAGCGCCTCGATCAGCAGGTCAAGAAAATCGACCGCCTCTGCATGGCGCTGCGCGCGGCGGTTGGCGATCACGTCATGGGTCAACTGCCGCAGATCACGGATCGCTTTCTTGCTGCGCAGCCATTTCAGACGGGGCACCCACTTCGGCAGCCCCATCAGGTCGAACAGCGACATATAGCTGATATAGTCGGTGAACCGTCGCATCCCCTGACGGACATCCTGCTTGGACACGGCCTCGTTCCCCGAGAACATCACCCGCGAGATATTGGTGAGCGTCGCCTCTTGCGCCGCATCCGATACATCGACTTCGCCCGCCGTGCGCGCAAAAAACTCCGCCAGCTCGTCGCCGGTCTGGGCAAAATGTCGAGTCAGCACGGGCAGGTTGCGCGCGGCAAAAAGCGGGGCATAGCGATGCCGTTGCGCGCGCCATTTCTCGCCTTCCGACAGGATCATGCCGTTGCCGACAACGGGGCCGATGACGTTATGTGTAAACTCCGCCTTGGGAAAGCGACGCCCGACACCGGCCAGCAGTTCGGTCACCATATCGGGGTCACAGACATAATGGATCTTGGCCGGCCCTTTCAGATAGCTTTGCGTGCGCGTCGCATCGGGGATCACCGAAAAAATGTTCTTCCCCGCTTTTTTGGCAAAATCGATCAGCCCGACATCGGCCTTGGCCAGATCCGCCTCGACAGGGATCGGATGCGCCGGTGTCGCCCCATCGGGCGCAGGCATATTCTGTGTATTCATTGTCGTCTCCTTGCCGGCCCACGGGTGGCGTTTATCACACCGGTGTTTCTAGCAGGGAAACAATGATTAATTCTATCTAAAGTTACGCGCCAACGCGAAACGTCAGGTCGCAGAGGTCTTGATGCTGTAAGTGCGTAAATATACGGCAGCGTCGGCGCGGGTCATTTTGCCTTGGGCCAGTTCCACCATCATATCGGCGTGTTCCTGATCCACAGCGGCTTGCAGCTCGTATCCGTTCTGGTCCAGAAAATCGCTGGCGACAAAGAAGGCCGTGCGCTTGTTACCATCGACAAAGGCGTGGTTGCGGGCGATGGCTTCGGCATAGCAGGCGGCCAGTTCAAAAAGCGACGTTTCGCCAAAGGCATATAGGTTCATCGGGCGGGCCAGTGCAGATTCCAGTAGGTCACCATCGCGCAACCCGCGCGCGCCGCCCGCCAGTTCCAGAACGCAATCATGCATGTATTCAACAAGTTCGCGGGTAACCCAGCGGGGCTCCGTCATCGTTTGGCGAGTTCCAGGATGGTGCTGCGATGCCGTTCAAGCCCGCGCGCCACGCGGTCTTTATCCTGCGCGGTCACCCCTTCGGTCAGGGCGGTCAGGCGACGGTATTCATCCGCTGACAACAGCACCAGACGGTCACGTTGATGGCTGGTGATGATGACAGGCTCGCTCATCGCCGCATCGCTGAATGCGCCGATGTTGTTCTTGAATTCGGTGGCGGTGACACGTGTCATGGTGCTCTCCTGTAGCGTCACCGCACAATATAGGCAAAATGGACATTTTGTCCATATGGGCCGTGGTCACAGCTTCGGCTGGACCGTTAAGGCAAGACCAGCTCTTCCCCGTTCTGCCAGCTTTGCGCCAGCGCCTTTGCCTCACCTTTTTGCTGGGGTGCCAACTGCTGGCCCATTTGCATCAACCGTTCTTCGGGCGCGTCCAGCTCGCCGTCGCGGTCATAGGCCATCGCGGTATCCTGCAACGCCCATGCGGTCACGGGGTCCGGTGTGACGCTGATCCCTTCGGCATAGAAATGCGCTAGCTTGGCAAGGGATCGGGGCTCTC
>Ga0208879_1004424_pt1 | contig 10951 bp, 13 predicted proteins | sample Knorr_S15_td_Bot_FD_185605 | JGI IMG/M metagenome (GOLD analysis project Ga0208879, IMG submission 185605) | Marine microbial communities from Southern Atlantic Ocean transect - Knorr_S15_td_Bottom_ad_5009_LV_A (SPAdes) (version 2) | ecosystem: Environmental > Aquatic > Marine > Oceanic | place...
GAGAGTCACCTCCCCCTGTCGATACAGGTGCGCACCCAACCCGAGGGCGGCCGCCATTCCCAGGCCGAAGACGATGTTGGAAATCGACCAGCCGACGTCGGTGGCCATCTCCGCCTTGAAACTTGTCGAGAACTTCCGCCGTATCGCCGCGGTGAACCGCCGCATCACATAGGCCTCAGCGCCGTTGGTGCGAATCTCACGCGCTGCCCCTAGCCTTTCTCCCACGAATCCGGACAGCTCCGACCGTGCTTCCGCCTCGGCATGCCAGAAGGGTACGGCGATGCCCTGGGCTTTGATGTGGGACAGCGCGTAGACGGCAGCGAAGGCGCCCATCATCAACCCCAACCGCCAGTCGTCGAGAGACACCACAGTCAGGACCCCGATCAGCAGCAGAACTCCCCCCGCGATGCGCACCGCGAAGCGCGACAGGAAATTGGCCAGGTGCGATACATCCCCGTCGATTCGTTGGATCAACTCGCCAGGGGTATAGGTGGTGTGAAACGACATATCGAGATGCAGCACGTGATCGAGCAGTCGCTAGTGCTGTCCGAGTATTCGCTTTCGAGGCAATGACTCGGACCAGCCCGAATGGGAAACTCGGACAGGCTCCTAGCTGCACGAATCGGGCTTTCCGCCCAGGAATGTGTTGACTGCTACTTCGGAGGGGATAGTTTTCGATTTCGTGAGTTCACGCTCGCGGCGTTTCCTTGCGAGTAGTGTCACACGCGGATCTACGAAGCTTCCCGCATCTTGGCGCCAGATCGGTCTACACCACGAGCCTGCTTGCGGGCAGCATGGAGAAATCGGCGCCAGGATTGTTGAGGAGTCAGCGGAAGTCGTCGAGTGAGCCGGTTGCGGTGATCGCCGTCGGCGCCAAGCCTCACCGGAGTACCACCATCGGCAATGCCCGCTGGACTACACTTTATCGGGAAGTACGAGCTGTCGAACGGCGTGCTGAGGGATAGTTGCCAAGTGAGGGTCTCGGTGGACCAGTACCGCTGACACCTCCTTGGCGCACGCCGCGATGATGGAATCGACGAGGGGAAGCCTCTCCGCCGCGACCTTCCGCAACTCAATCGCGAGCTCGGCGACCGAGCGAGTGGCGGGTACGGTCACGGTCAAGTCGTCTATGTACAGGTGGAAGGCTCTCGCCACTTCCTCGGTATCGGAAACGACGTGTTCGAGAGCTGTTCGGAGCTCGGGGAGGGTCAACGCGCAGACTGCGATTCGGTTCGTCCGGTGGCTCCACAGCTGACTGACCTGTTCGGCACCGGGTTCGCCAAAATAGTGTGCCAGGAGGGCAGAGGTGTCCAGCATGTGGGTGAGCGTCGGCATTAACGGCTGTCCAGGCGCTCCATGTCTTCCTTCTCTCGATTTCGGATCAGGTCATCGACGGGGCTCGCCCCGCCCGTTAGGAAGCGCTTCCCACTTCCCTCCAGGCTGGTAGCGATTCGAGCAGGATCCGGCAAGACCCGGACCCGCAGCACACCAGCGTCGTCGGTTAGCTCCCAGTCAAGCCGTGCCCCCGCACGAATGCCCATCTTGACGGCGATGTCCGCTGGAACAGTCACTTGATTTTTTCCTGTGACGGTCGTAATCATGGATCCTCATAGGTCATGGAATAACATCAAAGCATGATTCAATCTATCTCATGATACTGTGGTTGTCAACGCCACGCAGCCGGTCTTCGTGATGCGGTGTATACAAGTCAGCATCTGCGCCGCCATACGATCGGATGCCCAAGTCAACCCTTGCCCCAGCTTGCCATTGTGCGCGGGCGGCTCTTTCTTCAGGACAGACCTCCGCAGGCAAGCCACGATGAGCCTGGCCACCACCTCCCCACGCCCAGGAATTCCCTTTGACCAACGAGAACACCGTCATGGCCAACTTGATGGCCGTCATTGAGGACCGCAAACACAACCCGCTAGATCGGTCCTACACCACCAGCCTGTTTGCCGGCGGCGTGGAGAAAATCGGCGCCAAGATCATCGAGGAGTCAGCGGAAGTTGTCGAGGCGGCAACCGAGGAGGGCGACGAGGGGCGAGACCACTTGGTCTACGAGGCCAGTGACCTCGTCTACCACCTCCTGGTCATGCTCGCTCATCGTGGCATCGGCCTCCAGAAGGTGAGGCCGAGCTGGCCCGAAGGTTCAGCGTCTCTGGACTCGATGAAAAGGAATCGCGGTGAACATGAGCATCTCGGACGCGAGCTCTCTTCGCATCGGAGTTCCCAGCAAGGGCCGACTCGCTGACCAGGCGGCCCAACTGCTCGCCGACGCCGGGCTCACCTTCCGCCGTCAGGATCGCAGCCTGTTTGCCCGGGTTCAAGAAATTCCCGTGGACATCACCTTCCTGCGCACCGGCGACATTCCCGTGCTGTGCGCCGAGGGCGCGATCGACATGGGCATCTCGGGCAGTGACCTGACCCGCGAGTCACAGGTTGACGTGATCACCCGCCTCGCTCTCGGTGTCGGCAAGTGCCGACTGGCCGTTTGCATTCCGGAGGACAGTGGCGTGCGGACGCCGACGGACCTGGACGGATGCCGTATTGCCACCAGCTTCCCCCGCATCACCCAGCGCTATCTCGAGGAGCACGACGCGAGCGCTCATCTGGTGACTCTGTCCGGTTCGGTCGAGATCATGATCGCCCTGGGCGCGTGCTCGACGAGATCGACTGCTACGAGACGGTGCTCATTCAGAACCACGAAGCGCGCCACGCCGCGGTGGCCGACCGGATCGTCCGGCGCTTGGAAGGCGTGGTCATTGCCCGCGGTTATTCGCTGCTGGAGTACAACATCCTCCGCGCCAAGCTGGCCGACGCCGAGAAGATCACGCCCGGCTTCAACTCGCCGACCGTCAACACCCTCGAGGAGCCCGGCTGGTGCGCCGTGCGAGCCATGGTGCGTCGCAGTGAAGTCATCAGCGTCATGGAGCAGCTCGAGGCCCTCGGAGCCTCGGCCATCCTCGAGACCCAGATTTCCAACTGCCGACTGTAGTAGAAGGAACCGCCTTTGACCTGCAGCTGGCGCTTCTTGTTACAGGTCCTGGATGGCCGTCAGGTGCGCATCGGCATGCTCGAGGCCAACACCGTATCGGCGAGCACAAGCGGCAATCATCAGGTCCGTAGCCGGCACGGTGTGACCAAGAGCTCTCGACTTGCGAGCCAAGTCATAGGCAGTTGACCAGACAGAATCGTCGATTTCCAGACTTGGCAGATTGGTAGACATCTCGGTCACGACGCGCTTCTCCCGCGCGCCCCGCGCTCCGTTCCATAACTCTAGCTGGATGGGGGGACACCAAGCCGCCTCGCCCGACTCCAGCAGCGCCTTCACGCGGTCTGACACGGCGCTGTCACCGTCAGATCGAAGGCTGTGGATCCACGCCGAAGTATCAACGAGTGTCACGCGATGTCAGTCCGTCGCTCTTAGACGCTCGAGCTCGTCCGGTGCCATCAGATCGTCGCAGGTTCCGAAGTGCCTTACGAGAGCCGACATCTTTTTCCGTTGATTGTAGTCCCTCACGGCAGTGACAATGGCCTCTCGTTTGGTCTTGGCACCCGTAAACTCGATTGCTTCTCGAAGGACCTCTTCTGGAATATCAATTGTGGTTTTCATGCTTCTAATTTCGCCGCATTGGGATTCGATGTCAATGGCGGATCAACCTGCAAGGGAACCGCCGCTGACTTCCATCTGTCTCAACTCCCGCCGCATGATTTTCCCCGTCGCCGTCATCGGCAGCGCCTCGACAAACTCCAATCTGCGCGGGTATTCGTGAGCGGCCAGCCGCGTCTTGACGAAGCGCTGTATTTCACTTTCCAGAACACTATCGGGTGACACCCCTGAGTTGAGCACGATGAAAGCCTTCACCACTTGTGTCCGCATTTCGTCCGGAACGCCGATGACCGCTGCCATCGTCACCGCCGGATGCTTCATCAGGCAATCTTCGATCTCGGCAGGTCCCATTCGATAACCCGAACTCGTGATCACGTCATCCGTCCGACCGACGAACCAGAAATAACCCTTCTCATCCTTTCGGGCCAGGTCGCCTGTCAAGCACCAGTCGCCGTTGTATTTGGCTTGGGTGGCCTCGGGGTTGTTCCAGTACTGCAGAAACATGACCGGGTCCTGGCGTCCGACCGCGATCTCTCCAACCTCCCCAGTGGGGACGGGCGCTCCGTTATCATCCACCGCCTCCACCACATGCCCTGGCACGGCCCTTCCCATGGAACCCGGTCTGACCTCCATCAAGTCGGCACAATTCGAGATCACCAGGTTGGCCTCGGTCTGACCGTAAAACTCGTTGATCACGACTCCCAGGGTCTCCTTTCCCCATTCGAGGAGCCCCTCCCCCAGAGTCTCGCCGCCACTGCCGATGGTGCGCATGCGAAAGCCGTAGCGCTCCCTGGCGCGATCGACTTGCCGCATCATCTTGAGCGCTGTCGGGGGTATGAAGGCGTTCCGAATGCCATGTCGGGCTATCAGTGCGAAGGCCTCTTCCGGGTCAAACTTCGCCCCCCGGCGAGCAACCACCGGGATACCGTGATGGAGACTGGGAAAGAGCACGTCGATCAGCCCGCCGATCCAGGCCCAGTCCGCCGGCGTCCAGAACAGGTCGCCTTCCATGGGGAAGAAACCGTGCGGGAGCTCGACCCCCGGTAGATGACCCAGGAGGACGCGGTGGGCGTGCAGGGCTCCCTTTGGCGGCCCCGTCGTTCCGGAGGTATAGATGATCAGCGCGGGGTCGTCGGCCCTGGTCCGGTGTGGCTCGAAGACACTGGATGCCTGCTCGATCGCCTCCTGGAAATCGACGACACCCTCCCTCCCTTCGGCACCCGTGACCATGACGGTCCTCAGCTGCGGGAGCTTATCCCGAATCTCCAGAATCTTTTCGACATTCGCCGCGTCGGTCACGATCGCCGCGGCTCCACTGTCGCTCAGGCGATATTCGAGCGCATCGGTGCCAAATAGGGTAAACAGGGGAATGGCCAGCGCGCCGATCTTGTAGACCGCAATGTGGGACACGACGGTCTCCGGACACTGGGGCAGCAGGATGCCGACGCGATCTCCCGGCCGAACACCGAACGCTCGCAGCGCGTTGGCCAGTTTGTCGGAAAGCCGCTTCAAGTCCCGGAAGCTGTATCTCTCAACGGCGCCGGCCTCACTCTCGTAGATCAAAGCCAGGCGATTGCCGCGTTGAGCCCACTTGTCGCAGATGTCTATGCCAATGTTGTAATACTCGGGAATCTGCCACTGAAAATGCCGACAGACCTCCTCGTAGGTCGCACCGCGTTTCAGCATTCGGGCTCTCCTCGCCGGTTACGACGACTCCGGATCCCACCACGGCGTCCAGTTGGCCAGATACAAGCCGCCGTCGGCCATGAGCGTGGTGCCGTTGATGTAGCGCGCGCCGGGGGAACAGAGAAAGACCGCGGCAGCGGCGATCTCGTCGGTCTCGGCCAGGCGGCCAGCGGGGATGTCGCTCTCAGCCAGAGTCTCGAAATCGCCGCCTTTGAGCAGCTCCTCCTTGAGACCGTCAGTGGCGACAAAACCCGGCGCCAGGGCATTGACGGTCACTCCGTGACTGGCCCAGTACTGCGCCAGCGATTTGGTCATGTTGACCACGCCGGCCCGCGCCGCACCTGAGTGGACGAACGGCGCCGATCCGCGCTCGAACGAATACACATGGACGACGTTGACGATACAGCCCGAGCCCCGCTCGACCATATGCGGACCCATGCGACTGCACATGTTCCAGGTGCCGTTCAGATTGAGATCGATCACCGCACGCCAGCCGCGGTCGCTGATCTCAGTAGGCGTGGCGGGAAACTGACCGCCGGCGTTGTTGATCAGAAAATCGATGCCGCCGAAGCACTCGATGGCCTGCTCAACCAGCGACTCGACCTGATCGACGTCGCGAATGTCGGTGGGCACGGCCAGGCAGCCAACGCCGGCGTCGATGATCTCTTCGGCCGTCCGGTCCAGGTTCTCAGCGTTGCGGCTGGCGATGACGACATCGGCGCCAAGGTTGGCAAAGGCCAGGGCGATACTCCGACCTATGCCGCGCCCACCGCCGGTAACTAGCACAGCGGTGTCTCGAAACAGACCGCGCGCGAACATGGCCAGGGGATCTAGTTCAGCAGTCATGCGATCACTCGCTCTCTCTCTCACACTCCGGTCAGGGGGATAGTGCTTTTTTTTTGATATCGTCGACATTTCTCGCCGAGATACCAAAGTCGCCCACCATGACCGGCCGCACAAATCCATCTGCCCTCCTCCCCATACCGTAACGCGGCAGATTTGCCGCTTGATGGGCGCTGCTCATCATCAACGCGGACGCCGAACTGCGAGTGAAAGGCCGTTTCCCTTACTCTTTCGATTGAACTCCATCTCCACCTGCGGTGTCATGAGCTTGGAGGCCGGCTTGGAGCAGACCGACGAAGATTTAGTAAACGGCGTTATTCGCGGAGAACAGGAAGCCTTTACACGCCTGTTCGAACGCTACCGCCTCGACGTGTGCCGCCACCTTCTCGGAATCATCCGCGACGCCGCCGCGGCCGACGACCTGACCCAGGAAGTCTTCCTGCGACTGTGGCGCCGAGCCGGGCAGTGGAAGGGCGAAGCCGCCTTCCGATCCTGGCTGCTGCGCATCGCCACCAATCTCGCCCTCAACCACCTTCGCACCGTCAAGCGCCGGCGAGAGCAGCCGATTCAACCCGTCAACTTCGCCGAAGACGACGAGGATGACAGCGCGGTACCGACCTGGATGATCGACGCCGCCACGCTCCGACCGGACGACGCCCTGGCCCAGACCGAGCGCCGGCGCCTGTTGCACCAGGTCGTCGGGCAGCTGTCGGAAGAGAAGCAGGTGGTGTTTCGCATGGTCTACCACGCCCAGATGGAGACTCGGTAAGTCGCATCCCAGCTGGGGATCCCCGAGGGCACGGTTAAGTCGCGCCTTTATCACGCCCGCCAACAGATCGCCAGGTCGTGGCGAGATGTCGGCATCGAATGGGAGGATTTCGTATGAAAAGCCCGCACACGACGCCGTGGCACAAGGTTTCCTTCGACCACTTCCTTCACCGCAGTCTGCCCGACTTGCTCACCAGTCGAGTCGGTCTGGCCGGCTACCGGGCCGAGCCCACCTCCGAGCAATCCTGCCGAATCGTGCTGCAGGCGCGCTCTGCAAAGGGTGAGTTCGAGGTCGTCTACCCGTCGCTTCCCGTCCCCGATGAAGCCGGGGTGTTCCGCGTGGATGGAGTATCGACCGAACCGCCGTCTCAGACGCACCCCACCCTCACCAGTGAAGAGCCAGCGCATCGGCTCGGCGCCCACACCCTCTACGGCCTCGTCGAACCAGATGGCGTTGCCTGTGCTCTTGTGCATCGGCCGGCCCTTCTCGTCAGCCATCTTCTCGTAGGTCATGACCGTTCGGTAGGGTGGCCGACCCTCCAGAAGACGCCCATGAACAGCATCGAGTAGTACCACAGCCGGATCTGCTCGCGCATCTCGACGATGAAATCGGCCGGAAACCAGCGCGCGAACTCCTCACTCCCTCCGTCCATATAGCCAAGAGTGGAAAAAGGTGCGATACCCGCATCCAACCAGCAGTCACCGACCTCGGTCACGGGCCTGGCGGTCGCACCCGATGGGGTGCGGATCTCCACCGAGTCGATCCAGGGACGGTGCAGCTCGGGCAGGGCATCGACCGCAGCCGGATCCAGAGCCCGCTCCCGAAGCTCGACCTTTGAGCCCACTACCAGCAGCTCCCCCTCCTCGCTCTGGTAAAACGGGAGCGGCAGGCCCCAGTAGCGCTTCCTCGAGATACACCAGTCGTCCATGCGCTTGCCGGTGTGCTCGGGGATCCAGCGGACCTGACTCGCCGCCTCCAGCATCAGCGGCCGGATCTCGTCGCAGCGGATGAACCACTCGCCCACGAGACGGAAGACCAGCTCCATGCCGCAACGCCAGCAGTGGGGATACCGGTGCGCGTAGTCTTCGCTGCGGAACAGCAATTCCTTAGCGCGAAGGACTGACAAGATCGGCACTGTCGCCTCCGCAAAGCCGGTCCCGCTGAATGTCCCATAGCCATCCACGTAGGTTCCGTCTTCATTCAACGGCGCCAACACGGACAGGTCGAGCCCCTCACCCAACTCGAAATCCTCCGCGCCGCACCCGGAGGCGATGTGAACGACTCCGGTTCCCTCCGTCTCCTCCACTCGGTCCCATGCCACGATCCGATGCGCGACTTCCTGTTGCGCCGGCAGTTCGTTGAAGGGACCCACGTACGCCTCACCGACCAGATCGACACCACGGACGACGTTGAGCACCTCAGCTGAAGGCGTGAGTCGCTCCACTGCGGCACGGGCGAGATACAGCACTCGGCCTTCGTAACGTACCCGGGCGTAGGATAGCTCCGGATGCACAGCCAGGGCCGCATTCGCCAACAGGGTCCATGGAGTTGTCGTCCACACCAGGATCCGCTCGTCAGGGCGCGCCGCCAGCGGCAGTGCCAGATACACGGCTCGATGAGTGACATCCTCGTAAGAGTCGGTAAGCTCGTGCTGGGACAGCGATGTGCCACAGCGCGTGCACCAGGGCATGACCCGGTGACCGCGGTAGAGCCAGCCCTTCTGGTTGCACCGCTTGAGGAAGTACCAGATGTGCTCGATGTTGCGATCGGCGTAGGTGTAGTAGGAGTTGTCCCAGTCCATCCATTGACCCAGCCGCACACTGGCGGCCACGATAGCCTCGGCCGAACGGTCCACTCGCTGGCGGCACTGGCGGGCAAACCGCTCGAGGCCATACGCCCGGATCCCCTTCTTGCTGTCGATCCCCAGCCCCTTCTCCACCTCCACTTCCACCCACAGCCCCTGGCAGTCGAAGCCGTTCTGGTAGCGCAGCTCGTACCCCTGCATGGCCCGGTGGCGTTGAAAGATGTCCTTGTACGTGCGTCCCCAGGCGTGATGCACACCCAACCCGCGCGGGTTGTTAGCCGTGATCGGGCCGTCCAGGAACGAATAGGGCTCGCCGCCTCGATTCTGCTCCCTGAGCTTGTCGAAGACACGACGCTCCTTCCAGAACGACAGTACGCGCTCCTCCAATTGCGGGAAGTCCAGAGCCTCCACTTCGTTGAACATGATATCTCTCCTCCGCTAGACCCGCTGTCGGCGCGGGCCGACGGCGAGTTCTGAGAAGAGCAGAACAGAGAAACCCGCCGTCGATCAGCGTCGACAGCGGGTTGATTTGAGTCAGTTTTTCAGCTTGCTCAGACCATGGACCGCCATCGACGCCGGGTAATGCCCGTAATTATGCCGGCAATAATGCTGGCGGCGGAAATGACGTTGCGGTCCGGACGATCAGTCATGGTCTTCGCTTGGGGTCTGAGGTCTGCTGTTCGGTAAACGATAACAGGATTGCGCGGATCGGTCAAATCCTACTGACATGCCATGCTTGGCCAAGGCGTCGGTTCTGCTGCCATGGTGAACGCCAGCACGCCATGCAAAAAAAGCTGCGGGCTCCGAGGGGTATCGTCGACGATGAGAATCTCGTCCGTTCTGTCAGTCATTGTTCTCAATCTGGCTCAGCGGCAGGCAGCTCGGGATACTGAGGGCCAGATACGACCTCGCCGACCGCCACATTCTCCACCCGTCCCATACGCTCGTTCCAGCTGTCTCCAAGGCGACGAGTATGACCGGGCATCAAGTGCAGGACATAACTACGGCGCATATTGTCGGTACTGTTGCCGTAGGATCCGTGTAGTGTCTGGCAGTGGTGAAAGTGGCAGTGCCCGGCCGGCACCGGGCAGGGGGTGGGGGCGGCCCTCTCGGCGGGAAGCTGCGGGTGTTTCAGCAGCCATTCCGGATCGCTGACGTCCACATCCTCGCGGCTGAAGTCGAGTTGCCAGTGATGACTCCCAGGCAGCACATGCATACAGCCGTTGTCGACGGTGGCGTCGTCCAGCGCGATCCAGCAGGTGGCCATGTCGGCCGGCCCGACGTGATCCCAGAAGGTGTAATCGCGGTGCCAGGCCAGCGCCGTCTGACTGTCATAGGCCGGCTTGTAGATCATCTGATCTTCCCACACCCGTACCGGCCCCGTCATCAGATCGTGCGCCAGAGCGCTGATGGCGGGATTCATGTAGACATGGGCGAATACGGGATCGTGGCGGAAGAGATTGACGACTTTGACCGAGGGCAATTGGCCCTTGGCGCGCGACTTCTCCACGGTCTCGCCCAGCAGATGTGGCGGCAGATCGGTGCGGCCGGCGAGGATGTCATCAATGCGCCCTTTGAGCGTTTCCAGCTGCTCGTCGCTCAGCACGCGCGGCCCGGCCAGGTAGCCCTGGCGGTGATAGGTCTCCACTTCTTCGGCAGAAAAGTGCATGGTCGACTTACTCCTTGATCGAAGGCGAGGCGACCGCCTGGTCGATGGCCGCGAGGATCAGCTCCTCCGTCTCTTCGGCAAACGGTCCGGTATAGAGCTGGTGGCGATTGTTGTTGATGACCTCGTATCCACCCTCGGGAATCTGGCGCCGCACGGGCACGTACCCCACTATGTCGTTGGTATAACCGAGCACCAGTATACCATCGAAACGCCCGCCCCAGGTGCGCTTGCAGCGCAGGGCGTACTCGACGCTCATTTCGCCGGACAGAGTGACGATCAACAACGACTCGCCAAAGCGAATTGTCTGTACCTCGAAATCGAATTCTCGCCGAGCCTCCTCCCTCCGTTCCGCCAATTTCAGGTGGTGGGCCGCCCATTCGCGTTCGTACTCGGCGCTCGAGCGCGCGCAAGCTTCCAGTGCCCCGCGGTCGGCGGGATCGGTGCGTAGGCTGAGCACACTTTGCGTTGCGGTTATCGGACCGTCAATCGGCCGCAGGTCGTCGGTGTCGACAACGCGCTGTACCGCCTTTCCCAGTTGATGCCCGAGGGCGCGCACCTCGTCCAGTTCCA
>Ga0208879_1004428_pt1 | contig 10945 bp, 10 predicted proteins | sample Knorr_S15_td_Bot_FD_185605 | JGI IMG/M metagenome (GOLD analysis project Ga0208879, IMG submission 185605) | Marine microbial communities from Southern Atlantic Ocean transect - Knorr_S15_td_Bottom_ad_5009_LV_A (SPAdes) (version 2) | ecosystem: Environmental > Aquatic > Marine > Oceanic | place...
AGCCTAGGTCGGTCGCTAGTTGTCCGCAATCACCAGCCTCCCAACTTTTCTCAAGAGCAACCCTGCGCTGACAATCCGGCTCAATCACCAGGACTTCTCTAGCCCCTAGTCTGACCAACAGTTCTGTCCACCAGTTGCCGCGCGGGCCCACTAGGAGAACCCTGTCACCACTCTTCACTCTAAGCAGTTGCAGAACTTGGATGGTCTCGTAGTGACTCGGCAGAAGTGGAGAGCGCGCATCCACATCGTGCCAGAACGGCAGTCGCAGTGAGGAGCCTTCCAATTCGACGATATCCAGGTGGGGTTGAGGGAGTGCGTGCGGGGCGCGCGGGGCGCTGATGAGAGCCTCTTGCAGCCGAGAATCAGAGAGCACCCCCATCGCCGCTAGACGAAGCACGGTTTCAGCGTGGTCAGGCAGTCTCGGGACCGCCTCCACATCCGGCAACATGGAGAGGTCGCAGTCGGTCGCCCCCACCCCCCAAGCGGTTCCCATAGAGACACCAAGTATGGCGTTACACCTTTCAATTGATGCCTAACGCATCCAGCAAGAGGGCGATTTGCCGACTCACCTCAGAAGTTCGTCGACCGAGCCGACGACCAAGTCAGGGCTCTGAGGGGCCGAGGAGAGGTCCTCACGGGTGGCTTCACCACTTAGGACTAGCACCCCTCTCACCCCTGCGCGCGTGGCCATTTCTATGTCGGTCACCAATCGGTCACCAACGATGCAAAGCTCATTGCTTTCCAGACCGAGTTCATCCATCTTCCACTCGATCATGGAGGGCTGTGGCTTGCCGCACACCTTCACTGGCGTGACACCAATCGCCGCCTCAAACATCGCTAGAAACGAGCCGACATCAGGCAATCCACCGTCGACACTAGGACAGTTCATGTCACCATGAATTCCCATGCAAGGGACGCCCTTCTGCATCCACACTGCCGCCTCCGCTATGTCAGTGTACGATAGGGCGTTGTGGTAGCCGATGACCACGAACTGCGGGTTGTCCGATCGGGTGTCGATTTTTCCGTCTTGCAGCATTGAATGACAACCCTCAGTGCCCATTAGGTGGACTCGGGTGGCTCCTAGTTCCTTCAACCAGGAGATGGCGTCATGGGTTGAGAGCATCACTTCATCGGGTGTGACTGGGATTCCAACTCCCGCCAACTTTGAGACATATTCGTCTACGCTGCGGGAACTGTTGTTGGAGAGGAAGAAGCGAGCGATGCCCCGCTCGTCACACCTCTGAAGGAAGTCCAACACCCCGTCGATCAAAGTCACCTCGCCACTGAGTGATGTCAGATAGCAGGTTCCGTCGAGGTCTAGCATCACACAACGGATTCCCTCGAGTGAAGCATCCACCACATCACCTTCAGAAAAACACCATCTTCAGCATCTGCCAAGTGCCAGCCATCTCCGCTTGGCCGGACTTCGTCGAGCAGGCGAGTTCCAACTGATCTCGAATCGCCTTTCCTCGCTTGTTGTCCTTCGCAGCCTTTCTCAGCAGCCAGTTTAGCAACCACTTCTTCCTAACCAATTTCTGCAACTTGTAACTGGTTGACAGGACCGGCCCAAATCGCTCCCACATGTCGAGTTGATATTCGTGGGCTGCCTCGCTCGTGAAGGCTAGTGAACCGTTTTCCGCTCTGAGGTATTGGGTGAGGACCTTGCCTGAGAGAAGCGCCTGATGCAGCCCCTCGCCGCTGAATGGGTCTACCCAACTAGCCGCATCACCCACACATGCAGCCCCCGCCATGGCGAACCGGCGAGGTTGGTAACTCGGCGCATCCTTTCGGGGTGAGCCGCATGGAATCAGATGGCCTTTGTCAGATCCTTCAATCATCTTGCAGTTGGCGAACCGCGGTTTGAACTTGGGATGCTCGTTGATGACCCAAGCCTGTAGTTCCCTCAACTTCGTATCCATCTTTTTCATGTCGCTAATCAGCATTCCACAGCCTACATTAGCCACCTTATCATTGACGGGAAATATCCAAAAATATCCGTTCACGAGTTTCCCTCCAATGAAGTGAATCTCAATTGGACCCAGATTGCTAGAAAAATCCATTTCCCAGTATTCTCGATATGCGGCTATGTAATGTTCATCATCTCGCATCACCTCACCGTGACATTTCTCAGTCACTGTTCGGGATACTGGACAGTTGAAGCCAGCAGCACCGACCGTAAGTGGGGCACTGAATGAGAACTCCTGCTTATCCGCACCCCTGCCAATTGCCCCCGAGACACCGGTGATTCTCTGACTGTCTCCCTCGCCCTCGAAATGGACATCCTTCACACTGAAGCCTTGGATTACCGACCCACCATTCTCGAGCACCAATTCAACTGCTCGCTTGAACATCATGTAGTCGAATTGAATTCTTGGAAGCGAATACCCTGCAGTCCGGTCCGCGACTTGGTCTGCCGGCAGATTGATTTTCACGTCGGTGCCAGCTCCAGGAGCAGAGAATACAATCGAATCCACTCGGAAAAGAGGAGTTGCCTCAATCATCGGTCTGACCCCCAACTCGGTGACAATTCGCATACAAGAACCACCCACGGCATCGCCACAGGTCTTGTCGCGCGGGTAGTATGCCTTTTCCAACAGGAGTACCCGGTGGCCCTCCAAGGCGGCGAATGAGGCGGCCGAAGAACCGGCAGGTCCTCCTCCTGCCACTATCACATCAAATGAAGTCCCATCAGCGGGTACAGGCCCGCTCTCGATGGGCTGAGTCCACTCGTCCGCCAAACCTTCCCCCCCCGCAGGATGCATTCGGGCCGGCTCCGGCCTTCAACCGTTCCCTCCATGCTCATCTCCCTCAAGCCGCAGATTGATGCGCTCTCTCACTCTCCGCCAACCATGGCCGAAGAGGTGGCTGTGGTTACCACGACCCTCCCTGGAGGTATGAGCGAAGAGGAGGTGGGGATGTTCATCGAACTGTTGGTGAATGACCGATTAGTCGCCTGCGTTCATCGAAGTAGAATCCATTCAACCTATCTGTGGAAAGGAGAAAAATGCGTCGAGGAGGAGTGGAATCTGGAGTTCAAAACGAGTGTTTCCCGACTTGGGGGACTGTTGTCTGCAATCTCAGAATCACACCCATACGAAGAACCGCAGATTATCCATCGAATTCATCAGGCGAGCGAGGGTTACGCCGGCTGGGTAGTTGAGAATACGGAGGGTTGAGATGGACATCTGGAGTGGGATCGTCGCCCTGAGTCTTGGGCTTGGTCTCTCGGCAGCGTGTGGTTTTCGAGTATTCATTCCACCCCTTGCGATGGGTATCGGGTCTCGTGCCGGCTTGATGGAGTTGGGTGACTCTTGGGCGTGGATCGGTGAGACATGGGCGCTTTCGGTCTTCGCGCTGGCAACGATTCTTGAAATCGGGGCATACTACATCCCCTGGCTCGACAATCTTCTCGACACCATCACAACGCCTTCCGCGATAGTCGCCGGCATTCTCGTCACCTCAGCGAGTCTCGATGGGATGGACCCCACATTACAGTGGATTCTGGCAATCGTCGCGGGTGGCGGAACCGCAGGGACGATTCAACTCGGAACGGTCGCCACCCGCGCGGTGTCGACCGCAACAACGGGTGGACTTGCGAACCCACTCGTCTCGACGGCCGAGGCGGGTGCCTGTCTGGTCTGTACTCTACTCGCCGTTCTACTACCAGTGCTGGCCGGCTTGTTTGTGGTGGGGCTTCTCGGCTTGGCCGTGCTTTTCATCGCGCGGCGGGCGAGAGGCGCGGTGGTCGGGGATGGCTAGTGCGGAGCCGGCTAAATTTACCCGGTTCATCCCCTTGAAACAGTATTCGGTGTTATTTCGGTTGATTTTTCCGACATCGAAGCGGCGTTGGAGTCATAGCCACCTCCATCTCCCAGCGTACGGGGGACCCTATGGCGAGTGGCTGGGAACCGTCTGGATTGAGTGATTCTGAAATCGCTGACGGTGAGTTGTACCACCGCGCCCTCTACCTCGAGGGAGATACCAATCGTCCCGCAGGTTGGCATCGGGAATCGGTGCAGCACCTCCTCGATCTCGCCCTGCCTCACATCAGAGAGGGTTCACTCGTCGTCGACTATGGCGCTGGAACAGGAGGCTCGGCCATCGAGTTGCTGAGAGTCCTCGATGAGCGGGGGATTACGATTGAATTGGTGCTTGTGGACCCACTGGAGTCCTGGTTTGGCAAAGCGCGGGAAATCCTTGGTGAGCGCGACGAAGTCCACTTCGAGTTATCTATCTCTCAAGACGAGTCGGGAAACACGGTGTTCCGGGAACTCGACGAGATGTTGGGTGGTCGCAAGGCGGATGTCATCATCTCCTCCTCAACGCTGCATCTCGTACCTGTTAGAGCCCTTGATGACCTCGCGGCCCAGTTCGCCAACTCCCTCGTTCGAGGCGGAGTGTTCGTCTGGGATAGTGGTGATGTCGAGAGCGCGTTGAAGCCGAGTTCCGCCGCCTGTCTGCATGACCCGTACAGGGCAGTTCGTGAATATCTCAGGGATGACGAGGCTCGCAAGACACTTCTCTCCGAGATGGAGGCGGAGGACGCTGCTAGAGCCGAGCGAAGGGTGGACCGAATATTTCCCGTACCATTCTCGATTGAAGTGCTGATGAGAGCCATCAGTTCAGCCGGATTGTTGAGCCGAATCAGCGACCATGTCGTTGACTTTTCAAACGAGGATGCCGAGCGCTTCATCCTCGTGCCGCGCCTTGCGGAAATCGCTGCACCTCTAATCGAAGGCGAGGGGCGTGATGCAGCCATCCGGTCCGCCATCGCAGAGGTCCTCAGAGAGATGAGGGAGGCAGGAACAGCTTCCGACACTCATTACCGGAGTTACTGGGTATACGGCTTTCACATCCTACCTTGAGTGCTGCCTGCTCGATACGAATCATCATATCGAGCCGATGGAATCGGCTCGCATGGATCTGCCCGCAGGCGCGTACGAGGACGCGGTCGCTGCCATCGGCAACACGCCACTGATTCGCCTCAACAGAATCACCTCCCACCTTCAAGGCTCAGAGGTCTGGGTCAAGTTGGAGAGATGCAATGTTGGTGGTTCCATCAAAGATCGAATAGGCCTGCAGATGGTTCTCGATGGAGAGGAAAAGGGGCTGTTGAAGCCCGGTGGAACCATCATCGAGGCGACCAGCGGCAACACCGGAATCGGTTTGGCCATGGTGGCGGCGAGCCGAGGATACCGTTGCATCTTCACTATTCCAGACAAGATGAGTGACGAAAAAATAGACCTATTGCGTGCCATCGGAGCTGAGGTTCATGTCTGCCCGACCGCAGTTGCGAAGGAAGACCCCCGCTCCTACTACGAGGTGGCGGCTCGCCTGGCCAGTGAGATACCTGGGGCATGGTATCCTGACCAGTATTCACATTTGGCAAACCCACTCGCTCATGAACTCTCCACGGGCCCCGAGATTTGGCGTCAGTGTCCGGGAATCACCCACTTCGTGGCCACCATGGGGACCGGGGGTACCATCACTGGGTGTGCTACTGCTCTACATAATGCAGCGGAGAAGGAGGGCAAGAAGGCACCCCAAATAGTCGGCGTTGACCCGGTCGGTTCGATTCTCAAGGAGTACTTCGAGCAAGGCACCATGGGAGAGCCTCACACATATCTTGTCGAGGGCTTCGGAGAGGACTTCATCCCCCCCGCCACCGACTTCACCCACATCGATGAAATCCGTCAAGTCAACGATGAGGAGTGCTTCCGCTACACCCGCGCCCTAGCTCGCAACGAGGGGCTGTTCTGCGGCGGTTCTGCAGGCGGTGCGATACTTGTGTCACTACAGTTGGCTGAGGAGGCCGATGCTCGGGGCGAGAAGGCGAAAATCGTGGTTATTCTGCCGGATGCCGGCAACCCTTACCTCTCAAAACTCTACAATGATGACTGGCTTCGCGAGAACGGGTTCGAACCCGATGGGTGGGTGTGATTCAATGGCTGACGATACTGAAGAGCGTCCGGAGATGGGCGAGTCAACCCGTTCAGTGCACACCGCAGCAGACCCGGAAGAGAGGACAGGCTCGGTCCAGACACCCATCTTCCAGACCTCGACCTATGTTCAGAGGGACTTCGCAGACCACACCGGCTACGAGTACTCTCGGACCCAGAACCCGACCCGCGATGCGTTGGAGGCTGCAGTGGCTGACCTCGAATCACCCTGTGTTCCGGCGTTCGGCACCGCCTTTGCCAGCGGCATGGCAGCGATTTCAGCGGTGACCCAACTACTGGAGTCAGGTAGCCACATAGTTGCGGCATCCGATCTCTATGGGGGGACCGCCCGACTATTCGACGACATTCTGTCGAAGTTCGGCGTTGAGACGACCTACAGCAATCTCGGGCCTGACGAATTGGAGGAATGTGCGCAAGAAAATACTCGGATGCTTTGGTTGGAGACACCCACAAATCCTCTCCTCCACATTCACGACCTCAAGGCTCTTTCTGCCAAGGCACATGAGAGGGGTTGGCTAGTGGTGGTGGACAACACCTTTGCCTCACCGGTGTTGCAGCGTCCTCTTGAGCTCGGAGCTGACATTTCGCTTCACAGTACCACGAAATATGTGGCAGGGCACTCCGACCTAGTCGGCGGATGTGTAGTCACGCGCGACGAATTACTTAACGATCAAATCCGCTTTATTCAGAACACGATAGGGGCCGTCCCCTCCCCACTCGACTGCTTTCTGACCTTGCGCGGAATCCGCACCTTGGCAATCCGGATGGAGCGCCATTGTGACAATGCTGAGTTCATCGCCGAGAGATTGGCTTCTCACCCCAAAGTAACTCGACTTCTCTACCCCGGTCTCAAGACTCACCCCGGCCACGACACGGCGGCATCCCAGATGCGCCGCTTTGGTGGGATGATATCGCTTGAGGTAGAGGACGGCGAGGCTGGTGCTCGCCGCTTCGCCGCGGCTAGCAAGCTGTTCGCAATCGCCGAGAGTCTTGGGAGTGTCGAGAGCCTCGTCAACCACCCTTGGTCGATGACCCATGCTGCGACTCCGGAGGAGCGCCGCCTGGAGGTTGGTGTGACACCCGGACTAATCCGCCTCTCCGTGGGCATTGAGGATGCCGAGGATCTTTGGCGAGATGTCGAGAATGCCCTCGACGCGGTGTGATTCAGGCGCCGGGCAGTTCCTGCATGGTTCCGGTCGCCTTTCGCAGATTCTCCATCGCCTCGATGTAGGCCTCGGTATCTCCACTCTCAGCAACCGCCTCACTGGCCGCCCACAGAACCTCAAGGGAAGGCACCCAGTCGCCACCCCAATCCCTGATGTCAGGGTCGAAGTGCCACGCCTCACCCTCACCCTTTCCGTGTGAGGAGAGCCACGCCCAGCCCATTGCGAGGTTGCTGTCACCCTTCGCCTTGCGAGCCATTCCAGTGGTCGTACCTAGACCGTCAGCCCGCGCCTTCTTGACCAGTGAATCCGCGAAGTCGAGTGGTGCAGGCAATGCATCCTCCGCCCAAGGGAATCTGCGCAGTAGTCTCGCCCCGCTCTGTTGTTCGTCCACCCTTCTGAGGAACGAGCCAAACGCCTTACCTCGGCTAAGTTGCTTGTCGAATGCATCTTCGGCAGCCTCACCGGTCAGGTCAAACAGGTTTTCGAGGACATCCATCCCATGTTTTCCCCATACCGCGTTCAAGAGAGTGTGAGTGCTACCATCTTCCATTTGAATCAGGTCGCTTGAGAGCCAATGTCCTTCGCCGCCCGCGTCAACCCTGATGCCGCCCTCAATAACATCGAGTACCGCTGATATCGCATCCTTCTCAAGAGCCCCACCTTGGAGGTCGCTGAGGAATGAGTCTCGGTCGTCTGACGAATACCACCTGCGGCCGATCATCAGCCCATCATCACACTGCTCGGCAAACGCATCGTGCAACCTTCCAGTCAGTTGTGAATCCTCCATTTCAAGTCGCAGCCAATGCTCTACAACAGAGCCCATAGCATCCTTTGCATCTTCAGACACTTCCTTATCTTCGGGCCAGCCATCGGGACGGTATCCGACTTCGACCTCGGCTATGTCAATTAGGTGAGGGGGGCTCATCGAGAGAACTATGGATTGAAGAAAAGGTACCTTGCTCGTCTTCAGCGTGTCCAAGCCTATACGAACTTCCACCCCACAGTCGAAATTGAGTATAACAGATTGCTCACCTTCACCAGCAGTCCATGTGCCAGCCCCATCCCCCTCCGGCTCGTCAAACCTCAGAGATGAATTCTTCAGGCATGAGTTGAGCCACTCCAAGGGAGTTTCAGGGGTCATTCCGGTACAGACGAATTCATCGCCCCATGAGAAGAAGTAGTAGCCACTTCTGGCCAACTCCTCCCAGGCCAAGAGCCGGAGTTGGGGGTTTGAGTGCATCTGGAGGGCGACTAGTTGGTTCGGACGGGCAGTCCCTCTTCTGACATAGGAGGCCATACCATAGACCGGGTGTTTGAAGATGGCGACGGTGTTGATTTTTTCTTCGTGAGCAGCCATAAGGGAGCCAGCAAGGGCGCGGGCAACCATGTCTCCTCCCTTCTGTGCCATGCGCTTTTTCAACCACTTTCGGTTCTCCCTTTTTCGAACGACCATCTCGACCTCTTTCATGCAAGTCTTCATCTTGTCACGGCGGAACATCCCGCGCGAGGTGGGGCCGGTGATGGCTGGTATCGCCACATGAGGATTTTCGAGCAGTTCCTGCAGGTTTCGACCCAACTTCTTCTGCACCGAACTCGACGCCTGCTTGGTGCCTCGCATTCGCATGCGCTGCTGCTGTTTGCCGGGGAATTCGACTGGAGATGGACCTGCCACGATACTCCCTCAGTTCGGCCGACACGGGCATCCTGCTTGAGTCCGACGGCTGTTAGGCCCGCCATCTCTCGAGCGCCAACTCCTCCAACTCATCCAGACTTCCCGGGATGACGAGGCAGTGAATGCGGCCTCCTTCAACAGATGAAATCTGCTCCGGAGTACCACATACAATGCGCTGTTCAGCAGTTCCCATGTCGCTGCACAACACCATTGTCCAGCCCTCGATGTCCACCCCTATTTTCTCTGCTGCCCGCTCAAGCACGGCCATCGCGTCGGCAGGGCTCATCGGTTGTTGTTCCGCCTCTCCCATACCGCTGGGGTCGAGGTCGAGGAGCATCAGGCTGTGGAGGTTCTGCTGGCGGTTGGCGAGCACCAGTTCGAGCGGTGATGTTGGAAGGTAGTCTCCGTAAGGGTAGGCGAGGGTGACCTGCCTACCGAATCGGTACGATTGGAGTCCGAGCGCGCCGGTGACTATCGTGGTGATCGAAATTCCGTGAACGACTTCACAGGAGATTCCTCTCTCCCGCGCCCGCAGTTGCAGGTCGACATGTGTGGTCGCTTGGAGAGGATCACCGACTACGAGTAGTGCGACAGCAGAGCTTCGGGCCAGTTCGAGCAACTTATCTGGATTCTCCACAGCAGGTCGCATCAGTCGAGTCCATTCACCGACCCTCTCGGCGAGCAGCTCTTCTTGGGCAGGCGGCAGCAGCGCAGTATAGCCTTCAAGGAAGCGATGGTCGCACCCTCTGGCGACCTCGACAGCCTCCAGCGACATCGCATCGATGTCACCTGGTCCGATGCCGACCAACCAAAGTCCAGGCGTGACTTCTCTCATCGGTGGGCCTCCGTCAGCGTCAAGCGAGCGGCTTTGCTCGGAGTGTCGAGTCACATGCGTCATTTGAGAGTGCCGAAGCGAGAAACGCAGACAGTCCTCGAGGCTCTTCTGCGTGCGGGGTTCCTCGCTTCTCGGGCGCGAATCCTGCACGACGGCGACTTCACTCTAGTCCCAGTCGATGATGGCGCCCCGCCACAATTAGGAGCTGAGTTCGCTCGTTTTGAGGAGGTCGAAGCCGAGCAACCCGAAGTGGAACCGCACAAATGGATAGACCACCTCAAAGACATCCTTCCAGAGGAAACAATCGAAGAATTTGGTGAATTCTGGGGCAATTCACAGGATATAATGGGAGACCTCTTGGTTTTCAGAATAGAGAGGGAAGTTGACCAATTCAAGCAGGAGGTCGCAGTTGCCAAACTAATGCACGCGAAGAAGGCACGCCTTGCATTGTGTGACCACGGAGTCGAAGGTGAGTTCAGAGTACGACAACTGGAACCTTTGGCATTACGAAACGGTGACGATATTCTTGATTTGGAACAGATAGCCCTACTGAACGACGAAGAACGGCAGGAACAACTCTCCACACGCACGTTGGTGAGGGAACACATGCGTTCAATCCGGATAGATCCCAACAAGGCCTACTATTCCATTCGGTTAGGTGCAGAGCGTTGGCGAACAGTCGAATCCGCCGAAAAGCTTCGTGAGATTATCGGTCGACCACTCTCAGTTGCCGACCCCTACTGTGGAGTGGGGCCAGCCATCGTCCATCTCATCAAGCGGCGAGGTCTTGTCGGCGAGTTGTTGGCGAGTGACTTGAATCCCGACGCGGTCAATCTGCTGTTCGACAATTTGACTCGTTGGGGGGCGCCGAACATTCCTGAGAGTCCGTCTCCCTTGGCCGAGGTAAGCCCAGGCTGGAGAGTCGGTGTTGCGGACGCACTCACTCTGTCTGATGACACAGAATTGGCCGGCACATTTGACCTGCTTCTTGTTAATCTCCCTCACGATACGATTGGGCATCTACCTCACTTAATGCCTCTTTTACGTCGAGGCTCGCCAACTCTTCTTCGTGGTTGGGTTGTCGCCGCGGCCGAGGACATTCCCGAGTTGAACGACCACCTCCAAGAGTTACTACAACCCGTACTCCCCGGACATCTCCCTCCGGTTCTTGAACAGCGTCGACAGTACAATTCCACGGAATGGCTGTGTCGCTTTGAAGCGTGGCTCAACTTGTAATCAGAGCGTGATTCATGACTAGGCGCCCCCGACGGAATTCGAATCCGTGTCCCTGGCTCGACAAGCCAGGATGATA